>ERZ773077.100-NODE-100-length-60329-cov-9.213094_pt1 | contig 60329 bp, 50 predicted proteins | sample MGYA00580612_ERZ773077 | MGnify/ENA primary metagenome ERZ773077 (study PRJEB29015, sample SAMEA2737971) | human oral metagenome | biome: human oral; feature: human-associated habitat; material: dental | place: China | collected 2021 ...
ATCCGCGAAGGCGGTCGCACGGTGGGCGCTGGCGTGGTGGCAAAAATTATCGAGTGATATTTGTTGCAGGGGTATAGCTCAACTGGCAGAGCGTCGGTCTCCAAAACCGAAGGTTGGGGGTTCGATTCCCTCTGCCCCTGCCATATTTAGGCGATTAAGAGCCCGCCCTCGTGGTGGGCTTGCGTGTCTGAAGAACACTCTTTCTGGCGCCTAGATGCGTCGTTTGTATGTCAAGCACTCAAGTCGAAACGGTTAGCTCTGGCGCAGACAAGATAAAGGCTGTCGCTGCTGTCTTGTTGGTGATGATAGGGCTGGCAGCCTATTATCTATTGGCTCCAAAAGGCGTAATGTTTCAATGGAGCGGCTTGGCTGGCTCCATTGTCTTGGCTTTTGTCATCTTTTTGTGGTCGGAGTCTGGTCGGAGTCTGATTGGTTTTGGGCGAGATTCTTGGCGAGAGGTCAGAAAAATTGTTTGGCCAACACGCAGGGAAGCGATACAGACGACCGTTTTCGTCTTTGTTTTCTCTGTGACGCTAGCTCTGTTTCTATGGTTCACAGATAAGACCATTGAGTGGGTAATGTATGACTTGATCCTGGGCTGGAAAAAGTAATGACGAATATTCCAGAAAATACTAATCCAGATCTAAAGTGGTACGTGGTCCATGCTTATTCCGGCATGGAAAAGGCTGTTGAGCGCAATATTGTTGAACGAGTACAGCGCGCTGGCATGCAAGGTAAATTTGGACGCATTCTTGTTCCCACAGAAGAAGTGGTTGAGGTGAAGAATGGCGTCAAACGTACGACCGAGCGCAAATTCTTTCCAGGCTATGTGCTGGTTGAAATGGTCATGGATGATGATACTTGGCATTTAGTCAAGCACACGAGCAAGGTCACTGGATTTGTGGGAGGCGCACGTAATCGGCCCGCGCCCATTTCAGAAGATGAGGTCATGAAAATCGTCAATCAAATGCAAGAGGGATCTGATAGGCCCAAGCATAAGGTTGAATTTGATGTTGGAGAATACGTTCGTGTTAAAGAAGGGCCTTTTGCTGATTTCAATGGCACTGTCGAAGAGGTGAACTACGAAAAGAGCAAGTTGCGCGTATTGGTTACAATCTTTGGACGCGCAACTCCTGTTGAGCTTGAATTTGGTCAGGTGGAAAAGACCTGATTGTGTTTTGCGTTTTCGCGCCCGGCGCAGTCATTAATAAAACGGGTCGTTTCGTTCGGGGAGTCTGCGCGGCAGACGTTGGTACCCGCTAGGAGAACCAGGCATGGCGAAAAAAATCGTCGGCTTCATTAAGTTACAAGTTCCGGCTGGCAAAGCCAATCCTTCACCGCCTATTGGTCCTGCTTTGGGGCAGCGCGGTCTCAATATCATGGAGTTCTGCAAGGCGTTTAATGCCCAGACCCAAGGTGTTGAACCGGGCTTGCCACTTCCGGTGGTTATTACGGCGTTTGCTGATAAAAGCTTTACTTTCATTATCAAAACGCCTCCGGCGACGACCTTGATTAAAAAGGCTATTAAGTTGGATAAGGGTTCCAGTAAGCCTCATACGGATAAGGTGGGTAAGATTACGCGTGCCCAGCTTGAGGAAATCGCCAAAACCAAGTTGAAAGACATGACAGCGGCTGATCTGGATGCGGCTGTTCGCACAATCGCGGGATCGGCTCGTTCCATGGGCGTGACGGTGGAGGGTGTGTAAATGGCCAAGCTGACCAAGAAACAAAAAGCCCTGCTGGGGAAAGTGGACTCTATCAAGCTGTATGCATTGACAGATGCATTGGCACTGGTAAAGGAATGCGCCACCGCGAAATTTGATGAATCCATTGATGTCGCCGTGCAGCTGGGCGTTGATGCAAAGAAATCGGATCAGGTTGTACGCGGTGCAGTCGTGCTGCCGAATGGCACGGGTAAGACCACGCGGGTGGCCGTGTTTGCGCAAGGCGCCAAAGCCGAAGAAGCTAAGGCGGCAGGCGCTGATATTGTCGGCATGGATGATCTAGCGGCACGAGTCAAGACTGGCGATATGCCTTTTGATGTGGTGATTGCCGCGCCAGATGCTATGCGTGTAGTGGGCACGCTGGGTCAGATTCTCGGCCCTCGCGGTTTGATGCCGAACCCTAAGGTAGGCACCGTCACGCCTGATGTGGCGACGGCAGTCAAAAATGCTAAGGCAGGCCAGATTCAATTCCGCGTAGATAAGGCGGGGATTATTCATGGAACGATTGGCCGCCGTTCATTTGAAGCAGACAAGTTGGAAGGCAATCTGCTTGCGCTAATCGAGGCTCTGAACAAGGCCAAGCCTGCGACCAGCAAAGGGCAATATCTGCGCAAGGTGGCGGTGTCAAGCACGATGGGCATTGGTGTTCGCGTGGACACTCAAAGCTTGGCTGCTCGCTAAGAATGGCATGAGTTTCAGTTGCGCAGATGATTCTGCGTGACTGAGTGGTGGGCCGCTACTTTAGCCTTAGTTAAAGGTTAATAGGCGGGTCATCCAAGACCGCTGGTGCAGGACTTTTTCCTGCTTAATGAGTGCTTTTTTTGGGTGCAGCCAGCGTAGATGGCGATCCCGCTGCAAGGTTATGATTTGGATTATTTAGTTGTGTCCAGTCAATAACGAACAGTTGGTCGCTGCATGAAGAGTGCATTTGATGCGGTTTATATTTTGTGAGCTGCAAAAGATGCTATTAAAAGGAGTAGACCTTGAGTCTGAATCGCAGTGAGAAAGAAGCGGTCATTTCCGAAGTGACCGGCCTTGCCGCAAAAGCTCAAACGCTCGTGATGGCGGAATACCGTGGCGTTACGGTCGAAGGCATGAACAAACTGCGCTTCAGTGCACGCAGTGCAGGCGTAAATCTCAGTGTATTGAAAAATACGCTGGCTCGCCGTGCTGTAGCTGGAAGCGCATTTGAAGTGGCCGTCGACCAGATGACCGGACCGCTCATCTATGGCTTTTCCGAGGATGCCGTTGCCGCCGCCAAAGTGGTGGCTGATTTCGCCAAAACCAATGACAAACTTGTCATTCGCGGAGGCGTCTATGGAGGCAAGGCCCTGGATGCCGAGGGGGTGAAACAGCTGGCCAGCATTCCATCCAAGGAAGTGTTGCTGGCGCAACTTTGCGGTTTGCTGATGTCGCCCATATCCCGTACTGCTGTTGTGCTGGGAGCCTTGGCTGCTCAAAAAGGCGAAGGCGAACCGGCGGCTGCCGAATAAAGCGAGCAGCTTTTCATATCAACCAACTTGTTTTAGGAAACCAAAATGGCATTTGATAAAGACGCATTTCTGACCGCACTGGATAGCATGACGGTCATGGAACTCAATGATTTGGTGAAAGCCATTGAAGAAAAATTCGGTGTGAGCGCGGCGGCGATGGCTGCGCCTGCTGCCGCGACTGGCGGCGCCGCTGGCGGCGCCGCTGCCGAAGAAAAGACCGAATTCAACCTGGTGCTGGCCGAAGCGGGTGGCAACAAGGTGGCCGTCATCAAGGCCGTGCGTGAAATTACGGGCTTGGGTCTTAAAGAAGCCAAGGACTTGGTGGATGGCGCTCCCAAGCCCATCAAGGAAGGCATGCCCAAGGCCGATGCCGAAGCCGCCAAGAAAAAGCTGGAAGAAGCTGGCGCCAAGGCCGAACTCAAGTGATCCACGCAGCTTCCGGCCTATGCAAAGCATGGCTTTCAAAGGGCCGGAAGCGAAATGGCAAGGCTGGTTTTGCGACCAGCCTTTTTGCGTTTCAGATTGCACTTGAAAGCTTCCGTGTTGAGCAGGAGCTTTCAAGTGTCTTCTGACTTCCGACTAAGAAGATCCTTGGTTCGGGCTGCGTGCAATGCGCAGCCGTCTGCCATTGGTTGGTAGAGGCCAGCCGCCAAGCTGCTGCTTGCGCAAACCAGCGTTCCGCGCTGATTTGCGAAGCGGCGTGAACAGTCGCCAGACATCCTGCCCCGATCACCGCCCGGAGATTTCATGGCCTACACATTCACAGAGCGCAAACGCATTCGCAAGAGCTTTGGCACACGCGAAAGCGTACTAAAAATTCCTTATTTGCTGCAAATGCAAAAAGACGCCTATACGGCTTTTTTGCAGGCAGATACGCCCCCGAAGAAGCGCACGCATGAAGGCCTGCAGGCGGCATTCGAATCGGCTTTTCCCATCATCTCGCACAACGGCTTTGTCGAGATGAAATTTATTGAGTACAACCTGGCCAAGCCCACGTTTGACGTGCGTGAATGCCAAACGCGTGGTCTGACCTACGCTTCCGCAGTGCGCGCGCGCGTGCAGCTCATTATTTACGACCGCGAGTCCTCGACCGCCCAGAACAAGGTAGTCAAGGAAGTCAAGGAGCAAGAGGTTTACATGGGCGAAGTGCCCCTGATGACCGACAAAGGCTCATTCATCGTCAATGGCACGGAACGCGTCATCGTTTCTCAGCTGCATCGCAGCCCCGGCGTATTTTTCGAGCACGACAAGGGCAAAACGCACAGTTCCGGCAAGCTGCTGTTTTCCGCCCGCATCATCCCTTATCGCGGCTCCTGGCTGGATTTTGAGTTCGATCCGAAAGATATTCTGTTTTTCCGGGTGGACCGCCGCCGCAAAATGCCTGTGACGATCCTGCTCAAGGCCATAGGCATGAGTCCGGAGCAGATCCTGGCGTATTTCTTCGTCAACGACAGTTTCCGCCTGATGGACAGTGGCGCACAAATGGAATTTGTGGCCAGCCGCTTCAAGGGCGAAGTGGCGCGGTTCGACATCACAGACAAGACAGGCAAGGTCGTCGTTGCCAAGGACAAGCGCGTGACTGCCCGGCACGCGCGCGAGCTGGAGCAGTCTGGCACCACGCACATCAGCGTGCCGGAAGAATTCTTGCTGGGCCGCGTCCTGTCCAAGGATCTCGTGGATGGCGACACGGGCGAAGTCATTGCCAAGGCCAATGACGAGCTGACGGAAGCCTTGCTGGCCAAGCTGCGTGAAGCAGGCGTGCAGGACATCCAGTGCATTTACACCAACGAGCTGGATCAGGGCGCCTACATCTCGCAAACCCTGCGCACCGACGAAACGGCGGACGAGCTGGCCGCGCGCATTGCCATCTACCGCATGATGCGCCCCGGCGAGCCGCCAACCGAAGATGCGGTGCAGGCCCTGTTCCAGCGCCTCTTTTACAACCCCGACACCTACGATCTCTCCCGCGTGGGACGCATGAAGTTCAACGCCAAGGTAGGCCGCGAAGATTCCACCGGCCCCATGGTGCTGACCAATGAAGACATTCTGGATGTCGTGAAGATTCTGGTTGAGCTGCGCAATGGACGCGGCGAGGTGGACGATATCGATCACCTGGGCAACCGCCGCGTGCGCTGCGTGGGTGAATTGGCCGAGAACCAGTACCGCACGGGCTTGGCCCGTATCGAGAAGGCTGTGAAAGAGCGTCTCGGCCAGGCCGAGCAAGAGCCGCTGATGCCGCATGACCTCATCAACAGCAAGCCGATTTCGGCAGCGCTGAAAGAGTTCTTCGGCGCTTCGCAGCTGTCGCAGTTCATGGACCAAACGAACCCGCTGGCCGAAATCACGCACAAGCGCCGTGTTTCAGCTCTGGGGCCGGGCGGCCTGACGCGCGAGCGCGCGGGCTTCGAAGTGCGCGACGTGCACGTGACCCACTATGGCCGCGTGTGCCCGATCGAAACGCCAGAAGGCCCGAACATCGGCCTCATCAATTCGCTGGCCCTGTACGCGCGCCTGAACGAATACGGCTTCATCGAAACGCCCTACCGCCGCGTGGTGGATGGCAAGGTCACGAATGACATCGACTACCTCTCCGCCATTGAGGAAGGCAAATACGTCATTGCCCAGGCCAATGCCGCACTGGACGAAAAAGGCCGCCTGACCGATGAGCTGGTTTCCGCCCGCGAAAACGGCGATTCCGTGCTGGTGAACGCCGATCGCGTGCAGTACATGGACGTGTCGCCTGCGCAAATCGTTTCCGTGGCCGCTTCGCTGGTGCCCTTCCTGGAGCACGACGACGCCAACCGCGCCCTGATGGGCGCCAACATGTCGCGGCAGGCCGTGCCCGTGCTGCGGCCCGAAAAGCCGCTGGTGGGCACCGGCATCGAGCGTGTGGCCGCTGTGGACTCCGGCACCGTCGTCACAGCCCGCCGTGGCGGCGTGGTGGAGTACGTTGACGCCACCCGCATCGTCATCCGCGTGAACGATGCCGAAGCCGTGGCTGGCGAAGTGGGCGTGGACATCTACAACCTCATCAAGTACCAGCGCAGCAACCAGAACACCAACATCAGCCAGCGCCCCATCGTCAAGCGCGGCGACAAGCTGGCCAAGGGCGACGTGATCGCCGATGGCGCTTCCACCGACCTGGGCGAAATCGCCATCGGCCAGAACATGCTGATCGCCTTCATGCCCTGGAACGGCTACAACTACGAAGACTCGATCCTGATCTCCGAGAAAGTGGTGGCCGATGACCGCTACACCAGCATTCACATTGAAGAGCTGGTGGTCATGGCGCGCGACACCAAGCTGGGGCCGGAAGAAATCACGCGCGACATTCCCAACCTGAGCGAGCAGCAGCTGGGCCGCCTGGACGAGTCCGGCATCATCTATGTGGGCGCCGAAGTGCAGCCTGGCGACACGCTCGTCGGCAAGGTCACGCCCAAGGGCGAAACCACGCTCACGCCGGAAGAAAAACTGCTGCGCGCCATCTTCGGCGAGAAAGCCAGCGACGTGAAAGACACCTCGCTGCGCGTTGATCAAGGCTCCAGCGGCACCGTGATTGACGTGCAGGTCTTCACCCGCGAAGGCATCCAGCGCGACAAGCGCGCCCAGCAGATCATTGATGACGAACTCAAGCGCTACCGGCTGGATTTGAACGATCAGCTCCGCATCGTGGAAGCCGACGCGTTCGACCGCATCGAGAAACTGCTGAACGGCAAGATCGCCAACGGCGGCCCCAACCACATCGCCAAAGGCGCCAAGATCGACAAGGACTACCTCAAGTCAGTGGATAAATACCACTGGTTCGACATCCGTCCGGCCGATGACGATGTGGCCGCGCAGCTGGAAAGCATCAAGGCTTCCATTGAGCAGCAGCGCCACGTGTTTGACTTGGCCTTTGAAGAAAAGCGCAAGAAGCTCACCCAGGGCGACGAGCTGCCTCCTGGCGTGCTCAAAATGGTCAAGGTCTATCTGGCAGTCAAGCGTCATTTGCAGCCGGGCGACAAGATGGCCGGCCGCCACGGCAACAAGGGCGTGGTCTCCAAGATCACGCCAGTGGAAGACATGCCCTACATGGCCGACGGCACGCCCGTGGACATCGTGCTCAACCCGCTGGGCGTGCCCTCGCGCATGAACATCGGGCAGGTGCTGGAGGTTCATTTGGGCTGGGCGGGCAAGGGCATCGGCCAGCGCATTGGCGACATGCTCAAGCGCGAAGCCAATCTGGCCGAAATCCGCGCTTTCCTGGAGCAGGTCTACAACACCACGGGCCACAAGGAAGAGATCCACAAACTCTCCGACAAGGACGTGCGCGCCATGGCGCAGGAGCTGACCTCCGGCATGCCCTTCGCCACCCCCGTGTTCGACGGCGCCACGGAGCAGGAAATCCTGGACATGCTCAAGATCGCCTACCCCGACGACATCGCCCAGGCCAAGGGCCTGACGCCCACGCGCACCCAGGCGCAGCTGTATGACGGCCGCACGGGCGATGCCTTCGAGCGCAAGACCACCGTGGGCTACATGCACTACCTCAAGCTCCACCACCTGGTGGACGACAAGATGCACGCCCGCTCCACCGGCCCCTACTCGCTGGTCACGCAGCAGCCGCTGGGCGGCAAGGCGCAGTTTGGCGGCCAGCGCTTTGGCGAGATGGAAGTGTGGGCGCTGGAAGCCTATGGCGCTTCCTACACCCTGCAAGAGATGCTCACCGTCAAGTCTGACGACGTGCAGGGCCGCACCAAGGTGTACGAGTCCATCGTCAAGGGCGAGCACGCCATCGACGCCGGCATGCCCGAGTCATTCAACGTGCTGGTCAAGGAAATCCGCTCGCTGGGTCTGGATATCGAACTGGAGCGCACCTGAAGCCGCGCCCGGCCCTGCCCGCCGCCGCATCCATGAAACGCCTTTCCATGCGCCACTGGCCGCAGTTTTCAGAGCCAAATCGGCCGCAAGTCCTGGTGGAATGGGCGCGGGCAGCTATCAAATTTGAAGCAATTGGGGAAACAGTCACATGAAATCCTTGCTCGATCTGTTCAAGCAATTCACGCCGGATGAGCACTTTGACGCCATCCGCATCGGCTTGGCCTCGCCCGAAAAGATCCGCTCCTGGTCTTTTGGCGAAGTCAAGAAGCCCGAAACCATCAACTACCGCACCTTCAAGCCGGAGCGCGACGGCCTGTTTTGCGCCAAGATCTTCGGCCCTATCAAGGACTACGAATGCCTGTGCGGCAAGTACAAGCGCCTCAAGCATCGCGGCGTCATCTGCGAAAAGTGCGGCGTGGAAGTCACGCAGACCAAGGTGCGCCGCGAGCGCATGGGCCACATTGACCTGGCCGCGCCCTGCGCCCACATCTGGTTCCTCAAGTCCCTGCCCAGCCGCCTGGGCATGGTGCTGGACATGACGCTGCGCGACATCGAGCGCGTGCTGTATTTCGAAGCCTACGTCGTCACCGACCCCGGCATGACCCCGCTGAAGAAGTACAGCATCCTCACCGAAGACGACTACGACGCCAAGTACAAGGAATACGGCGACGAGTTCACCGCCCGCATGGGTGCCGAGGGCATCAAGGAACTGCTGGAAAACATTGATCTGGAAGCCGAAATCGAGAAGCTGCGCGGCGACCTCACCGGCTCCGAAGTCAAGATCAAGAAAAACACCAAGCGCCTGAAAGTGCTGGAGGCCTTCCGCAAATCCGGCATCAAGCCCGAATGGATGGTGCTGGAAGTGCTGCCCGTGCTCCCGCCCGACCTGCGCCCGCTGGTGCCGCTGGATGGCGGCCGCTTTGCCACGAGCGACCTGAACGACCTCTACCGCCGCGTCATCAACCGCAACAGCCGCCTGCGCCGCCTGCTGGAGCTGAAAGCGCCTGAAATCATCGCCCGCAACGAAAAGCGCATGCTGCAAGAAGCCGTGGACAGCCTACTGGACAACGGCCGCCGTGGCAAGGCCATGACCGGCGCCAACAAGCGCGCCCTGAAGTCGCTGGCCGACATGATCAAGGGCAAGAGCGGACGCTTCCGCCAGAACCTGCTGGGCAAGCGCGTGGACTACTCCGGCCGCTCGGTCATTACCGTCGGCCCCACGCTCAAGCTGCACCAGTGCGGCCTGCCCAAGCTGATGGCGCTCGAACTCTTCAAGCCCTTCATCTTCGCCCGGCTGGAACAGATGGGCATCGCCACCACCATCAAGGCCGCCAAGAAGGAAGTGGAAGCTGGCACCCCCGTGGTGTGGGACATTCTGGAAGAAGTCATCACCGAGCACCCCGTGCTGCTCAACCGCGCGCCCACGCTGCACCGCCTGGGCATCCAGGCGTTCGAGCCGATCCTGATTGAAGGCAAGGCCATCCAGCTGCACCCGCTGGTGTGCGCCGCCTTCAACGCCGACTTTGACGGCGACCAGATGGCCGTTCACGTGCCCCTGAGCGTGGAAGCGCAGATGGAAGCGCGCACGCTCATGCTGGCCTCCAACAACGTGCTCTTCCCCGCTTCCGGCGAGCCTTCCATCGTGCCCTCACAAGACATGGTGCTGGGCCTGTACTCCGCCACGCGCGAAAAAATCAACGGCAAGGGCGAAGGCCTGGTGTTCGCCGATGTAGGCGAAGTGCAACGCGCGCTGGACGCGGGCGAAGTGGAGCTGACTTCCAAAGTCACCGTGCGCCTGACCGAATGGACCAAGAACAAGGCCACGGGCGACCTCGCCCCCTCCACCCGCCTGGTGGACACCACCGTGGGCCGCGCCCTGCTGTCAGAAATCCTGCCCAAGGGCCTGCCCTTCGCCCTGCTGAACAAGGCGCTGAAGAAAAAGGAAATCTCCCGCCTCATCAACGCCTCCTTCCGCAAATGCGGCCTCAAGGACACCGTCGTCATGGCCGACAAGCTCTTGCAAAACGGCTTCCGGCTGGCCACGCGCGCGGGCATCTCCATTGCCATTGAAGACATGCTCGTGCCCCCGCAAAAGCCCGAAATCATTGCCCGCGCCGAGGCCGAGGTGAAAGAAATCGCCGAGCAGTTCAACGCCGGCCTTGTCACCGCAGGCGAGCGCTACAACAAAGTGGTGGACATCTGGGGCAAGGCGGGCGACGAAATCTCCAAGGTCATGATGGGCCAGCTGGCCAAGCAGAAAGTGCAAGACCGCAACGGCCAGGAAGTCGATCAGGAGTCCTTCAATTCCATCTACATGATGGCCGACTCCGGCGCGCGCGGCTCCGCCGCCCAGATCCGCCAGCTGGCCGGCATGCGCGGCCTCATGGCCAAGCCAGACGGCTCCATCATCGAAACGCCCATCACCGCCAACTTCCGCGAGGGGTTGAACGTGTTGCAGTACTTCATCTCCACGCACGGCGCGCGCAAGGGCCTGGCCGACACGGCGCTGAAAACCGCCAACTCCGGCTACCTCACGCGCCGCCTGGTGGATGTGACGCAAGACCTTGTGGTCACCGAAGAAGACTGCGGCACGGCTGACGGCTCGCTCATGCGCGCCATCGTCGAAGGCGGTGAAGTCATCGAATCGCTGCGCGAGCGCATCCTGGGCCGCACCGCCGCCGAAGACCTCGTCAATCCTGAAACGCGTGAAGTCGTCGTCAAGGCCGGGCAAATGCTCGACGAAGACGCCATTGACGACCTCGAAGCCGCCGGCATTGACGAAGTGCGCGTGCGCACCGCCCTGACCTGCGCCACCCGCTTCGGCGTGTGCGCCAAGTGCTACGGGCGCGATTTGGGCCGCGGCGGCCTTGTGAACGTGGGCGAAGCCGTCGGCGTCATCGCCGCGCAGTCCATCGGCGAGCCGGGCACGCAGCTGACCATGCGCACCTTCCACATCGGCGGCGCGGCCTCGCGTGCGGCCGTGGCCTCCAGCGTTGAAGCGCACTCCAGCGGCGTCATCAGCTTCAACGCCGCCATGCGCTACGTCACCAACACCAAGGGCGAGCTGGTCGTCATCTCCCGCTCCGGCGAAATCATCGTCGTCGATGAATTCGGCCGCGAGCGCGAGCGCCACAAGGTGCCCTATGGCGCCACCCTCGCCGTCAAGGCCGACCAGCCCGTCAAGGCCGGCGCTATCCTCGCCAACTGGGATCCGCTCACGCGCCCCATCATCACCGAATACGCCGGCACGGTGAAGTTCGAAAACATGGAAGAAGGCGTGACCGTGGCCCGCTCGTCGGACGACATCACCGGCCTGTCCACCCTCACCGTCATCGACCCCAAGCGCGCCGGCTCCACCAAGATCGTGCGTCCGCTGGTCAAGCTCACCGATGCGCAAGGCCAGGAAGTCAAGATTCCCGGCACCGACCACCCCGTGGCCATCGGTTTTCAGGTCGGCGCGCTCATCCAGGTGCGCGACGGCCAGGAAGTCGGCCCTGGCGAAGTCCTCGCCCGCGTGCCGATGGAAGGCCAGAAAACCCGCGACATCACCGGCGGTCTGCCTCGCGTGGCCGAGCTGTTTGAGGCCCGCAGCCCCAAAGACAAGGGCGTGCTGGCCGAAATGACCGGCACCGTCTCCTTCGGCAAGGAAACCAAGGGCAAGATCCGCCTGCAAATCACCGACGCCGAAGGCAAGGTGTGGGAAGAACTCATCCCCAAGGAGAAAAACGTCCTCGTCCACGAAGGCCAGGTCGTCAACAAGGGCGAGAGCATCGTGGACGGCCCCGCCGACCCGCAGGACATCCTGCGCCTGCTGGGCATGGAAGAGCTGGCCCGCTACATCGTCGATGAAGTGCAGGACGTCTACCGCCTGCAAGGCGTGAAGATCAACGACAAGCACATCGAAGTCATCGTGCGCCAGATGCTGCGCCGCGTGGTCGTTGAAAACCCTGGCGACTCCGACTACATCACCGGCGAGCAGGTCGAACGCAGCGAAATCCTCAACACCAACGACGCCCTGCGCGCCGAAGGCAAAACGCCCGCCACCTACGCCAACATCCTGCTGGGCATCACCAAGGCCAGCCTGTCCACTGACAGCTTCATCAGCGCCGCCTCCTTCCAGGAAACCACGCGCGTGCTCACCGAAGCGGCCATCATGGGCAAGCGCGACGACCTGCGCGGCCTGAAGGAAAACGTCATCGTCGGCCGCCTCATCCCTGCCGGCACCGGCCTGGCCTACCACCAGGCCCGCAAGGCCAAAGAAGTCATGGACGAAGCCGAGCGCCGCGCCATCGCTGAAGCAGAAGTGCAAGCCGAGGCTGACCTGGCTGAAGTCAGCGAAGAAGCTGCCAGCGCCGCCGATGTGGACGCCATCGCCCAGGCTTTCAAAGCCCTGGCTGGCGTGGCTGACAGCGCTGAAGCCGCCGACGGCGACGCCCCCGCCGCCGAATAAAGCCCGCCCGGCTCCTTGCGGCCCAGCGCCCCGGCCCTCGCGCCCCAGCGAGCGCCGGGGCGTTTTTTTCGCCTTTGGTCAGCCGCGCAAGGAGAGCGCCAGAGTTCGCGCGCAGCCTGGCGCGGACAGGGCAGAAAGCGCTGGATTTGCTATTTTTACGATAGCTATAGGTCTTGGTAGATATTGCGCTGACGGGTATTTCAGCAGGCCTGAATTCGCTCCTGTTTTTGATGCCCCTGAACTGGCCGTTGTGGCTGGAGCGGAACCAGGGCTGCGCGGGCCTTATTGGCCGGGCTTGCTGAAATCAACCGTGGGTGCGGTGGAGATGGCTGCTTCGTTGGCGACGGTGAAGTTCTGCTTGGGTTCGTAGCCGAACACCATGCCCGTGAGGTTGGTGGGGAAGCTGCGGCGCAGCACGTTGTATTGCTGTACGGCCTGGATGTAGCGGTTGCGGGCGACGGTGATGCGGTTTTCGGTGCCTTCAAGCGTCACGCGCAGGTCGGCGAACGCCTGGTTGGCTTTCAGATCGGGGTAGCGCTCCACGGTGACCATCAGGCGGCTGAGGGCGCTGGAGAGTTCGCCTTGCGCGGCCTGGAATTGCTGGAGTTTTGTCGCGTCTTGCAAGGTTTCGGGCGTGACCTGGATGCTGGTGGCCTTGGCGCGCGCTTCAATCACCTTGGTGAGCGTTTCCTGCTCGAAGTTGGCTTCGCCTTTGACGGTGTTGACCATGTTTTGCACCAGGTCGGAGCGGCGCTGGTATTGATTGACAACTTCGCTCCAGGCAGATTGGGTTTCTTCGTCCAGACGCTGGTAGTCGTTGTAGCCGCAGCCGGCCAGTGCGAGCGCCAGGGCGCAGGCGGCAGCCAGGCGGGACAGGGAGGGCAGACGTTGCAGGGAATGTTTCATGGCGATTCCTTGGAGAGTGAAAAGGGGGCAGCGGATCAGCTGCACGGCAATGCGGATGGCCTGCTGCACATGCGCCTGCGTATGGGCAAAGGCGGCTGCGCCCAGACTGAACTGTTCCAGCGCGCGGGGGGCGGTCCGGCAGGCGGCAGGCCCATTTTCAGCAGTCTGGCGCCCGCCTCGCCGCGCGAGATGGCGATGAGCACGGAGGCGTCAATGACGTGAACGGCTGGCATGCAGATTCATATCAAAAAGAGGAGCAATTCAAGGAAGTTTAAAAGGCGTTTCGCGCAGTTTCAGTGGGGAGGTATTGCTATTGATAAAGGAGCGAAATCACGCCTTCTCCCGCCTATGTGCCCGGCTGGCCGCCGCTGGCCTTGTGCGCGGCTTCGGCTTCGGCGCGGCGCTCGGCAATGAATTCGTCGGCCGCGCTGCGCCCTTCGGCGGGCGGCAGGTGGCTGTCAAAATAGGCGCGTAGCGCCGCGTAGCGTTGGCGTAACGCCGGGAAGCCGGCGTGAGCGCCAGGCGGCCATCACGCACTTCGGCGTGCAGGCGCGCGGCGGGAATGAGCACGCGCCCGTTGTCAGAAATGGCCAAGGCTGTCATGGCGGCGGATTCTGTCAGCAACCCTTCATCTGTCAAACCAAACATGCTTGCCAAACGCATCATTCCCTGCCTTGACGTGACTGCGGGCCGCGTGGTCAAGGGCGTGAACTTCACGGGCCTGCGCGATGCGGGCGATCCGGTGGAAGTGGCCGCGCGCTACAACAAGCAGGGCGCCGATGAGCTGACGTTTCTGGACATTACCGCCACCAGCGACGGGCGCGATCTGATCCTGCCCATCATCGAAGCCGTGGCCTCGCGCGTGTTCATTCCGCTCACCGTGGGCGGCGGCGTGCGCACCGTGCAAGACGTGCGCCGCCTGTTGAACGCGGGGGCGGACAAGGCCAGCTTCAATTCGGCGGCCATTGCCCGCCCCGAGGTGATTGGCGAGGCGTCGGCCAAATACGGCGCGCAGTGCATCGTGGTGGCCATTGACGCCAAGCGCCGCGCCGATGGCGCAGGCTGGGAGGTGTACAGCCACGGCGGCCGCCAGAACACGGGGCTGGATGCCGTGGCCTGGGCGCGGCGGATGGCCGATCTGGGCGCGGGCGAAATATTGCTCACCAGCATGGACCGCGACGGCACGCAAAGCGGCTTTGACCTGGCGCTGACGCGCGCGGTGGCCCAGGCCGTGCCGGTGCCCGTGATTGCCTCTGGCGGCGTGGGCACGCTGGATCACCTGGCCGACGGCGTGCAGCAAGGCCTGGCTGATGCCGTGCTGGCCGCCAGCATCTTCCACTACGGCCAGCACACCGTGGCCGAGGCCAAGGCGCGCATGGCAGAGCGCGGTATCACGGTCAGGCAGTGAATATCATGGCGAATGGCGGCCTGGCTGGGCCGCTTTATCACGTTTATTTCCACGAAAAGGAGAAAAAATGACAGCCACAACCAGCCTTGAAGACTTTCTGCGCAATGTGCAGCGGCGCGATCCGGACCAGCCGGAATTTCTGCAAGCCGTGCGCGAGGTGCTCACCAGCCTCTGGCCCTTCCTGGAGAAGAACCCGCAGTACCGCGAATACGCCCTGCTGGAGCGCCTGTGCGAGCCGGACCGCGTGGTGCAGTTTCGCGTGAGCTGGACCGACGACCAGGGCCGCACGCAAGTCAATCGCGCCTTTCGCATCCAGCACAGCAAGGCCATTGGCCCCTACAAGGGCGGCATGCGCTTTCACCCCAGCGTGAATCTGTCGATTCTGAAATTCCTGGCTTTCGAGCAAAGCTTCAAAAACGCGCTCACCACGCTGCCCATGGGCGGCGGCAAGGGCGGCTCCGACTTTGACCCCAAAGGCAAGAGCGACGCCGAAGTCATGCGCTTTTGCCAGGCGCTGGTGCAGGAGCTGTTCCGCCACATCGGCCCTGACACCGACGTGCCCGCTGGCGACATTGGCGTGGGCGCGCGCGAAGTGGGCTACATGGCCGGCATGATGAAAAAGCTCAGCAACAGCGCCGCCTGCGTCTTCACCGGCAAAGGCATGAGCTTTGGCGGCAGCCTGATGCGCCCCGAAGCCACGGGCTACGGCGTGGCCTACTTCGCGCAGGAAATGCTCGCGCGCAAGAGCGAAGGCTTTGAAGGCAAGCGCGTGTCCATCAGCGGCAGCGGCAACGTGGCCCAGTACGCCGCCGAAAAGGCGCTGGAGATGGGCGCGAAAGTCATCACCCTGTCGGACTCGGGCGGCACGCTGGTGCATGAAGCGGGCCTGAGCCGCGAGCAAGTGCTGGCCGTGATGGAGCTGAAAAACGTGCAGCGCGGCCGCCTGGCCGACTTCGCGGCGCGGCATGGCCTCACTTTCCTGCCCGGCAGCCGCCCCTGGCACGTCAAAACCGACATCGCCCTGCCTTGCGCCACGCAAAACGAGCTGGACGGCGAAGACGCCAAAACGCTGGTCAAAAACGGCGTGCTCTGCGTTGCCGAAGGCGCCAACATGCCCAGCACGCTGGAAGCGGTGGATGTCTTTTTGGCCGCTGGCACGCTCTACGCGCCCGGCAAGGCCAGCAACGCGGGCGGCGTGGCCACCTCGGGCCTGGAAATGAGCCAGAACGCCATGCGGCTGGGCTGGACGGCGCAGGAAGTGGACGAGCGCCTGCACGCCATCATGAAAGACATTCACCAAAACTGCGTGCGCTACGGCGAGCGCGCCCAGGGCGCGGTGAACTACGTGGAAGGCGCCAACATCGCCGGCTTCGTCAAGCTGGCCGATGCCATGCTCGCCCAGGGCGTGGTCTGAAAAAGGGTGGCCCAGCCACCCTTTTTCATTTGCGGCGCTTCATTTGCGGCGCGCGCCTGGCGCCTTTTTGATCTTCCGGCCTTCCATCCGGCTCCTCTGGCCCGGTGCCATCAAAATCAGGAGCTGATTCAAAGGGGCCAAAATACCGCTTTGCGCACATTCCACTAGGACGTCATGCTCTAGATAAAGGAGCTAAAAAGACGCCGCAAGCGGGCTGAATTCGCCATCTGCGCCCCGGGCCAGGCGCTCCAGCAAGGCGGCTGGATGGGTATCGACGTCAACCAGCGCCATCAAATCGGGAGACATGAAGCCTTGCGCCTGGCTATGGCGCAGAAAAGACAGCAGGCCGTCGTAGAAGCCGTCATGGTTGAGCAGGCCGATGGGCTTGGCGTGATAGCCGAGCTGGCGCCACGTCCAGGTTTCAAAAAATTCCTCGAAAGTGCCAATGCCGCCGGGCAGGGCCAGAAAAGCGCTGGCGCGGGCGGCCATGAGGTGCTTGCGCTCGTGCATAGTCTGCACAACGTGCAGCTCGGTGCAGCCGCGATGGGCATGCTCGCGCTCAACCAGCGCCTGCGGAATAACGCCAATGACGCGGCCGCCCGCTTGCAGCGTGGCATCAGCCACAGCGCCCATGAGGCCGTTTTTGCCGCCGCCATACACAAGCTGGCCGCCGTGCTGGCCGATCCAGCGGCCCGTTTGCGCGGCCAGGGCGGCAAAAGCAGGATCAGCGCCAGTGCGGGAGCCGCAATAAACGCAAATGGAAAAGGCGGGTTCTTTCATGAACGGACAGGCGTTGAGGGAAACCAGAATGAAAAGGAGGGAGCTGACAGCGCCAGGCGCAGCAAAAACCGGCGTCAAGCCAGTCTGCACGCGCCCTCCCGCGCAACTTTTTCACGCAAAACGGGCGCAGATGGCGGCCAGCCAAATGCCGACAGCCAGCAGCAGCGCCAGCAGCACGGCGGCGCTGCCAAGGTCTTTGGCCCGTTTGGAAAGCGGGTGCCGCTGCAATCCGATGCGGTCAATGGCCGCCTCGATGCCGCTGTTGAGCAGCTCGGCCACCATGACGATGAGGCAAGAGCCAGCGAGCAAGGCGGTTTCCACCCAGTTGCGGCCCAGCCAGAAGGCGGCCGGAACGAGCACGAAGCTCAGCGCCGCTTCCTGCCGGAAGGCTGGCTCGCGCCAGGCGGCGCGCAGGCCCGCCAGCGAGTAGCCGAAGGCATGCCACAGGCGTGCCAGACCGGTGCGTTTGGGCGGCAGGCCGCTGGAAATATCCGCAGCGCCCTGGGCCTGCGGCGTGGAAGGTGAGTCAGGCGGCGTCGGCATTGGCGGCAGGGGCGGGCGAAGCGGGCGTTTTCGGCGCGCGCGCATCCGTCAGGCGCGTGCCGGCGAGCACGTCGTGCCAGAACTGGCCTTCGGGCTGAAAGCGCGAGAGCAGCGCCCAGACGGCGATCCAGCCCAGGGTGAGCACGCCCACTTCAGCCGCAGGCAGATGAAAAGGGGCGCTCAGGGCCAGCGGAGGCAGAAACCACAGCCAGCACAGCAGGTAGCGCCAGGCGGCGCGCGCCTGCGTGAGGGGGCGGCCTTGCCGGTCGGTGATGCCGATGCGCCAGGTTTTCATGGCCAGCGTCTGCCCCTTGGACCAGAACCAGCAAAAGTAGATGCCGCACACCAGAAAGAGAAACGCCTGCATGGCGTGTCGGTGCTCAAGCGCGTGGCGCATCTGGGCGGCAATGCTGAAAACCAGGCCCGCCGCGACGACGACGCCAAACATCAGCACGCCCTCGTACAGCCAGCAGGCCATGCGGCGGCGCAGTGGGGGGGCAGGCATGAAAAAAACGAATGGAGCAGGTGAAGCAAAAAAGCCTAGCGGCGCAACAGGCGCGCGCCGCAGGCGGTGAGCGGCCGATTATCTGGCGCTGTCAGGCGCGCCAATGGCCGGGGCTGGCTCACGCGCCAGCCGTTCGCGCTCTTGCTGGGGCAGACGCTGGTAGGCCTCCCAGCGGAGCTTTTTTTCGTCAGCGGGCACGCTGCGGGCTTCGTCAAAGCTCTGGCGCGCCTGCGCGCGCTGCTGGGGCGTGAGAGCAGCCCACTCACGCATGCGGCTTTGCAGGCTCGCCTGCTCGTCCGCGCTCATGCTGCGATAGCTTTGCGCCAAAGCAAGCCAATGGCCTTGCTGCTCGGGACTCATCCCGGGCCACTGGGCGGCCAGCGGCGCCAGGGCGGTTTGCTGCTCTGGCGTGAGCGCCGTCCACGGCTGGGCGTGCGCGGCGCAGGCGGCCAGCAGGCAGGCGGCGGCCAGCAAGGAGCGTGGCAGGGGCGGGTATTTCATGGCGAAGGGGCGGCGCAAAAGTCAATGCACGTTGGCTGGCGGCTGGGTCAGGCGCAGGTATTGCAGAAAACCCGGGTCTGCGTAGGCTTTGGGCGGCAAGGCATCGGCCACGAGATCGGCATCGACTTCGGCCACGCGCGGATCGGGCAGACGCATTTGCTGCGGCTGCAAGGCCAGCAGGCCTGCCAGCAACGCGGCCAGTGCCAGCGCGGGCGCCAGCCAGCCCAGCCAGCCAAAACCAGGCTCGCCGCCTGCAGCCAGCGCCGCATGGCGGCCTTGCGTCACGATGGCAGACGCGGGCTGTGCGGCGGCGAGCGCAGCGGTTTTGCGCGCGGCCAGCGCCTGCTGGCGCGCGATGCGCAGGCGTTCGCTGACGTCATGCGGCACGCCGCCGCCTTCCAGCCGGGCGGCGATGCGGTTGGCGAATTGGTCGATGCGTTTCTGGGTGGTCATGGCGAAATTCCCTGGGCCTGGAGCGTGCGGGCCAGCGCTTGCGTGGCGCGCGAGCAGTGCGTTTTGACGCTGCCGACCGAACAGCCCATGACGGCGGCTGTTTCGGCGACATCCAGCTCTTCCCAGTAACGCAACAGAAAGGCTTCGCGTTGACGCGCAGGCAGCTCTTGCAGCGCCTTTTCAATCAGGCGCAGCACTTCGCGGCGGCTCAGGGAGGTTTCGGCGCTTTCGGCGGCGGCCTCAGCCCCCGCAATGGCCTGGAGCACTTCAAGCGCGTCGGGGCCGCCCTCTTCTTCATCGCCGCCGATCAGATCGGCCGCGCTGGTCAGATAGGCGTCGCGCGTTTTCTGGCGGCGAAACCAGTCCATCGTCTGATTGGCCAGAATGCGCTGAAACAGCAGCGGCAGCTCTTGCGCAGGGCGGTCGCCATAACGCTGCGCCAGCTTGAGCATGCTGTCTTGCACGATGTCCAGCGCCGCGTCGTCATCGCGCACTTGCCAGACGGCACGCTTGAAGGCGCGCTTTTCCACGCTTTTGAGAAAGTCGGAGAGTTCCTGTTCGGTAGCCAAGGGCAATTGCTCAACTCAAGAGGTGCGGCAAATTATGAAGATGCGCGCCATGGCCGCGCTTTCTGGTTTTGCCAAGACGGCTGCTCCCGCCCCGGTGAAGGCGCTCTTTCATGCGGCAACCCGTCCGTCAAATGCCTGCGGGCGGGCTGGAGCGCGGCAGATGGCCGGAACCACGGTTGGCATCGCAGGCCCTGCAACATCAAAAACAGGAGCAAATCCAGAGGTCGAAAATAGCATCTCGCGCAGTTTCCACTAGGACATTGCGCTATTGATAAAGGAGCGAAATCCGGCGCCACAGTCTGCGCCTTGCTTCATGCGCCCCGCTCTTTTCGTGCCGGTGTGGCGGAAAGGCGGGGGCTGGCAAGGCAAGACGCTTGGGTGCCGCTGCTGCAAAGGCGGCAGGACAGCAGAGAAACGGTCATTCAATCGTCGTCATCGTCATCATCGTCGTCGCCATCCCAGTCCGGTTTTTCATAAATGGCGCTGCCATCGGGCGGCAGGCGCAGCTTGACACGGTAGCCAGCGGGGTTGATGGCTTCGGCTTCCCAGCGGCCATCGTCGAAATCCACGTCATGAATGCGGCGGTAGCCCGCCGAGCGCAGGATGTGGCGCACCTGTGAAGACGAGATGCGGTATTTGTGCTTGCGCGGTTTTTCAGGCGGCGGCATGTAGCCGGGCGTGACCACATAGCCCGGCGGCGCCACGTAGGCCGGGCCGCCTGGCACGACCAGGGCCGATTTTTCTTTGGCAGCGGCCGGCAGCGCCAGCGCGGCCGTGGCGGCCAGCGTGGCCATGGCGATCAGGTTTCTGGTTTTCATGGATGGACTCCTTCGAAAGAAACAGAAAAAACGATGAGCGCATCTTCCGCCGCGCGGTCTGAATGCGGCCTGAAGCGCGCGTTCATCTGTGGTTCATGGCGCCGCGCGGTTTTCATCGCGCGGCTTTCATAATTGCAAGCTGGTTTTGATTGGCACGCAAAGGAGTTTTCGGTCATGCGCAAATCCTATTTTCTGGCTTTGGCCGCCTTGCTGGCCGCCAGCGCGGCCTGGGCGCAGCCCAAGGGCGGATTGATTGATGTGGCCGTCGAGCGCGTCTGGGCGCGCGCCACCGTGCCGGGCCAGCAGACGGCGGGGGTGTACATGACGCTGAAGTCTGCGGCCCCTGCACGGCTGGTGGGCGCTTCTTCGCCGCTGGCCGAGCGCATTGAAATTCACGAAATGTCGCTGCAAGGCGATGTGATGCGTATGCACGCCACGCCTGCGCTGCCGCTGCCAGCGGGGCAGGCGGTAGCGCTCAAGCCCGGCGGCGGACACCTGATGCTGATGGGGTTGAAGCAGCCGCTGACGCCGCGCGCCGATGTGCCGCTGACGCTCATTTTTGAAGACGGCTCCGGCATGAAAGGCTCCATTGAGCTGCGCGTGCCCGTGCGCGCGCTGGGGCGGCCCGATCCGCAGGCTGCGGCGGAGGATGAATCGGCCAGCGCTCCAGAAAGCGCCCGTCTTTCTCCGGCCGTTCGCGCGCGCTGAAAACAGTGGGTTCGGGTGCGCCGCGCGCGGTATTCTCATTGCACTTTTTACAACTTCAGGAGACCAGCATGAGCCAGTCTGGCGGCGTATTTGATTTCGGCAAGTTCTTTCCGGGCCTGGACTTTTTCACGGGCAAAGGCGCTTCCGCGTGGCTGATGCCCACCGTGAGCGAGCAGGAGCTGGACAAGCGCATTGCCGAGCTGAAAACGGTGCTGTTCTGGCTGGAGCAAAACGCTGCGGCCATCAAGGCGGGCATTCAGGCGCTGGAAGTGCAGAAGATGACGCTGGCCACGCTGCAAAGCATGAACGTGGGCGCTGCCGAGCTGGCGCGCGCCTTTGCCATGCCAGCGGTAGCGCCCAAGCCAGCCGCAGCGGCCGCTTCCGCGCCGCCGCCTCCGGCGGCAACCCGGGCTGCGCCTGAGGCCGTCAAGCCGGAGCCTGCGGCAGCAGTCAATAGCGCCGTGCCCGACCCGTTGCAATGGTGGAATGCGCTGACCCAGCAATTCCAGAGCATGGCCGCTGCCACGGCGGCGACGGCCGCCACAGCCGCCAGCGCCATGACGGCGCCCATGGCCCCGCCTGCCGCCAAGGCGGCTGACGCAAAGGCGGCCCAGGCCGTGGACAAGACCGCCGCCCGGCCAGCCGCCAAAACGGCGCCCAGAACCGCTGCAAAGGCCCGCGCGAAAACCACCGGAACCGCCAAATCCGCCGCCAAGGCGGGCGGCAAGGCAGGCAAGGCCGCAGCGCCCCGCAAAGGCAAGCCGGCCAGAGGCGCAAGCGCCGCAGACTTGTCATGAAGAACCTGCTCATGGCCTGCCCGTGGGGGCAAAAGCGCGGGCCTCGGGCGCTTTGCTGCGTTGCAAACCCTTGCCGGCCACAAGACCCGGCGGCGATTTGCGCCTTGCGGCCATTCCGATTCGCGGTTCCTCAAGGTCGGGCTTCCGGGCAGGCTTTCAGGCTCACTCGATTAAGGCCCGCTTGACGGCATGAAGCTTTTTCCCGTTGGCCACGCCACGCACCCGCAGTGGCAAATGGCGGCGCACCTGGCGCTGGCGCAGTTGCGCGCGCAAATGGCGCTGCCCGGCTACGCCAGCAGCCCCACGCTGGGGCTGCTTTACATCACCAGCCCTTACGTGCCCCACGCACAGCATTTGCTGGACTGGCTGGCCGAGGCGCTGCCGGGCGTGCTGGGCTGGGCGGGCGCCGTGGGCGCGGGCGTGGCCGCGAGCAATGCGGAATATCTTGACGAGCCGGCCCTGTCCGTCATGCTCTGCGAGCTGCCGCCAGAGCAGTGGCGCGTGTTTTCAGGCGTCGCTCCGCTGCGCCGCCAGGGCGGTTTTTCTCCGCAGGCCGCCTTGGTGCATGCCGACGCGCACACGCCCGATGTGGCGGGCCTGATTGCCGAGCTGGCCGACTGCACGGCGTGCGGCCATCTGTTTGGCGGCCTGGCAGCCAGCCGGGGCGCTACCGTGCAGATGGCCGCCTCGCGCTCGGGCGGCATGGCGGGCGGCGCGCTGCTGGGCGGCGTGTTCAGCGGCGGCCTCACGGGCGTGGTCTTTGGCGAGGGCGTGCCGCTCATCACCCGCGTCACGCAAGGCTGCCATCCGGTTGGCCCCTGGCACACCATCACGCGAAGCGAAGGCAACATGGTGTTTGAAATCGACGGCGAGCCTGCTCTTGACGTGATGCTGGACGACATGCGAATCGATCTGTGCCAGCCCCAGCAGGCCATGCACGCCGTGCGGCAAATGCTGGTGGGTCTGTGCGACGCGCAAGCAGCCTGCCCCGCAGTCAGTTGCGGCATGAGCGAAGAGCTGGCCCTGCGGCATGGCCGCTTCGGCGCCGATGTGCTGGCGCGCCACCTTGTGGGCATTGACCCCGGCCAGCGCGGCCTGGCCGTGGCTGACGCAGTGCATTGCGGCCAGCGCTTGGCTTTTTGCCAGCGCGACGCCGCCAAGGCCCGCGCCGACCTGCGGCGCATCTGCTCGGGCATTCGGGACCTGCTTGAGCCGGCCTTCATTCCCGCCGAAACCGCCGCCGCGCTGGCTGCGCCGCCGCCGCTGTCGCAGCCGCATCCGGCGCGGCGCATTGCCGGGGCCATTTACGTCAGTTGCGCCAGCCGGGGTGGCCCCCATTTCGGCCATCCGGGCGCGGAGCTGCAAACCATTCGCCAGGCTCTGGGCGATGTGCCGCTCACCGGCTTTTTCTCCGGCGGCGAAATCGCCAGCCGCCGCCTGCTGGGCTATGCGGGCGTGCTCACGGTGTTCGTGGACGAGGCCATCAGCTGAAGCGGCCTGGCTTTTCAGGCACAAATCGGCCCCAGGTCCTAGTGGAATCTGCGCGGGCCGCTATCAAAATCAAAGTATTTCCGCCCTGCTCACCCATCATGATTCTTGACCCCACCCAACCCGGCGCGCTGGCGCAGGCCGCCGACGCCGTGGCCGCTGGCGAGCTGCTGGGCCTGCCCACCGAAACCGTGTATGGCCTAGCCGCCGATGCTGAAAACGCCGGGGCCGTGCGCCGCATCTTCGCCCTCAAGGGCCGGCCCGCCAGCCACCCTCTCATCGTGCACGTGGCAGGCAGCGAAGCGGCCGGGCATTTCGCGCGGCAAGTGCCTGATCTGGCGCAGCGGCTGATGGCCGCCTTCTGGCCCGGGCCGCTCACGCTCATCCTCGCGCGCCGCGAGGGCGTGGCAGACGAAGCGGCAGGCGGGCACGCCAGCATTGGCCTGCGCTGCCCCGCGCACCCCGTGGCGCAAAGCCTGCTGGCGGCCTGCGCGGCGCGCGGCGTGCATGGGCTGGCCGCGCCCAGCGCCAACCGCTTCGGACGCGTCAGCCCCACCACGGCGGCGCACGTGGCAGAAGAATTCGCAGACGTGCTGGTGCTGGACGGCGGCGCTTGCGCGGTAGGCATTGAATCGGCCATCGTGGACTGCACGCGCGGCCAGCCCGTGCTGCTGCGCCCCGGAGCGATTTCGCGCGCCGAGCTGGAAAAAGCGGCGGGCTGCCGCGTGCGCCATCCAGACGAGCTGGCCGCGCCCGGCCCCGAGGCCCCCGGCACGCTGGCCGCCCATTACGCGCCCCGCGCCACGGTGCGGCTGATGGACGGCAAGATGCTGAAAACCGCGCTGGAGCTGCTGGGCAGCGAGGCCGCGCACATTGCCGTGTGGTCGCGCGCCGCGCTGAAATCCGCCTCGCGCAAGCTGATCTTGCGCCGCATGCCCGACAACCCTGCGCAGGCCGCGCACGAGCTGTTTGCCACGCTGCGCGCGTTTGACCAGGCGCAAGTCAAACTCATCTGGGTGGAAACGCCCCCGCCCGAAATCGAATGGGAAGGCGTGCGCGACCGCCTGGAGCGCGCAGCAGCCAGCGCCGCAGGCGCGCGCGAGTGAGCAGAGAGTGAGTCGAGCGAAAACTTCTGCGCCAGGCGCAAGAAAAGTGCAGTCGCATTGCCATGCGCAGTGATAAAACCGGCACCAGCTTCTGGGCCGCCGCAGACTTGGCGGCGGCCGTGGTCAGCTCTTGGTGATGGTCTATCAGTTTTAGCTTCTTGTTTGATAGCGCGATGTCCCCGTATTCATTGCGACACATGCTGTTTTGGAGGCATTGAGTTTGCTCCTCTTTTTGAATTGAAATTATCGTTTTCCGCATCCTGCGGCCCGCTTTTCTCAACCCAGTCAGCAAAGGAGAGACACCATGACTGAAAAAGTAGCTGTCATTACCGGATCAGGCGACGGCCTGGGCAAAGGCATTGCCCAGAGGCTGGCGCAGGATGGCTTCAGGATCGTCTTGTCTGACATCAATGCCGCCACGCTGGAAAAGACCGAGGCCGAATTCAAGTCCGCAGGCCAGGCCGTCACCGCCTTCCGTGGCGATGTGAGCCGCCGCGAAGACCAGTTCGCGCTGGTGCAGCACGCCGTGCAGGCTTTCGGGCGCATCGACGTGTTCGTGAACAACGCGGGCATTGAAGACGTCATGCCGCTGGACAAAGTCACCGCCGCCGACTTTGACCGCGTGTTTGGCATCAACGTCAAGGGCGTGCTCTTTGGCATTCAGGCCGCCGCCGAGCAAATGAAAAAGCAGGGCGGCGACCGCATCTGCAAGATCATCAACGCCGCCAGCATTGCCGCGCATGAGTCTTACGACCTGCTGGGCGTGTACTGCGCCAGCAAGCACGCCGTGCGCTCGCTCACCGTCACCGCCGCCAAGGAGCTGGCGCCCTACAAAATCACCGTGAACGCCTATTGCCCCGGCGTGGCGGGCACCCGCATGTGGGACCGCATTGACGAGGAAATGGCCAAGATTCACGGCTGGCAGCCCGGCGAAGCCTTCAAGCGCTTCTCATCCGGCATTCTGATGGGCCGCCCGCAAGTGCCTGCCGACGTGGCCTCGCTCGTGCATTACCTGGCCTCGCCCGACTCTGACTACATGACCGGCCAGGCCGTGCTCATCGACGGCGGCATGGTGTTCCGCTGATGCCGCAGGCGCAGCCCGCGCCCGCCTGAAAAAAGCCGCCGCAAGACGCTTCGCCCTTGCGGCGGCTTTTTTTGCCTGGGCCTGCCCGAGCGCACCTGGCAGCGGCAACAGCGGTTAGCCAGACAGGCGAATCGTTTCAAGGCGAAAGGCGGCAGCAAGGCGCGCGGCGGCGGGCGAGCCGGACAGCCGGACAGCCGGACGGGAAGAAGCGGGCGATGGTGCTTTCTTTGCCAGCGGGGCCTTGAAAGCCCGAAGCCCGCCCCTATCATTGGCACTCGTTGGTGGCGAGTGCTAACAAACCAGCCCCGCCGCCATGCATTCAGCCTGGCAGGCCCGCCGCAAGGCCCCTGCCAGCCCTCTTTTTTCAAGCAACCTTTTGAAGGAATGTCCATGAAACTGCGTCCCCTCGCCGATCGCGTGATCGTCAAGCGCCTGGAAAACGAAACCAAAACGGCCTCCGGCATCGTCATCCCCGACAACGCCGCCGAAAAGCCTGACCAGGGCGAAGTGCTGGCCGTCGGCCCCGGCAAGACCAACGACAAGGGCGAAACCAAGGCCCTGAGCGTGAAAGTGGGCGACCGCGTGCTGTTTGGCAAATACAGCGGCCAGACCGTCAAGGTGGACGGCGACGAGCTGCTGGTGATGAAGGAAGACGACCTGTTCGCCGTCGTCGAGAAGTGATTTTTCCCGGGCTGCGCCGCCATCTGCATTCGTCCTGCATCCATCTTGCAGCAAATCGCAACATATTGGCGCGCCGCCTGATCCCTTTTGATTTTTGATTTCTGCCGGGCCTGATCCCGGCTTTTTACGGAGATACACACAAATGGCAGCAAAAGACGTTGTTTTCGGCTCTGACGCCCGCGCCCGCATGGTTGAAGGCGTGAACATCCTGGCCAATGCCGTGAAGGCAACCCTGGGCCCCAAAGGCCGCAACGTGGTGCTGGAACGCAGCTTTGGCGCACCCACCATCACCAAAGACGGCGTGTCCGTCGCCAAGGAAATCGAGCTGAAAGACAAGCTCCAGAACATGGGCGCGCAAATGGTCAAGGAAGTGGCCTCCAAAACCAGCGACACCGCTGGCGACGGCACCACCACCGCCACCGTGCTGGCCCAGGCCATCGTGCGCGAAGGCATGAAATACGTGGCCGCCGGCATGAACCCGATGGACCTGAAGCGCGGCATCGACAAAGCCGTGGCTGAACTCGTCGAGCAACTGAAAAAAGCCAGCAAGGCCACCACCACCAGCAAGGAAATCGCCCAGGTCGGCACCATTTCCGCCAACTCGGACGAATCCATCGGCCAAATCATTGCCGACGCCATGGACAAAGTGGGCAAGGAAGGCGTCATCACCGTGGAAGACGGCAAGAGCCTGAACAACGAGCTGGACGTGGTCGAAGGCATGCAGTTCGACCGTGGCTACCTCAGCCCCTACTTCATCAACAACCCCGACAAACAAGCCGCCGTGCTGGAAAACCCCTACGTGCTGCTGTTTGACAAGAAGATCAGCAACATCCGCGACCTGCTGCCCACGCTGGAAGCCGTGGCCAAGGCCGGCCGTCCGCTGCTCATCATTGCCGAAGACGTGGAAGGCGAAGCCCTGGCCACGCTGGTGGTGAACACCATTCGCGGCATCCTGAAAGTGGTGGCCGTCAAGGCCCCCGGCTTCGGCGACCGCCGCAAGGCCATGCTGGAAGACATCGCCATCCTCACCGGCGGCAAAGTCATTGCCGAAGAAGTGGGCCTGTCGCTTGAAAAAGTGACGCTGGCCGATCTGGGCCAGGCCAAAACCATCGAAGTGGGCAAGGAAAACACCACCATCATCGACGGCGCCGGCAAGGCCGAAGACATTGAAGCGCGCGTCAAGCAAATCCGCGTGCAAATCGAAGAAGCCACCAGCGACTACGACCGCGAAAAACTGCAAGAGCGCGTGGCCAAGCTCGCCGGCGGTGTGGCCGTCATCAAGGTAGGCGCTGCTACCGAAGTGGAAATGAAAGAAAAGAAAGCCCGCGTGGAAGACGCCCTGCACGCCACCCGCGCTGCCGTGGAAGAAGGCATTGTTGCTGGCGGCGGCGTGGCCCTGCTGCGCGCCCGCCAGGCCGCTGGCGACATCAAGGGCGCCAACCCCGACCAGGACGCCGGCATCAAGCTCGTGCTCAAGGCCATTGAAGCGCCCCTGCGCGAAATCGTCATCAACGCCGGTGACGAAGCCAGCGTGGTCGTGAACAAGGTGCTGGAAGGCAAAGGCAACTTTGGCTACAACGCCGCCAACGGCCAGTATGGCGACCTGATCGAGCTGGGCATTCTGGACCCCACCAAAGTCACCCGCACCGCCTTGCAAAACGCCGCTTCCGTGGCCGGCCTGATGCTCACCACCGAATGCATGGTGGCTGAGGCCCCGAAGGAAGAAACCCCCGCCGCCCCCGGCGGCATGGGCGGAATGGGTGGCATGGGCATGGACATGTAAAGAGCCAGCCCTGCCGGGAGTCAAGCGCCTCACCTCGGCGCTTGCCCTGCGCCCGGTCTTCAAAGCTGCCAGTCCTTCGCGGGCTGGCAGCTTTTTTATTGGGCGCAGTTTTCAGGCTGTTTCCCGATATTGACTTAAATCTTCGGCGGTTTTCGTGGGAACAAATTCAATTATTTGGTATTCCGCCACGCCTTCGCGGTGAAATGGATCTTCCCGAATCAGCCTTTCCACCTGTTCCCGATGATCTGCCTTCACCAGGATAATGCCGCCAGTGCGCGGCTTTTTGCGCCCCGACATCAAAAAGATGCCCTCTTTGTAATACCGTTCGAGATACGCAATGTGCTCGGGCAAACAGGCTTCGATTTCCGGCAATCCTTTAATATATTTCAATGACACGATAAACATTTGATTTCCTTTGAAAATGGCGGCCATTTAATCAAACGCCGCCTGAAAACGCCGCTTCAAAATCACAGGGCGCGCCGATTTTATTGGCTTTATCCAGGACCTATTCGCTACGCGCCTTTGGCGGCAAATTCGGTATTGACCGCCACGGCATGTGATCTGCTCGATTGGAACGGCAATGGTTTGCCGTCTAGCCCGGCGGTTCCACCATTTAAGAAGATATTCAGGGGTTGTGCTATTTGTGAATACTTGATTGCCTTGCCTTGTTGCTGCGGCTTTGAGAGTGAAACGCGGTGTGCGGCTAACGCACGGGCAGGAAAGTCAGCAGCGGGGCGGCAGCCATGCCCTGGAGAAAGGAAATGGCGGCGCGGCGGTGGCGCTCGGTCAGGTGCGCGGCCACCAGATCCAGGCGGCCAATGATCTTGCCGAACTCGCGCTCGAAGCTGAGGTTTCGCCCGGCGGGGCCGGCTTCGTTGGCCAGCAGCAAGGGGCGGCCTGCGCTGTCGCGGCGGGTGTTGAGAATCCACAGCGCAATTTCCATGTTGCGGGCGGCGTTGTAGATGTGCTGGGGGTCGGGGCCGCTCAGGTAATGGAACTGGCGCTGGCCGCCGTGGGCGGTGATGAGGGTGTCGGCGCAAGCGATGACGAAGGCCGCCACGCGGTCGCCCGTGAAATCAGGCGAGAGCGCCAGCGCCAGCGCGGCCACGTCGCGCCGCCCTTGCAGCGCGGGCCAGGCGATGGCAGAGGCGGATTCCTGCTCGGGCGGCTCCTGCCCGGCTGCCTCGTCAGCTTCCTGCATGACGGCCTGGCGGATGGCCAGCAGGGCGGCCTCGCGCGAGGCGGCGGTTTTGCGCCACTGCACGGGATTGCGGCGGTAGAGCTTGTCGGCTAGCAACAGCAGGCTTTGCAGATTGGCCTGCATGGCGGTTCCCGCCAGGCGGTTGCCTTCACTTTGCAGCAGCTCCTGCCCGCCAAATTCGGCGCCCTGCACGCTGCCGTGCGGCGTGGGGGCGTTGCTGACGCAGCCTGCGGCCAGCAGGGCGCAGGCCATGAAAAAGGCCGCCGAAGCAGCCCGATGGAAGACGCGCAGGGCACGCATGGAAAATGCCTGCGGCACGTTTGCGGTCAGGATTTGCCAGCCTGCGCGTCAGCCGTGATTTCGCCGGAGAGCTGACCGCCTTCCTCAATCACGATCTTGCCGTAGCGCACCTTGCCAGTGACTTTGCCGGTGGGGTAGATGATGAGCTTTTGGCGCACGGTGAGCGTGCCTTCGAACAGGCCGCGAATTTCAGCCGTGTCGATTTCGGCGGTGCCTTTGAAGGCGCCTTTGTCGGCAATCTGGATGACGCGGGCGTTGATGGTGGCTTCCACTGTGCCTTCCACAGCCAGCGTGTCGCAATCGGTGATTTCAACGCCCTTGAGCTTGATGTTGGCGCCTACCGTCAGGCGCGCGCCGTTGTCAGCGGCCGCCTGCGCGGCCTGGCTGGCGGCATGCGCGCCCAGCGGCTGCACGGGCGACGCAGCGGGCGCAGCGCCCAGCGGACGCACGGGAGTGGGTTGTGATTCGTTCTCGCGTTTGCCAAAGCTCAGGGCCATGTCTTCTCCTTGGGAATAAAAGATAATGTTGAATCAAATGGCTGGCGGGCAGTCTAATGGGTGTTACGCATCAAAACGGTCTGAAATGCCCGCATTTGCCCGCTTTTTCCTTTACTTGCTTTTCTTGCAATCCCCAACGCCCGCATGACTGACTCCACTCCCCGCCTGGCCGTCTTGCCTGCTGCCCGTGGCTGCGCCCAGCCGCAAGGCGTGTGGACGGCGGCGGCGCTGGCGCAAAAAGGCGTGCTACCGCGCCTACGGAAAACGCTGGCGCAAGCTGCGGGCAGCGCTGGCGAATGGGATTTGCGTGGCCTGGCCGGGTTTGACCACCTGGGCGCGCTGGTGTTGTGGGACGGCTGGGGCCGCCAGTGGCCCGCCGCGCTGCACGCCAGCCAGGCGCAGCGCGCACTGCTGGAGCGTGTGGCAAACCAGCCCGCCCTGCCGCCCGCCGCTGGCGGGCATGCCAGCTTCGCGCAGCGTTTTGATAGCCTGGGCCAGGGCGTGGAAGGCGCGCTGGCGCAGGTGCGCGGCTTCGTGCAGATCATGGGCCAGCTTTTTCTGGACGCGCTGCGCCTGGCGCGCGCGCCGCAGGCCGGGCCGTGGCGTGATTTTTCGGGCAGCCTCTACCACATTGGCGCGCAGGCGCTGCCTATTACGGCGCTGGTGGGCTTTTTGATTGGCGTGGTGCTGGCCTATCTGATGAGCCAGGTGCTGCGGCAGTTTGGCGCGGATGCCTTCATCGTGGACATTTTGGGCCTGGCGCTCATCCGCGAGCTGGGGCCGCTGCTGGCGGCGGTGCTGATTGCAGGGCGTTCCGGCTCGGCCATCACGGCGCAAATTGGCGTGATGCGCGTGACCGAAGAGCTGGACGCCATGCGCGTGCTCGGCATCGCCCAAGGCTTCAGGCTGGTGCTGCCGCGCGCGCTGGCGCTGGCCGTGGCCATGCCGCTGCTGGTGGTGTGGACTTCGCTGATGGCGCTGCTGGGCGGCATGCTGGCGGCTGACATCACGCTGGGCATCACGCCCAGCTTTTTCATGCACACGCTGCCGCAAGCCGTGCGCGTGAGCAATCTGGCGCTGGCCGTGGGCAAGTCGGTGGTGTTTGGCGTGGCCATTGCGCTTATCGGCTGCCACTACGGCCTGCAAGTCAAGCCCAATACCGAGAGCCTGGGGCGCGGCACCACGGCCTCGGTGGTGGCGGCCATCACGGCGGTCATTCTCATTGACGCGCTGTTTGCCGTGCTGTTCAAGAGCGTGGGCATATGAGCGGGCGCAGCGACGCTTCCTGGCTGTCCGCGCTGCCTGCGCCGGGCGAGCCTGTCATTGAAATCCGGGGCCTGACCAGCGCCTTCGCGCTGCCCGAGGGCGGGCGCGTGGTCATCCACAAAGACCTCGATCTCACCGTGCGCCGGGGCGAAGTGCTCACGCTCGTGGGCGGCTCCGGCACCGGCAAAACCGTGCTGCTGCGCCAGATGCTGGGGCTGAACACGCCAGCGGCTGGCAGCGTGCGCGTGCTGGGGCGGCCCGCCGCCGAGCTGGGCCGGCCGGGCGCGGCGGCGCGCGTGGGCATGCTTTTTCAGCAAGGCGCGCTGTTTTCCGCCTTCAGCGTGCTGGACAACATTGCCTTCCCTTTGCGCGAGCTGCGCACCCTGCCTGATGAACTGGTGCGCCGCGCCGCCTTGCTCAAGCTGCAAATGGTGGGCCTGAAGCCGGGCGACGCGCACAAGATGCCCGCCGAGCTGTCGGGCGGCATGATCAAGCGCGTGGCGCTGGCGCGCGCGCTCATCATGGATCCGCCCCTGCTCATGCTGGACGAACCCACGGCCGGGCTGGACCCCGACAGCTCCGATGCCTTTTGCGCGCTGCTGCAATCGCTGCACCAGGAGCTGGGCCTGACCGTCGTCATGGTCACGCACGATCTGGACACGCTTTTTGCCCTCTCCAGCCGCGTGGCCGTGCTGGCCGAGCAGCGCGTCATCATCGCCGCGCCCGTGGCCGAAGTGCTGGCGTTTGACCACCCCTTCATCCGCCACTTCTTCCTGGGCGAGCGGGGCCTGCGCGCCATCTCTGACCTGCCGCAGCTGGCGCATCTGGCCGCCCGCCTGGCGCCCCCTGCCGCCCCATCTTCAGGAGCCTGAATGGAAAACAAATCACACGCCCTGGCTGCCGGCCTGTTCGTGCTCATCGTCAGCGCCATGCTCATCGGCCTGGCCGCCTGGCTCACCAGCGACCGCACCGTGCGCGACGCCTACGAAATGAGCACACACGAGCCCATCAGCGGCCTGCAAGAGCAAGCCCCCGTGCGCTTTCGCGGCGTCACCGTCGGCAAAGTCACCCGCATCAGCTTTGACCGCGAAAAACTTGGCAACGTGCTCGTGCGCATTGAAGTGGACAAAGGCGCGCCCATCACCCGCTCCACCTACGCGCGGCTCGATTACCAGGGCATCACCGGCCTGTCTTACGTGCAGCTTGACAACGATGGCCGCAGCACCGAGGCCATCGAGGCCGAACGCGGCCAGCTGCCCCGCATCCCTTTGCGCAGCGGCCTGCTGGGCGAATTCACTGACCACGCCCGCGTGCTCATGAGTCAGGCCAGCGAAGCCACCTCGCGCATCAACGCCCTGCTGGAAGAAGACAACCGCAAAGCCATCGCGCAGGCCATCCGCGACCTTGGCGAAGCCACCCGCGACATGGCGGGCGCCGCCCGCAGCATTGCCAAACTTGCTGACGACACCAACCGCACCATCACCGCCCAGTTCGGCCCCAGCCACAGCAGCATTCCCGTCCTCGTCAGGCAGGCCACCGCCACCCTCAAGGGCTTTGAAGACGTGGCTGCGCAGGCCCGCCGCGCCACGGGCGATTTGCAGGCCGCCGCCGCCAGCGTCAAAAACGGCATGCAAAGCTTCACCGCCAACGGCGGCGTGCTTCAGAGCCTGAACGAAAGCGCCGGCATCCTGGCCGCCGACACCCTGCCCGGCATCCAGCAAGCCACCCATCACGCCAGCAGTGCCCTGCGCCGCGTGGACCGCGCCGCCGCCACCTTCACCGAAAACCCGCAATCGCTGCTCTTTGGCTATGGCCCCATCCCCCCCGGCCCCGGCGAACCAGGCTTTGCCACTGGCGGCGCCCCGGCTGAAACGCCCGTCGTCATTCCCGCACCCTGAAAGCGCACGGGCCATGAGCCATCCGGCATGCAGACAAGCCTCAATTTCGCTCCTGAAAACATAGCTATACGTCCTAGTGGAAAGTGCGCAGAACCCGTTTTGGCACCCTCTTGATTTGCTCTGTTTTTTGATTCGCCCTGCCGCCCTGATTTCCTGCTGAAACCGCCATGAACCAGACCGCCGCCCCCTCACGCGCCTTCGCGCCAGCCTGGGCCTGGGTTCTTGCCCTGGCCGCCGCCTTGCTTGCCGCATGCAGCACCCCTTTGCCAGACAAGCCCGCGCGCCCTGCCAGCTATGACCTCGGCCTGCCCGCCGCTACTACGGCCAGCGGCGCGGCCAGCCAGCCGCCCCTGGCCCTGCCTGCCGTGACCGCGCCCGCCGCGCTGGACAGCCCCGCCATGCTCTACCGCCTGGCCTACAAAAACGAAGCCGATCAGCCCCGCCCCTACGCGCGCGCACGCTGGAGCATGAGTCCGCCCGAGCTGCTCACCCAGCGCCTGCGCGAAACCCTGGCCGCCAGCCGCCCCGTCGTCGGCGCGGGCGAAGGGCTGGCCGCTGCCGAGCTGCGCGTGCACCTGGACGACTTCAGCCAGGTCTTTGAAGCCGAAAACCGCAGCCACGCCCGCATCCAGATTCGCGCCACCCTCATCGCCCCGCGCGCCAGCCAGCGCCTGCTGGGCCAGCGCACCTTCACCGTCCAGCGCCCCGCCCCCACGCCCGACGCCGCCGGCGGCGCCAAAGCCATGCGCGAAGCCGCCGATGCCGCCATTGCCGATCTCGCCGCCTGGCTGGACCGCCTGCCCCGCCCCGCGCCGTGAGGCTCCGGGCGGCTGAAAGCCGGAGAAGGAGCTGCGCACGGCCTGGCCGCAAGCCTGAAAGCGGCCTGCCGGAAAAACGGCGGCATGCCGCCGCTTTCTGGCATCTTCCGCATCTGCTTTCTTTTGCTCCAAGCTTGATCGCCATGAATGCCCTTGCCGCCCCCTTCGCCTTCCGCCCGCCGCGCTGGCTGAGCTTGTTGCTGGCGCTGGCCTTGTGGCTGGCCCTGGCGCTGGCGGCCAGTGCGCAGGCCCCGCAGGCCATACCCGCGCTCACCGCCCGCGTGATCGACCAGACGGGCACGCTCACCGCCGAACAAGCCAGCGCACTCGAAGCCAGCCTGGCCGCGCTGGAGCAGGAAAGGGGCGCGCAAGTGGCCGTGCTCATGGTGCCCACCACCGCGCCCGAAGACATTGCCGCCTACGCCAACCGCGTGGCCAGCGCCTGGAAGCTGGGGCGCAAGGACGTGGGCGACGGCGCCCTCATCATCGTGGCCCTGCGCGAGCGCAAGATGCGCATTGAAGTGGCCCGCACGCTTGAAGGCGCGCTGCCCGACATCATCGCCAAACGCATCATCGACCAGCAGATGGCCCCGCACTTCCGCCAGGGCGACTACGCGGGAGGCCTTCAGGCCGCCATCGACGCCGTGGCCGCCCGCATCCGTGGCGAAGACCTGCCGCTGCCCGCCCAGGCCGACGCAAACCGGAGCGCAACGGGGCCGGAACTCATCTTCTTCATCCTGTTTTTCGTCATCGCCTGCCTTGGCGTGCTGCGCAGCCTGTTCGGGCGCAAGAAAGGGGCCTTCACGGCGGGGCTGGCAGGCGGCGCCATCACCTTCTTTCTGACCTTCAGCGTGGTAGCGGCGCTCATCGTCGCCTTCTTCGTCTGGCTGATCGCCCTGTCGGGCGGCGGCAAGGGCGGCGGCAGCAGCTCAGGCGGCGGATGGAGCGGCGGCGGCTTTGGCGGCGGGGGCGGCGGCTTCAGTGGCGGCGGCTTCAGCTCGGGCGGCGGCGGCAGCTTTGGCGGCGGCGGCGCCAGCGGCAGCTGGTAGGCGCGTCCTTTCAGGCGCGTTCGCGCAGCTCCATCTGCCTCGTAGCGCAAAAACAGTAGCAAATTTGGGGCGCCCAAAATACCGCTTCGCGCAGTATCTATCAGGACATATTGCTATTTATAAAGGAGCAAAAATAACCTGGTGTGCCTACTGTCTGTGTCTTGCTCATCTTCCTCTCGCAGCCCCTCACGGGCGCGTCATGGAGCGCCATGGCGCGCTTTCAGAACCTGTTCAGAGCGTAGGTGGAAAGCGCGCCCCGGGCGGTCTGCGGTGTTGCAAACGCCCGATGAATCACAAGACCCTTATGCGCCTTGCGGCCCATCCCGATCTGTCTTTTCGCTCCTCCGGCCAGACTGTGAGCTGGTTTTTGGGCGCCACGCGGCATTTCACCCCGTTTCGTGGCCCAATCAAACGTTTTTTGAACGTTTCTCATTTTCTGGGTGTTTCATGCTTTCCATCCCCGCGCCCTGGCCTGAGCGGCTGGGCATTGTTTCGCGTGCGCTGGCGGCCATTGTGGGCGGCTATGCGCTGGCTGCTTTGTGCAGCGTGGCGCTGGCGCTGCTGCTGCCGCTGGCCCGTTCCGAGGCGGTGACCTGGGGCATGCTGGCTTCGTTTGCCGTGTATGCGGGGGCGGCGCTGTGGGCTTTTGCCGCTTCGACTGCTGCGCGCGCGTGGGGCGGGCTGGCGCTGGCCTTGGCCGTGGCGGCGCTGCCGGTGGCGTTGCGCTGGCTGGGCTGGATGGCGCCGCTTTCGGCAGGAGGCGGGGCATGAAAAACGGCTTTCGTCAATCCATGGCCTGGCTGCACACCTGGAGCGGGCTGCTGGTGGGCTGGGTGCTGTTTTTGGTGTTTGCGGCGGGCACGGCGGCTTACTGGCGGCCGGAAATCACGTTTTGGATGAAGCCTGAAATGCACGCGGCGGCCCTGCAAGCGAGTGCGCAGCCGGCGACGCCGCAGCAGCAGGCCGAGCGCGCGCGGCAGGCCATTGAGTGGATGCAGGCCAACGCGGCGGGCAGCCCGCGCTGGTTTATTGCCTTGCCCAGCGCGCGCGAGCCGGTGTCCACGCTGTTTTGGATCAAGCCCCATGCCGATCCCAAGGGCGGGCGCGCCGTGCGCTTTGGCGAGGCCATGCTGGATGCCAGCGGCCAGCCGCATGCCAGCGCGCGGGATACGCGCGGGGGCGACTTTCTCTATCGCCTGCACTTTGATTTGCACTATCTCTCGCCGCTGACGGCGCGCTGGGTGGTGGGCTTTTGCGCCATGTTCATGCTGGTGGCCATCATCAGCGGCATCGTCACGCACAAGCGCATCTTTGCGGACTTTTTCACCTTCCGCCCCAAAAAGGGCCAGCGCAGCTGGCTGGATGCGCACAACGCCACGGCCGTGCTGGCGCTGCCGTATCACTTGATGATTACTTACACGGGCTTGTGCACCCTGATGTTCATGTACATGCCCTGGGCGCCCAAGGCCGCTTATGGCGAAGCGGGGCTGCCCGCCTATCAGGCCGAAGCTTTTGGCGGCCGCCCGGGCAATGCCCAGCCCAGCGGCGAAAAAGCGCCGCTGACGGATGTGGCCGCGCTGGTGGAGCAGGCGCAGCGGCGCTGGGGCGGCCTGGCCGGGCGCGTGATGGTGGAAAACCCGGGCGATGCGGCCGCCGTCATCACCATTGCCCGCCAGGGTGATGGCAGCGAAATGAGCCTGCGCCCGCCTTCTTTGCGCTTTGAAGGCGTCAGCGGCAAGCTGCTGGGCGCGGCGGGCGAAGAGCCGGGCGCTGCCGTGCACACCTACAACGTGATGGAGGGCCTGCACACGGCCCGTTTTGCCAATGCGCCGCTGCGCTGGCTGTTTTTCCTGAGCGGCCTGATGGGCTGCGCGATGGTGGCCACGGGCTTGCTGCTGTGGGCCGTGAAGGAGCGCCCGCAGCATCTGAAAGCCCTCAAGCGCGGCGAAAAGGGCAGCTTGTTGCTGCGCGTGGTGGATGGGCTGAACCTGGGCGCCATAGGCGGCCTGCTGGTGGCTTTGCCTGCCTACTTTTGGGCCAACCGGCTGCTGCCTGTCGATCTGCCGGATCGCGCCAATGCGGAAATCAGCCTGTTTTTTGCCGCGTGGGGCCTGTGCCTGGCGCTGGGGCTGGCGCGGCCTTCGCAGCGGCTGTGGCAGGCGCTGCTGGCCGTGGCGGGCGCGCTGCTGGCGCTGATGCCGCTGCTGAATGCCGCCACGGGCGGGGCGCACTGGGGGCAAAGCATTCCCGCCGGTTTGTGGCGCGTGGCCGGGTTTGACGCGGTTTGCCTGCTGCTGGGCCTGGGACTGTGGGCCGCCGTGCGCTGGCTGCGGCAGCGCGAAGCCGCAGCGGCCGCTGCTTCAGCCAAGGCCGCTGCGCGCAAAACCGCCAGCAAGCCCGCTTCAGAAACGCCCAAGGCAGCGCCAGAGCCGCCCGCGTCCGCCGCTGCACTGCCCGCCATCACCCCGGAAAGCCCCGCCACGCCATGAACGCCCTGCTTTTGCTGACTGCCTTTATCTACGCTTTTGCTGGTTTTGTGGCTTTGAGCCTGGGCATGGAGCGCCACTTTCATGATGTGCTCGGCCCGCAGCGCCCCTTTGCCCGCTGGCAGCCCTGGCTGCGCGCCGCAGGCATTGCTGGCTTGCTGCTGGCCCTGGCCGCCTGCCTGCTGGAGCGCGGCCCCGCGCAAGGCTGGGTGCTGTGGCTGGGCGTGCTGACGGCCGCCGCGCTGGCGCAAATGCTGGCGTTGAGCTACGCCTGGCCCCGCCGCTAGAGGCTGTTCAGAGTCTGGCAGGAAGCAGAAAGCGGGGCAGCGCAGCGGGGTGATTCATGAAGGCAGGCGGGCGGTGCGCCGCAGGCGGCGCGTGCCAGAATTGCCGTTTTTGCCTTGCCGCCATGCCTGCTGCCGCTTCAGTCCTGACCGGAAATCCCATCGTGGATCAAGCCACCAAGATCGTGGCCACGCTTGGCCCCGCTTCTAGCGATGCGCAGGTGATTGAAAGCATGATCCGCGCGGGCCTGGATGTGGTGCGGCTCAATTTCAGCCACGGCAATGCGCAGGATCACATTGCCCGCGCGCAGCGGGTGCGCGAAGCTTCGCGGCGCGTGGGGCGCGAGGTGGCCATCATGGCTGATTTGCAAGGCCCGAAAATTCGCGTCGGCAAATTCGCGCAGGGCAAGGTGCAGCTCAGGGAAGGCGCGCCTTTCATTCTGGATGCCGCGCGCCAGGAGCCGGGCGACGAACACGCCGTGGGGCTGGACTACAAGGAGCTACCCGGCGACGTGAAGGCGGGCGACGTGCTGCTGCTCAATGACGGCCTGATCGTGCTGGATGTGCAGCGCGTGGCGGGCGATGCGGTGCACACGGTGGTGCGCGTGGGCGGCGAGCTGTCAGACAACAAGGGCATCAACAAGCAAGGCGGCGGGCTGACGGCGGCGGCGCTGACGGCCAAGGACATGGAAGACATCAAGACGGCCATTGGCCTTCAGGCCGATTACGTGGCCGTGAGCTTTCCCAAAAGCGGCACGGACATGGAAATGGCCCGCCAGCTGTGCAACGTGGCCGCCGCAGGCCAGCGCCACAGGCCGGGGCTGATTGCAAAAATCGAGCGCGCCGAGGCCATCGCCAACCTGAAAGAGATTTTGCTGGCCAGCGACGGCATCATGGTGGCGCGCGGCGATCTGGCCGTGGAAGTGGGGCATGCGGCCGTGCCCGCGCTGCAAAAACGCATGATCCGCCTGGCGCGCGAGCATGACCGCCTCATCATCACCGCCACGCAGATGATGGAGAGCATGATCAACAACCCCGTGCCCACCCGCGCCGAGGTGAGCGACGTGGCCAACGCCGTGCTCGACGGCACCGACGCCGTGATGCTGAGCGCCGAAACCGCCGCAGGCCGCTATCCGCTGGAGACGGTGCAGGCCATGGCCAGCGTGTGCGAAGAAGCGGAAAAGCACATGGCAGCCTCTGACCACGAGTACGACGGCAGCCACAGCCACCTGCCGCGCATCGACCAGGCCATTGCCGCCAGCGCGCTGCACGCGGCGGCGCTGGTGGGCGCCAAGGCCATCGTGGCGCTGACCGATTCCGGCTCCACCGCGCTGTGGATGAGCCGCCGCCGCATTGGCATCCCCATCTACGCGCTCACGCCGCGCGTGACCACGCAACGCAAGATGGCGCTGTACCGCAACGTCATCCCCATGCTGATGGACACCAGCGCCGACCGCGATGAAGCCCTGCGCCAAGCCGAAAGCTGCCTGCTGCGCCACGGCGTGATGAGCCAGGGCGACATCTACGCCATCACCTGCGGCGAGCCGATGGGCGCGCCAGGCGGCACCAACATGCTCAAGATCAGCCGCGTGGGATAGAGGCGCCAGGCGGCGCAAGAGAGGCCAATTTCGCTCTTCTATTCATAGCGCGATGTCCTAGTCGAATGGGCGCGAATGGCATTTTTATGCCTGCCAAATTCGCTCTTTTTTTTTGATGAAACCTGCCTGCCTGCGCGGGCGGCCGCTGGCCCTGCGCGCCGCCGATAATCCGGCCCGTTTCTCCCCGCGCCGCCTGCCCGCCCGCAGCGGCGCTTTTTTCAATCTTCCCGAAAGACACAGCCATGAACCAGCAACAGATGGACCAGATCGCCAGCGGCAAAGGCTTCATCGCCGCGCTTGACCAAAGCGGCGGCAGCACGCCCAAGGCGCTCAAGCTCTACGGCCTAGACGAATCGGCCTGGCAGAGCGAAGCGCAAATGTTCGACCTGGTGCACGCCATGCGCGCACGCATCGTGCAAAGCCCCGCCTTCGATGGCCGCCGCGTGCTGGGCGCCATCTTGTTCGAGATGACGATGGACCGCGAATTCGACGGCCTGCCCGCCGCCGATTACCTGTGGCAGCGCAAGCGGGTCGTTCCTTTCCTGAAAGTGGACAAGGGCCTGGCCGATGAGGCCGACGGCGTGCAGCTGATGAAGCCCATGCCCCAGCTGGACAGCCTGCTGGCGCGCGCCGCTGGCAAAAACATCTTCGGCACCAAGATGCGCTCGGTCATCCACGCGGCCAATGCCCGGGGCATTGCCGCCGCGCTGGATCAGCAATTTGCCGTGGGCCAGCAAATTCTCAAAGCGGGCCTCGTGCCCATTCTGGAGCCGGAAGTGAGCATCAAGGCCGCCGACAAGCCGCAGGCCGAAAGCCTGCTCAAGGCCGGCTTCATCGAGCGGCTGGACGCACTGCCCGGCGATCAGAAAGTGATGCTCAAGCTCACGCTGCCCAGCGTGGCGGGCGCTTATGGCGATCTGGTGAAACACCCGCGCGTGCTGCGCGTGGTGGCCCTCTCGGGCGGCTACAGCCGTGATGAATCCAACGCGCTGCTGGCGCAAAACCCCGGCGTCATCGCCAGCTTCAGCCGCGCTCTGACCGAAGGACTGACGGCCCAGCAAAGCGATGCCGAATTCAACGCCGCGCTGGACAAGGCCATCGAATCCATCTATCAGGCTTCCATCGCCTGACCGGCGCTCGGAACCTGCTCATGATCTGGCCGTGGGCGCGAAAAGAACGAATCCGGCCTGAGCGAGTTCAAGCGGCAGGCGGGCCATCTCCGGGATAGGTACACATTTCGCTCTTTTCTTCATAGCACCATGTCCTAGTGGACATTGCGTGAAACGCCGTTTTGGTTGCCTTGAATCAGCTCCTTTTTTTGAGTGCCGCCAAGCAGGCAGGGCCGGCCTGAAGGCGCAGCTCCGGCCTTCAGCCGCGCCGGAGTCTGCTCACGGCGAATCATCTTGAACAGCCCATTGAAACAGGCCGCCCGCGCCATCAGGCCGGGCGGTTTTTTTCATGGGATTGAGCATTCATCACGCGCCAGCGCATGTGGCATGCAACGCACAAAGCGGTAACGAAATGATGGCTTGGCACGCCCCGCCGTCATGCACGCGCAGCAGCTTTGGGCGGCCTTCAAGACGGTTTTGCAGGCAAGGCGATTACGTTTTCTGAAGCTTTCTGCTTTTGTTTTTCAAAGAGAACATTCCGTAATGCCTTTGGCGCAAGTGCTTCATATAGTGCCCCGTTCGCGTTTGCGGCATGCGCTGCCCGCCATGCGGCAAACAAAGTTTCGTTATTTAGACAGGGATTGAAGAAATGACTTACATCCGTCCTCACCTTCCGCCTCCCCCGCCTCCGCCTCCGCCTCCGCCTCCGCCGCCTCCTCCTCCCCCGCCGCCCAAGCCTGAAGTGGAGAAAAAGGCGGTGGCCACGCCCCGGCAAGGAGGCGGTCAGCAGTCTGATGCACAGTCGGCCGGACAGCAATCGCAGGACAAGGCCGGGCAGGGAGCCAATGCCCTCTCTGAAATGGCCCTCGGCCAGAAGGCTGAAACCAAAGCCGCGCTGACCCCCATCCAGCAAAAGGCGCTGGCGACCGATCGCGCCGTGCAGACGGCCAGCCAAGCCAACCAGACGCTACAGGACGTGAGCGCCGCCACGCATGGCCGCAGCGCTGCGCTGCCGCATCTGCAAAGGAACGTGGAAGTCACGCAGGCCGATCTGAAAACCGCCGTGGCCGACGAAGTGAAGGCCCACGTGCAAGCCAGCCTGCCGCAAGGCCAGCAGCCCACGCAGGCGGATTACGCGCAGGCCATGCAAGTTGTCTCGCAGCGCCATCAGGACAACCCGGCCAGCGCCGCGCTGCTCAAGCAGGCCGCGCCAGCCGAGGCCGGAAACGCTTCCGGGCCTGCGGCCGCCGGGCAGAAACCGCAGAAAGAACCCACAAGCGATCCAACCACGCCGGAAGGCATGAAAGAGCGCTTTCCTGACGAGATGGGCAGCCGCAGCCAGCAGGAACAGAAGGAAGCCGCCGATGCGTCCCGGCAACTGCGCGATGGCAATGCCGAAGAAAAAGTGCAGGCCATGACCACGCTCAGCCGCTATCTGCCGGATCAAAGCGTGGATTCGCTGAGCAAGGAGCTGCGCGTTGAAAACGACCCCACCGTGCAGAAGGTGCGCCAAGACACCAAGGCGCGCGAAAACATGCGCACGCTGGCTGACCCCAAGTCTTCAGCCGCGCAGCGTGCCGATGCCGCCATTGGCCTGGCCAACCGCCTGAATGAAATGAAGCTGGTGCCCGGCAAGGCGGGCGAAGTGGTCAAGAAGTATCTGAAGGACTTCCCATCGGTTGAAAGTGTTACCAAATCGCTGAACAAACTCAGCGACCCGGCAGCCACGGATGCCGAAAAGGCTTCCGCCGTTATGAAGCTGGGCCAGGATCTGGGCAAGGCCCTGCCCGGCAAGGTAGGCGATGCGCTCAAGCCCTTCCTTGACAAGCTGCCCGGTGCGCAAAAAGCCGTGGATGCCTACAACGTCCTGAGCAACCCTGAGAAATCGGCGGCGGACAAGATCAAGGCGGGGCTGGACCTGGCTGACGGTCTGGGCAAGCTCGCGCCTGAAAAACTGGACGACGCTCTCAAGCCTTATCTCAGCGCGCTGCCGTCTGGCAAGGCGCTGGTGGACGCCATCACGACCTGGGCCAAGCCTGACGCCAGCGCGCTCGACAAGGCCAAGGCCACGCTGGATCTGGCCAATGCCATCAAGACCTCCGTGGGCGACGCCTTCCCGCAGCTGGCAGGCCACTTGCGCTATGCCGACTCCACGCTGAAGAGCGTGGGGCATGCGCTGACGCTGCTCGACCCCAATGCCTCGCTCAAAGACAAGGCTGAAGCCGCTTTGGGACTGACGGCGGAAGTGCCGCAGATCGCAGGCGACCTGCAGGAACTCAAAAAATTCCTCACCGAAGGCGGTATCGAAGCGGCCAATGCCAGCAAGATCACCGACGAAATCAAGAATCTGCCCGCCGTCAAGCAGCTGCCCGAAGGGCTGGTCAGCAAGCTTGACCCTGCCGTGGCCGAAAACCTCACGCCCGAGCAGGCCAGCCGCCTGTCCAAGCTCTACAGCGAAGGCGACAAGTCATTGCAGGAAGCCTTGGGCAAAACATTGCCCAATCTGAAAGAGTCGGCTTCCGTGGATGCGCTGCTGTCCGCCGTGGAAGGCGTGGAAGACAAGGCCGCGCGCAAAGGCTTGCTGGACGCCGTGGGCGGCCTCAAACCCGGCATGGCTGATTCATTGCTGGCCGACACCATCAACGGCAAGCCTGCCTCTGAAGCGCTGGCAGGCATTTTCAAGAGCCTGGACGGCGACACCGCCACCAAGCTGGCCGGCATGCTGGCTGATGCCGATGACAAAGCCGTGCGCTTTGCCTTGCAAATGGCCGACTCGGTTGATGGCAAGGCGCTCAAGGAAACGCTGGCAGTCATTGGTGACAGCAAGGTGGCCGGACAGGCCCTGCGCGCCTTCTCCAACATGATGGACAAGTTCGGCGTGAAGCTGACGAGCGAAGTGGCCTCTAAGCTGCTCAAGGGCCTTGCCAAGGCCGTGCCGATGGCAGGAGCCATACCCGCTGGCATAGACGCGGCGAAGATGGCCGAAATTGCCGCTGACCCCAATGTGCCCGCCGACATCCGCTACATGGCCCTGCAAGCCGCCAAGCTCAACGGCGTGGATGCAGCGCTGAGCGTGGCCGAGCCATTCATCGCTGAATTTGGCGTTCCCATCGCTGTGGACGTGACGCTGGCCGTGGCCGAAGTGGCCATGGATGTGGTCGTGACCAGCCAGCTGGAGCAGGCCAAGGAGCAAGGCAATGCCTATCAGGCCCCCGACTGGCTCAAGGCAAGCAATGTGGTTCTGGCTGCCGCCCAGGGGCCGACGGGCGCGCTGGAGCTGGCCAGCATTTACGGTCCTGAAGGCGCAACCGAGCTTGTCGGCGCTGTCTCCCGCATGGCGGGCAGCGCTGCCATCAAGGGCGCGGAAGTCGCCAACACTCTGGCCGCTCAAGGCGTGGGCGCGGGCATGAAGATGACCGCCGAAGGCATGCATGCGCTGGCCGACATGATCCGCCACCCTGAAAAATTTGGCGCCGCAGCCGAGCAAATCGTCAATGGCGCGATCGGCAAGCTGGGCGAACTCGCCAAGGGCGCGGGCGAACTCGCAACCGCCGCCAAGGAGCAGTTCGACCAAATCGTGGGCGATCTCCGGAAACTCGGCGAAAAGGGCCTGCAAACCTTGGGCTGGATTGCATCCCACCCGGGCGAAGCCGCGCAGAAAGCCGCTCAGGCGCTGTCTGACATGGCCAGCGAAGCCCTCCGTCTGGGCACCGAAGCGGGCAAGAAGATCGTCCAAGGCGCGATGAATGCGCTTGATGCGGCTCAAAACGCGCTGCAAGCCGCTGGCGAAGCCGGATTGCAGGCGCTGGAAAACGCCAAGAAAGCCATTGACGGCGTGATCGACAACGCCATCAAGGCCGGTGAAAAAGGGTTGGAAACACTGGCGTGGATTGCCACGCACCCCGGCGAAGCCGCACGCATTGCCAAGCAGGGCCTGTCCGACCTCATCGCCAAAGGCGGCGAGCTGGCGCAAAAGGCCTGGGATACGGTCATTGCGCAAGGCAAACAGGCTGTGGACGCCGCCGTGGACATCGCCCACAAGCTGCGCGACGCAGGCAAAGCGGGCGTGGAAATGCTCCAGTACATCGTCAACAACCCCGGCGAAGCCCTCGACAAAGTGCGCCAGGCCGCGCTCGACGGCCTGCAAGAAATTGCCAAGGGCGTGGGAGAAGCCGCCGAGCAGGCGGTGGACGCCGTTACCACCTTGGTGGACAGCGGCATCAAGGAAGCCCAGAAAACCGCCCAGCACCTGCTCACCGAAGGCGGCGCAGCCGCGCAGCGCATCATCGACACATGGGGCAAGGAGCTGTCCGAAGGCGGCAAAGCCGTCATTGACGGCCTGAAAGACCTGGGCGACGCTGGCGCGGAAGCGCTTGGCAAGATGGCCGACGCAGGCGTCAAAGCTGCGCAGGACATCTACAACACGCTCAAGGGCGATGGCGTGCCTTTCGTTCCGTTCATCTGAGAACCGGCCGTGAGGGGCAGCGGATCGGGATGGCCTGCAAGGCGCAAGCCGCAGCAGGCCTTGCCGTCCGCTTGTGGCCCGATGGGACGTTTGCAAGGCCCATGAGCACTCGAGTGGGTGTTTTCGCCCCCTCACGGCCAGCTCATGAACAGGTCTTCAACCTTCCTGGCCCCTCGCGCTCTCGCCACGAGGGGCCGAGGCGGATTTACAGTCACGGCCTTTGCTCCAGAGAAAAAACGTGACTGAACTCTCCCCCGATCTGGCATCCGCCCTCCAGGCGCGCTTTGGCGCGCGGTTTTCGCAAGGCATGGCCGTGCGCGAGCAGCATGGCCGTGATGAATCCATCTTCAAAGTGCCGCCGCCGGCTGCCGTGGTTTTTGCCGAAAGCACGCAAGACGTGCAAGACGCCGTGCGCCTGTGCGCTGCGCACCGCGCGCCCGTCATCGCCTACGGCGCTGGCTCGTCAGTGGAAGGCCACCTGCTGGCCGTGCAAGGCGGCGTCAGCCTGGACGTCTCGCGCATGAACCACATCCTGGCCGTCAATGCCGAAGACCTCACCGTCACGGTGCAGCCGGGCGTCACGCGCGAGCAGCTCAACGAGCACGTGCGCCACGCGGGCCTGTTCTTTCCCATAGACCCGGGCGCCAATGCCTCGCTGGGCGGCATGTGCGCCACGCGCGCCAGCGGCACCAACGCCGTGCGCTACGGCACCATGCGCGACAACGCGCTGGCCCTGCAAGTTGTCACCCCGCAAGGCGAAGTCATCCGCACCGGCACGCGCGCCAAAAAAAGCAGCGCGGGCTACGACCTCACGCGCCTTTACGTCGGCAGCGAAGGCACGCTGGGCGTCATCACCGAAATCACGCTGCGCCTGTATCCGCTGCCCGAAGCCGTCACGGCGGCCATCTGCACCTTCGCCAGCCTGCAAGACGCCGTGCAGACCGTCATCAAAACCATTCAGCTGGGCGTGCCCATCGCCCGCGTAGAGCTGATCGACGCGCACTCCGTGAGCCTGATCAACGCCTACAGCAAAACCAGCCTGCGCCAAGCGCACATGCTGCTCATGGAGTTTCACGGCTCGCCCGCCAGCGTGCGCGAACAGGCCGAAACCGTGCAGGCCATCGCCCACGAACACCAGGGCAATGACTTTGAATGGGCCAGCGCCCCCGAAGAGCGCCGCCGCCTCTGGGCCGCGCGGCACAACGCCTACTTTGCCGCCGTCAGCAGCCGCCCCGGCTGCCGCAGCATCTCCACCGACGTGTGCGTGCCCATCTCGCGCCTGGCCGATTGCCTGCTGCAATCGGTCGATGAAGTCAATGCCAGCGGCATTCCCTACTTTCTCGTGGGCCACGTGGGCGACGGCAACTTCCATTTCGGCTACCTCATCAACCCCGACGACGCCAGCGAGCGTGAGCGCGCCGAGCAGCTCAACCGCCAGCTCGTGGCCCGCGCCATTGGCATGGGCGGCACCTGCTCCGGCGAGCACGGCGTGGGCCTGCACAAAATGGACTTTCTCGAGCAGGAAGCCGGCGAGGGCGCGCTGGACGTGATGCGAGCCATCAAGCAGGCGCTGGACCCGCTGAACATCATGAACCCCGGCAAGATCTTCCGGCTCCAGGGCTGAAGCGGCCGCCTCCTGGCTGCTGCGAGCAGGCCCCAGCCGCAGCAGGCGGCAAAGCGCGTAGGCACAATCTGCCGTTTGCTTTTTTGCGGGGCGGATTTTGCGAATCAAGGATAAGGAGCGCAGTCATGTGGCGGCTTGAGGCCCGGCCTGCGCCTTCGCGCGTGTGGGTGTGGGCCTCGCCCGTCCTGGCGCTGGCGCTGACCACGCTGCTGGGCCTACTGCTGTTTGCCGCGCTGGGCAAAGACCCCGCGCGCGGGCTGCAAGTGTTTTTCTGGGAACCGGTGCGCAGCGTTTATGCGCTGGGCGAGCTGGGCCTGAAGGCCGCGCCGCTTTTGCTGATGGCGCTGGGGCTGGCGCTGGCGTTCCGCTCGAACGTGTGGAACATCGGCGCAGAAGGGCAGTTCGTGATGGGCGCGGTGTTTGCAGGCGGCGTGGCGCTGGCCGCTGACGCCAGCGCGGGCGGCTTGACGCTGCCGGCCATGCTGCTGGCGGGCGCGGCGGGCGGCATGTGCTGGGCGGCCATTGCGGCGCTGCTGCGCGACAAGTGCCATGCCAGCGAGATTTTGGTGAGCCTGATGCTGGTTTACGTGGCCGTGCAGGTGCTGGGCTATCTGGTGTATGGGCCGTGGAAAGACCCGCAGGGCTACAACTTTCCGCAAACGCGCCTGTTTGGCCCGGCCGCGCAGCTGCCGCGCCTGATGGACGGCTCGCGCCTGCATGCGGGGCTGCCGCTGGCGCTGGCGGGCGCGGTGCTGCTGTGGGTTTGGCTGTTTCGCACGCGCGCGGGCTTTGCGCAGCAGGTGTGCGGGCTGGCGCCGGCGGCGGCGCGCTATGCGGGCTTTTCGTCGCGGCGCGCGCTGTGGACGGCCATGCTGGCCTCGGGCGGCGCGGCGGGGCTGGCCGGGGCGCTGGAGGTGGCAGGCCCTTTGCGGCAGCTCACGCCCAACGTGCCGGCGGGCTATGGCTTTGCGGCCATCATCGTGGCTTTTGTGGGGCGGCTGCATCCGCTGGGCATCGTGCTGGCGGCGCTGCTGATGAGCGTGTTTTATATCGGCGGGGAGCTGGCGCAGTCGCGCCTGGGGCTGCCCAAAGCCATCACGGGCGTGTTTCAGGGGCTGCTGCTGTTTGCGCTGCTGGCGTGCGACACACTGGTGCATTACCGCATCCGCCGGGGAGGGCGCTGAACGCCATGCAAGCCTACGCTCTTCTTCTGGCCGCCACGCTGAACGCGGGCACGGTGCTGGCGCTGGCCGCGCTGGGGCTGCTCATCAACGAAAAGGCGGGCATCGTCAATCTGGGCGCCGAGGGCATCATGCTGTGCGCCGCGCTGGCCGGTTTTGCCACGGTGGTGCACACGGGCAGCGACTGGCTGGGCTTTGCCGCAGGCGCGGGTGCGGGCGCGCTGCTGGCCGCTGCTTTTGGCGCGCTGGTGATCTGGCTGGGCGCCAACCAGTACGCGGCGGGGCTGGCGCTGAGCCTGTTTGGCGGCGGCCTGTCGGCTTTTGCAGGCATTGGCTATGTGCAAGAGCGCCTGCCTGCCCGCCCGCGCTTTGACTGGCTGGGGCTGGGCGATGTGCCTTTTGCCGGCCCTGCGCTTTTTCGCCATCACCCGCTAGTGTATCTGACGGCGCTGCTGGCGCTGGCGCTGGTTTGGCTGCTGTGGCGCACGCGCGCCGGGCTGGTGCTGCGGGCCGTGGGCGAAGCGCCGCAGTCGGCGCACGCGCTGGGTTACCGCGTGCGCCTGATTCGCCTGGCCGCCGTCACGGCGGGCGGCGCGCTGTGCGGGCTGGCGGGGGCGTATCTGTCGCTGGCCTATACGCCGCTGTGGGCCGAGGGCATGGTGGCGGGCAAGGGCTGGATTGCGCTGGCGCTGACCACGTTTGCCACCTGGCGGCCCGCCCGCGTGCTGCTGGGCGCTTACCTTTTTGGCGGCGTGACCATGCTCCAGCTGCACCTGCAAGGCCAGGGCGTGCAGTGGCCCAGCCAGCTCATGACCATGCTGCCCTACCTGGCCACGATTGCCGTGCTGGCGCTGATTTCGCGCAACCCGGCCTGGATACGCGCCAACATGCCCGCCTCGCTGGGCAAGCCGTTTCATCCGGCCGGGTAGCGCTGGGCGGAGCACATCAAAAACAAGAGCAAATATAAAGGGGCAGAAATGCCGTCTTGCGCAGGTTCTACTAAGACCTCATGCTCCGCTTTCAGGAGTGAATTTGAGCAGTCTGAAACCGTGCCGGCCCGCTTTTTCAGGCCCTGCTCATGCCTTTGCCGCATCGGCCTTGCAGCTCAAGGATTGAACGTGATCTTGACGACGGCGTGGCCCGACTTCAGGTAGAGCGCATCATCCGGCCCCACAGCCAGGGCGCGCAGCGCACGCACGTTGCTTGCCACGGGCACGAACTGCGTCTGGCCAGCCGCCTTGCGGTAGAGGGTGGATTTCACGCCGTCCCGCCGCGCATCGGCGGAAGCCGAATACACATTGCCCCGGCTGTCGATGGCCACCAGCGATGAATTGGGCAGCTGGTCGGTCAGCACGCTCAAATCCGGCACGGAAACCAGCCGGCTCACGCGCCCGGCGGCAGGGCATGAATCGGTCACGTAAATGCGGCCATCGGCGCTGCCGATCAGATAGTTGATGGAAGTGGTGAAGTGAAAATGAAGGAGAGACAATGAGCACTTTCGACAGCACCAAGCGGTTATTGCCCGAGATCCTGACTGAAATCGTCAAGGCAAAGATTCAATTGCCGGACTTTCAGCGGGGTTGGGTGTGGGATGACCAGCACATTCGCAGTTTGCTGGTGAGCATCGCAAGGTCATTCCCGGTTGGGACAGTCATGCTTCTGGAGACAGGTGGCGAGGCCAAGTTCCAGGTACGGCCAGTGGAAGGAGTTTCGCCCCCATCAGGTGCCTCGGATGCGGAGCTTCTGATTCTCGACGGGCAACAGCGGCTCACCACTTTGACGCAAGTCTTGGCCACGAAGAGTGCGGTGAATACCCGCACCGAAAAGGGTAAGCCGATTCGAAGACACTACTACTGGAACATCGAAGTGGCACTGGAAGGCGGAGACCGCCTAGAGGATGCTATCGAGGCCATCGAAGAGGACAAGATTAAACGCTCCAACTTTGGCAGGCAGATCGATCTTGATTTGAGTACGACGCAGAAAGAGTGCGAGCAGCTGTACTTTCCGTGCGAGCAGATCCTGAACTCCGACGCATGGGAAGAAGCCCTGCAGGAGTACGCGCCCGAAAAATTTGGCCTGTACATGCAATTCCGTCGGCAGGTATTGAATGCCTTCCGCAACTACCAGCTCCCTGTGATCCAGCTGGGTAAGGCTACGACGAAGGAGGCCGTCTGCTTAGTCTTCGAAAAGGTAAACACCGGCGGTGTCCCTCTCAATGTGTTCGAACTGGTCACGGCTACCTATGCCGCTGACGGCTTTAATCTGCGCGATGACTGGCATGGCAACGCGGCCCGCAATGTCTCGGGACGGTATCAGCGCTTGTGCAAAGAGGCGCTACTGTCACAGGTGGAGTCGACGGACTTCCTACAGGCCGTATCGATGTTGCACACACTGGAGTTGCGCCGCGCCGATGTGGCGTCGGGGAAAACAGGAAAGTCTGTGCAACCGGTGAGCGCAAAACGTGTCTCGATACTTGCGATGCCCCTGAGCGCGTATGCCAAATGGGCAGACGAGGTGGAAGCAGGCTTCCTTCTCGCGGCCAAGTTCCTACGCAAGGAATGTGTGAAAAGCCCACGCGAATTGCCGTATCGAACACAACTGGCCCCACTCGCCTCGGTACTCGCGCACTTGCGCGAACGCTGGCTTGAGCCGCGCATTTACCAAAAGCTTTCTCACTGGTACTGGAGTGGTGTTCTCGGCGAACTCTATGGCAGTGCCATCGACACTCGCATCGCAAACGATGTCGAGGATCTTCTGCAGTGGATCGAGAGTGACGACGCAATACCTCGAACCATTGCAGATGCGGCGTTCAGCCCAGACCGCTTGGACACGATGACATCGCGCCTGTCAGCCGCGTACAAGGGCCTAAATGTGCTGGTGCTTCGCGAAGGGGCGCAAGACTTCTTCTGGAAGGCAAAGATTCAGGAACTCGACGACGAGGAACTTGCGCTGGATATTCATCACATCTTCCCGCAGAACTGGTGTGAAAAGAACGGGATTAAGCGCGCCGTCTACAACACAGTCGTCAATAAAACACCAATCTCTTACAAGGCTAACCGAATGATCGGTGGGCATGCGCCATCCATCTATCTGGCCAAGTTACAGGCGCACACGCAGGTTCAGCTTACAGATGCGCAGATGAACGCCATTGTTGGCTCGCACCTTGTTGATACGACCGCACTCCGGGCCGATGATTTCGACAGCTTCTACAAGGCCAGAAAGGCTGCTCTGGTCAAGCTGGTTGAACGAGCAATGGGTAAGGCAGCGTCTGCTTGAGCGTGAAGCGCCCGGCAGGGCCGCTTTGCACGTTGCCATCGCTGACATGCACCGTGCGCCACGTGCCGGGTGTGCCCTGCATGCGCGCGTCCATCACGTGCAGCACGCCGTCTGCCGAAAAAGCCATGCCGGCTGGCAGACAGAAGCTCGCTTGCGGCCCTGCGCCATCCAGCGAAGCCGCGCCCGCTTCGCACGACGCGCGCGCCACACCGGCCACGGCGGAGATGCGGCCATCTGCAGCCACTTGCCAGATGCCCGTGGCCCGGCCTGCTGCGGGGTAGCCTGACGCCGTCGCCAGCGAATAGGTCTCGCACGCGCCGCCCGCATCCAGGCCGCCATACGGCCCGCCATCGCTCACATACAGCACGCCGCCCTTCACGGCCAGGCCCGCCGGGCGCACGAAGCGGGCCAGGGCCGCGCCCGCTTGCGGCAGCGCGCCCGTGGCCACGGTGCTCACCTGGCCGTTGGGCGCAATCTTGCGCACGGCGTCCGCCTGCCCGCTGTCTGCGCGGCAAGGCTGGTCGGTCAGATAAACCGCACCATCAGCGGCCACCGTCATGGCGTGGGTGATGTAGCCAAAGCGGCTTTGCAGCGGGTCGTCCGCATCCACGCGCCCGCAGGCCTTGGCCGGATCGGCCTCCAGCGAGCCGGCCAGCAGCATCGCGCGGCCATTGGGCACATCGGGCAGCGCGGCAGCGCCGGGCGTGGGGCTGGGGGGTGGCGTGGGCGAAGAATCGCCATCCCCGCCGCAAGCCGCCAGCAAAAGGCTGGCGGCAATGGCGCAAAGGCTAGCGTGTGAAAGGCGGAAAAACTTCATGACGAAAACTCCTTTTCAAGAATCGAAAAACAGGATTGCCATCCGGCTTCAACCCGGTTTCACCAGGCGCCTGCCCAATATAGGCCGAAGTAAAATACGTCCGGTGCGCGGAAATGAGCCTCGTCATGATAATGCCAGGCATTTGAAAAACTGGGCAGGAAACCCTGCAATACCGCTTTTCCCATGCCGGATGCTCCCAAATATTCATTGCGGCGCCCCTGCCATTTCATGCCATTCATTCGCGCAGAGCCTGTTTCACTTTTGCAAAAGGAATTTCTCATGACTCAATCCGGCATTGCATCCGCCGCTTCCGCCCGGCAACAGGCGGCCATTTTGGCGCAGGCGCTGCCCTATATCCGCAAATATCACGGCAAAACCATGGTCATCAAATATGGCGGCAATGCCATGACCGACCCCGCCTTGCAGGCTGCGTTTGCCGAAGACGTGGTGCTGCTCAAGCTGGTGGGCATCAACCCCGTGGTGGTGCACGGCGGCGGCCCGCAAATTGAAGCGGCGCTCAAGCGCCTGGGCAAGCAGGGCCGTTTCATTCAAGGCATGCGCGTGACCGACGCCGAAACAATGGAAGTGGTGGAATGGGTGCTGGCTGGCGAAGTGCAGCAAGACATCGTGGGCCTGATTCACCAGGCGGGCGGGCGGGCCGTGGGCCTGACGGGCCGCGACGGCGGCCTGATCCGCGCGCGCAAGCTCCGGCTGCCCGACAGCAAAGACCCCGCCGTGGTGCACGATGTGGGCCAGGTGGGCGAAATCGTGCAGATCGACCCCGGCGTGGTGCAGGCGCTGCAAGACGACCGCTTCATCCCCGTGGTCAGCCCCATCGGCTTTGGCGAAAACAACGAGAGCTACAACATCAATGCCGACGTGGTGGCCGCGCGGCTGGCCACGGTGCTGGAAGCCGAAAAGCTGCTGATGCTCACCAACATTCCGGGCGTGCTCGACCGAAACGGCGCCCTGCTGCCGGAGCTGACGGCGCAGCAAATCGAGGCGCTATGCGAAGACGGCACGATCTCCGGCGGCATGATTCCCAAAATCGCCGGCGCGCTCGATGCCGCCCGCAGCGGCGTGAATGCCGTGCACATCATCGACGGGCGCGTGCCGCACGCCATGCTGCTGGAAGTGCTGTCCGACCAGGCTTTCGGCACGATGATTCGCTGTGCGTAAAAACCGGCCGGCCTGATTGAAAACAAAAAGAGCGGCATGCGTTTGCTGCCGCTCTTTTTTTGCGCGCGTTCAGGCCGCTTTCTGATAGGTGTAAATTCCCAGCCGGTTATTGACCAGATAGAAAATGGGAGTGAACAATTTCATCCAGCCGGGCAGCATATGCTTCATTTCGTCGGTGAAATTGACATAGCCAATCTGTTTGAGCGCCGGATTGAGTTTCACGACTTCGCTGCCGTCTTTCACGCCCCAGTTGAATTGGGCCGAGGTGTTTTTCACCACGTCGTGCAAAGCGGCTTTTTTCACCATGCCCTTGTACAGCAGATCAAGCTGCGCCTCGAAATCATCAAAACCCCCGGTCAGGATGGAAAGAAACGCCTTCACATCCTTTTCCTCCAGATACATCAGCACGCCTTCGGAAATGATGAGAAGCTTTCTGCCCGCCCGGTCAATATCCTGCGGCCAGGAAGCGTCGAGCAGCGATTTGCCTATGGAAATGGAACGCGGCGTATCAGGCAGCAGCAGGCGGCGTTTTTCAATGACCTCGGGCAAGTCCAGGTTGTACCAGCGGATCTGCCCGTTATCCACGCGCTCGAACCGGGTGTCAAAACCGCAGCCGACGGAAACCACCACGCAATCCGGGTATTTTTCAATGAATTTGCGCGCTTCGCGGTCCATGATTTTGGCCCGCGCCAGAACGCCGTAATAAGAGGCGCGCGCCGTATTGAATTTTGAAAAGTCGTAGTCGATTTTCTGAATCAGCTCCGCCGCCTTGCGGTCATTGAGCTTCGGGTGCTCGCTTTGGGCGTCCTTGGCCCGCATGTACAAAGTAATGAGCAGGGTTTCGGCCACACCGCCCAGGTCCACTTTCATTTCGATCTCCTTTTTCGCACAGAATAAAAGTTATTCCCATTGCGAGAATTGTAGGCGGCGCATCCAGAACCCTCCGCGCCGCCGTCTTCTTCTTTTTGCGTCATGCCCTCTCATTCCCGCCCCTCGCAGCCTGCCCGCGCCTCGTTCCGCAGCATTCGTCTGCCCGCGTCAAATGCTTTGCGGCGGCATTTGCGCCAGCGTCACGCGCTGTGGCTGCATGGCTGGCTGATTGGCTTGCTCACGCTGGCGGCTATGTGGAGCGCCAGCGTCGCGCTGCGGCTGGCGGGGCTTGATTGGCTGGCGCTGCGCTACGCGCTCTGCATAGGCGCGGGCTACGCCGTCTATTTGTTGCTGCTGCGTTGCTGGGCTGCCTGGCTGCTGCGCCAGCGGCGGGCGGCAGACGCGCCCGATCCGGTAACAGACCTGCTGGATGCCGCCACCGACGCCTCTGCCCGCTCTGCCGGAGACGACGCGCTGGCCGCCAGCGGTGAAGACGGCGACTTTGCGGGCGGCGGCGCCAGCGGCTCTTTCGACGCGGAAGAAGGCGGCGTGGATGCCCTGCTGGATAGCGCCGCCGAAGGCATCGTCGATGGCGTGGTGGATGCAGGCGGCGCGGCGGAAGAAGGCGCGGTGGTGCTGATTCCCGTGCTGCTGATCTTCGCGCTGGCGCTGGTGTCTTTTGTGGGCGCGGGACTGCTGTTGCTGCTGCTGTTCGGCACCGATGTGCTGCTGGCTGTGGCCGTGGAACTGGCGTTTGCCTGGGCCGCCGCGCGCACGGCCACGCGGCTTCAGCGCCAGGGCTGGCTGACTGCCGCCATTCGCCTGAGCTACAAGCCGCTGCTGGCGGCGCTGATCAGCGCCACGCTGCTGGGCGCGGCGATTGACTATCTGGCCCCCGGCGTCCGCACCTTGCCCGAAGCCGTGCGGCTGCTGCGGTCGGGAAGCGCCTGAATCCATTTCTCAGCCGCCGTCATGTGCGCGGCGATTCATTGAAGCGGATCACCAAGGGGAGAGAAGTGCGGCGTCTGCCGGGGCCCTTGCTGCGATGAGCGGGAGAGGCCTCCATTGGCGCAGCGCCCGGCAGATGATGAATGTCATCTTTGACGTGCAGACCATTGGCTGCCAATGGTGCGCGCAGCCAAAGGCCCTGCCTTGGGGGGCGCCCCGCGTTGAACGTTGAAAGCGGGTGCGCAACATTTTCGCCGCTGGCGCCAGCGCCACATTGCAGCAGATACGATGGAGCTGCTGCCGACTGTGCTCGTGCGCTTGAGCGCTGCAAGAGCCTTTTTGCGAGGGTGTTTATACGTATAGGTGCGGATCAACTTATCGAATGGACGCGGGCATGTTCGGCGGGAAGATCAAGTGCTGCCAGCAATACACCTTCAAGGTAAAGCCCCAAACGCTGGATTGGGCAGAGGATTTTGCCTGACTGAGCCAATCGAGAGGACTGAGCAAGGACTACGAGGTCACTGCCCTCTTCAGCCGAAGCCTTCGTGAAGATCGCTTGCATTCGGCGCATGCTCAGGCTTTCGGGATAATTTTGAGGATAGGCTCGAAGAATATTTGGAAAATTTGTCTGTTTTGATTTTGGAATTTTAATTCATGGCCAACCAAACCGTTCCTGCTCATCACATTGAGAAGTTGTCCTTGTCTGCCGACGGTCTGCTCCAATTGCAAGGCTGGGCTTTGGAAACCGTTGCCATACATGTTTATGTGGATGGCGGTTCTTTGTTTTCACTGGCGTGCGATCAAGAAAGAAACGATGTGCTTGATCATTTCAACCTGCCGCAGGAAGCAGCCTGTCCGGGATTTGCGGGCATGCAATCCATTCGGCGGGATTTCTTCTCGGCAGTATCGGTTTCCATTTTTGGTGAGCGTAAGAAAGGCGATCGTTATTCAATTTTAAAGACGCAGCTTGTTCCGTCCGAAAATATTCATTCGTGGCGCGGCCTGTATGATGAAAATCCCTTGTGCGAAAATAATGCATTTTATTTTCCGATCGCTACCAGCCGCGTAGCAAGCGGCGGCGCTGAAGGCATTCGAGAGACTTTCTCTCCGTTTGAAAGTCCAACAATGAAAGTGGGCATCCGCACGCAAATTCTGTATTTGCGCACCACATTGGGGCGCGAAGGAGATTTTGCGTTCGATCCTGATTTTGTTCCAAACAAGAAGTGCGATCACAACGAGCGCTTGGTGGCCGAAGACAGTCTGCATGCTGTCATGGATCATGCCATCCGGACACAAACTCCAGTATTGTTCACGCTCAATGGTGGCATTTGGGCCGATTCGGCAGGCCAGTCGCTGGAGTGGGACATTAATGATGTACTGGAGCAAGATGAATCTCTATGCCAGTGGAATCAATTCAACCAGGTCATGCCTGACACCGCGCTATCCAATCTTCCCGGTTCTGTCGATTCTCCCGAGCTGGGGCGCAGTATCAGCCTGAATGTATACATGGAAAAGCCCCGCTTTTACAAGAAAAGAAATTTGCAGGCTGCCTGCCGCATCATTAATGCCTTTCGAGAAAAACATCCATCGCTCTTCATTGGCGTGAATCTGGATGCTGATGTGTACATGAATCCGTTTTTCCCGAAATTGGAAAATCCGCAGTGGTACGACTATAACCCGCAGACGCTGCGGCAATTCCGTCATTGGCTGCGTGGTGACGGCCCGTATGCAGGAAATGCTGAAGACGGTGTTCCGGATTTATCAAGCTATCGGCGCAAGAAATGTTTGACGCTGGCCCGCATCTCGAAACTGGCGAAAAAGAAGTTTGCAACCTGGGATGATGTCTAACCACCCCGCCAATTTCTCTGGCACGTTTTTCTATCGCGCACCACGCCGCGCTGGTTGCGTGAATATGTACATTTCACGAAAAATCCGTGGATTGCGCTGTGGGCACAGTTTCGCCGTCATCTCGTGCAGCTTCATTACGACGAGCTGTCGCAATGGGTAGCAGAAACAGGCATTCCGTCCGACCGTATTTATTCCTCGCAGGGTTTCATGGAGCCCACAATCCGGCTTGATCCACTGGCCGAGCGCATCGACAGTCCAGTGAAAAACTATGACACGGGTGGCGCCAGCATTGAAGGCGCTTGTCCCAAACACGGTCACCTGGGTGTCATTATTTACGGGCAGTGCGCTACCAATAATATTATTACGGAAAGCAAGACTTCTTTATTCAATGAGTTCCGCCGCAATAGCGCCGAATGGGCGGTGGTGGAACACAATACGGGTGATCTGACACGCGCCGATTTTCTGGGAAGCTATGCCGATGCTTATCGCTCGTTGCGAGACATCATTCATTACGGCAGCCGCTTTGTTTCCAGCATGGCCTGGAATGGCAGCCCGGGTGAGCAGCACGGCCAGCCCGGTTTTCTGGGCTACACCAGTCTGCGCCGGTCTCCGCTGGAAGCAGCCATGATTGACATCATGCAGGCGCGAGCCGGGCTGCCTCGCCAGGCGCGACTGTGGACTTTTGGTGCGGGCGAACATGTGGATAGCGACGGCTGGCTCGTCAATGGTGAAGCTGCCCGCCCTGTGCGTGCCAGTTGTTTGCTGCTAGGTACGCACTCTCCACACGAGAGCATCACGCTCGACTCTCCGCCTGAACTGGCCTGGCCGCTGTCCACTGGCAGCCGCATATTGTTGAAAGTTCATCAGCCATCTGCTGCCCAGGCTGTTCGCGTGAAAGTCAGCGCCAGATCTGAAAACGGCTTGTGGCGGGAAATTTCGCCATTCACGCCCTTTTCAGCCCTGCCCCAAACCGCCTCCTGCCTGACGCTTGAGATGCCGGCCTGCTCCTGGAGCGCGTATCAGCTCCGTCTCACATTGGTTAACCTGCCCGCCGCCGGGCTGGCGCTCAATGTCGTTGCGCTGTTGCCTGGCCAGGCATGAATGTGCGCATGCAGCAGGCATCGCATTCAGGCTTTTGGCCGCGCATGAAAAACGCGGATTTCCACAATCGGAAGGACTCCGTCCACGCCTTCAGCGCCCGTGCGCCTGCTGTTGAGCTTGGGCGGCGGCTTTTTGGGCGAATTCGGCACGCAGGGCCTTGAGTTTTTCGCGCGGGTCTTCGCGGACGGTGGCGGCGTCCAGCGCCATTTCGGCAATGAAGCGGCTGGGCTGGGCGGCGATGGTTTCGCGGCCTTTTTTGCGGCGGCGCGTCCAGCTCACGGCCAGGGTTTGGCGGGCGCGGGTGATGCCCACGTACATGAGGCGGCGCTCTTCTTCGATGCGGGCGGCCGCTTGTGCGCCGCCGCCGTCTTCGCTGGCGCGAAAGGGCAGCACGTCTTCCGTGACGCCGGCCAGGATGACGTGGGGCCACTCCAGCCCCTTGGCGGCGTGCAGTGTGGAGAGGGTGACGACGTCGGGGTCTTGCTCGCGTTCGGCCAGCGAGGAGATGAGCGAGACGGTTTGCGCCACGTCCAGCAGGCTGCTTTCGGCGCGGGCGCCGGCGCCGGTTTCATCGCCCGCCTGGCCGCCGCAGCGGGCGGCCATCCAGTCGCAAAACTCCTGCACGTTGTGCCAGCGGGCGGCGGCTTGCTCTTTGCTGTCGGCGCTGTCGAGCAGGTGTTTTTCGTAGGCGATGTCTTGCAGCCACTCGCTTAGCAGCTGGCGCGCGGCGCCGTGGCCCACGGCGTGGCGGGCCTGCTCCTGCTGGCGGCTGACGAGGCGGCCAAATTCATGCAGCGCGGCCACGGCGCGCGCGGGCAGGGCGGCGGGCAGCGAGTGGGCAAAAAGCGCGCCAAACAGCGACAGGCGCGCGCGGCTGGCGAATTCGCCCAGCGCGGCCAGCGTCTGGTGGCCAATGCCCCGGCGCGGCGTGGTGGCGGCGCGCATGAAGGCCGGGTCGTCGTCTTCGTTGATCCACAGGCGCAGCCAGGCGCACAAGTCCTTGATTTCGGCGCGGTCAAAAAAGCTCTGCCCGCCAGAAACCTTGTAAGGGATTTGCGCGCGGCGCAGGGCCTGCTCAAAGGCCTTGGCCTGGTGGTTGGCGCGGTAGAGCACGGCAAAGTCGCGCCAGCTGCGCTGCGGCGCGGTGGCGCGCAAGGACTGGATGCGCGCCACGGCCCGCTCGGCTTCGTGCTGCTCGTGGTCGCAGGCCAGCACGCGCACCGGCTCGCCTTCGCCCAGGCTGGAATACAGGCGCTTGGGAAACAGCTTGGGATTGGGGCCGATCACGTTGTTGGCCGCGCGCAAGATGGCGCCGGTGGAGCGGTAGTTCTGCTCCAGCTTGATGACTTTGAGCTGCGGAAAGTCGCGCGGCAGCTGGCGCAAGTTGTCCAGCGTGGCGCCGCGCCAGCCGTAAATGCTCTGGTCGTCATCGCCCACGGCGGTGAAGTTGGCCGCCTGGCCCACCAGCGCCTTCATCAGCCGGTATTGCGTGGCGTTGGTGTCCTGGTATTCATCGACCAGCGTGTGCGCCAGGCGTGCCTGCCACTTTTGCGCCACTTCGGGCTGCGTGAGCAGCAGGCGCAGCGGCAGGCCGATCAAATCGTCAAAGTCCACACTCTGGTAGGCGGCCAGGCGCTCGTGGTAGCGGGCCATGATTTGCGCGGTCTGGCGCTCGATTTCGCCCTGGGCCTGCGCGGCGGCTTCTTCGGGCGAGAGGCCCGCGTTTTTCCAGCGGCTGATGGCCCATTGCCACTGGCGGGCCGTGGCGCTGTCGGTGGTTTTGCCGCAGTCTTTGAGCAAGCTCAGCGCGTCGTCGCTGTCCAGAATGCTGAAGCCAGGCTTCAGGCCCAGCGCCGCGCCATCTTCGCGCAGCAGGCGCACGCCCAGCGCGTGAAAGGTGCAGATGATGACCTGGCCTGCCTCCTTGCCCGCCAGCTGGCGGGCGCGCTCGCGCATCTCGGCGGCGGCCTTGTTGGTGAAAGTGATGGCCGCAATGCGGCTGGCCGGCACGCCTGTTTGCATCAGCCGCGCAATCTTGTGGGTGATGACGCGCGTCTTGCCCGAACCGGCCCCGGCCAGCACCAGGCAAGGGCCGCGCAAATGGTTCACGGCGTCTTGCTGGGCGAGGTTCAGGCCATCGGCGGACATGGGGCGAAGCAGGCAAAAAAGCGGGCAATCATAGGCAGGCGTCCAAGGCGCCGCAGCTGCTGCCTCGCCGCAGGGGTGTTGATGGAGCCAAAAGGGCTGCAAGTCCTAGTGGAATGGGCGCAGGGCGCTATCGAATCAAGAGCAATAGAGGGGCTCAAGAAAGAGCGCCCGAAGCCTGCCCGAGAGCAGGCTTTCACGCCTGCGCCGCGTAACCGCGAACAATCGTCCAAACTCGTCCCTGCGCTGGGCGTGAACTACATCGTCGAAGCCGACGAGCAAACCGCCCTGCTGCGGG
>ERZ773077.104-NODE-104-length-59804-cov-5.033842_pt1 | contig 59804 bp, 84 predicted proteins | sample MGYA00580612_ERZ773077 | MGnify/ENA primary metagenome ERZ773077 (study PRJEB29015, sample SAMEA2737971) | human oral metagenome | biome: human oral; feature: human-associated habitat; material: dental | place: China | collected 2021 ...
CCTTTTTCTGGATAAATTTGCGCTCAATGGCCGCCTGGATATGCAAGACTAGAAAGCCAATCTCGTCATCCGATATAAGTGGGCATGTAGCTGGCAAGCCATAGCGACTGCCCTCATTGGTTAGGAGGTACTTGACATCTTGGAAGAGAGCATGATAGTTACTTTTAATATCGGCTAGAAGCGGATTGACCAGGCTAATCTTAGCTTGAAGACGAGTGAAGAGCTGATTCATATGAATCGCGATGTCTTCCAGCAACTTATGGTCATCCAGCAAATCCAAATTAATAATGAGCGACACATCTTGAATGAGCGCACGAGTTTGATTTTTTAGGTCTTCTTGAATCTGACCCGCTTCTTGAGAAAAGCCACTCCCTAATAAAATGGTCACTAGGTAAACTAATTCGCTGGCACTAAAAACCAGGTTGCAGACTGCTTCTAGCTGGCTAATCAGATCCCACAAACGAGGGTAATAACGTGTAGGCTCCAAGTAATTAGTATCCAACAATTGAATGTGATGACCTGCCTTGGCCCGACCGATTAGGAGGCAAATGGTCGTGCTGATTTGGGCCATATTGTCGCCTGGAATGGGCTGCTGTAAAGAGTCGCTGTATTCCTGTAGCAAGCAGATTACCCGGTTATATAAAGCGCTGTCAAAACCTTCTAAATAAAATGGCGGATGCTGACTAATCATGAGCCTCTTCAAAATCTGCTGGGCTTGAATCTCGCTACCACTAAAGAAGGTACCTGAATTATTAAAGGACAAACTGGCGCCATCCTTTTGGAAAAAGTGTTTAATGAGGTTGAAGTCATTGGACAAGCTGCTACGCGAGACAAAATATTGATCCGAAAGTTTTTGGTAACTTAAGGTCTCATAATCTAGTAAACGTAACATAATCTCCTGGCGCCGCAACCTATTATCATTAGCTATCATGTTCATTTATCTCACCCTCACACTTATAGCGTATCAGAAATTCTATCGACTAGGTATACCAAAAAAGCGAAGTCATTTGTAAGTAAAAAGCTGAACACCTCTAAATATAATATAACATAGTAAGAGACCAAACCCAAGCTAGCGATAGGCTTACTTATCGTCTTGAAAAACTCCTATTATCTTGTCTAAAAACGTTTCCTTTTCTGCCCTTTTAGTGTAAAATAGAAAGACACAAGAAAAGTAGGTGACTTTACATGGTAACATATAACAAAGAAAGCTTGATTGAACGGGCTCGCCAACTCCTGCCCAAGGCTTATGCGCCCTATTCTCATTTTCCGGTGGGGGCGGTCCTTTTAATGGATGATGGCCAAATTATTGAAGGAGTCAATGTCGAGAATGTTTCCTTCGGCGCTACCAACTGCGCGGAGCGGACGGCCATCTTCACGGCTGTCACCCAAGGTTACGGTCCTAAATCCATACAGGCGATTGCCGTTGCCGGAGATACAGAGGATTTCTTACCACCTTGCTGCATTTGCCGCCAGGTCCTAGTGGAATTCTGCCGGCCTGATGTGCCCGTCTATCTGACCCGTCGCGACGGCCAAATTTACGAGACCACGGTCAGCCAAATCGTTCCGCTCGCTTTCGAGTCCTTAAAAATGTAAACTATAACTATCAATACTTAGGAGGTACCCCATGGCACAAACTTTACTCCATGCTTGCATCCGCGTCCAAGACTTGGAAGCAACCCTTAAATTCTATACTCAACTCTTCGACTTCACCCTTAGCCGCGAGAGCCGCTATCCTGATCACGGCTTTGACTTGGTTTACTTAACGGTTCCAGGCAGTGACTTCGAATTGGAATTGACCTATAACTACGACCACGGTCCATATACTGTTGGAGATGGCTTCAGCCACTTGGCGCTGGGCGTTGATGACTTGGAAGCTGTTCATGAACGTTGCTTGGCTTCAGGCTATGCTACGACTGAAATGAAGGGCTTGCCTGGCAAACCACCACGCTACTTCTTCGTGACAGACCCAGATGGCTACCGTTTGGAAGTTATGCGTAACAACTAATAGAGTGAATGAGGCTAGGACTTGTCCCTAGCCTTTTTCTTTGGGACTAGGCCTTGCGCCAGCCCCTGCCCTATGTTATACTTAGAGCTCGATGAGCCGATGTGCAACCTGGTAGGTTGCCATCGTCAGCCTATCATAGGTCTCCATGTGAGACCGCACCCGGATGGTGGATAGGAAGGTCCCTGCTGTGAACAGTGGCCTTGGCTAGCTAAGCTAGTTCTGACACCCAAAAGACCGCAGCCTAGGCCTAGCCTAAACTGCGGTCTTTTTTTATTTTAACTCATAGTGAAGGAACTCATATAGCAACACATAGTCTCCTTGACAGGAGTCAAAGGTCTCCTGTCGTTCATAATCATCACCCACACGGTTGAGGTAGGTCTTGCCGTCTGGCCCAAGCTCAATTTGACCGTCCGCAAACTGCCACTCTTGCCCGCCCATCTCCTGCGGCGCCCAGTGGCCCTGCCTCTTTTGCTGGTCTGCCTTAATAAAATTGTCCTGACTTAAGCTGGGGTCTGCCTGAGCCGCCACTTCTTTTAAGGCTGCTAGGTCACTTTGCCAGTCCCTCTCCATTGGACCTGGCTCATAGACCGCCAAGGCTTGCCAGGCTTTTTTATCTAAGCCGGCCGCTAACTGGGGTGATAGATTCAGTCGTACCCGGACCAAGATTCTTTCCCCTTTGTGGGGGCCTTGTCTCAAATCAACCAGGTAATGCGCCCCATCAATTTGCCGCATAGCACCTGGCTCACTCAGACCCAAGACCTGTCCCAGGAGGACGGGCACCTGGTCTTGGATTTGCACCAGCAAGCCCTTGGCTTGCTCTTCTCTGTCACGTCTAAGTTGGGATTTGACCATAGACCATTGAATATTGGCCTCATAGTAACGACTGACTTCATGTAAATGGGCAGTGTGGCCAGCCAAAAGCCACAGGACACCCATTAAGGTTAGCTGACTAATCAGCATGAAGGCTAGCACCAAGGGAAAGGTAAAGCCTCTAGGGCCCACTTTCATCTTGCCTTGGCCTGAGCCAAAAGTAAGTTTGGTAGACTTGTCCATTGGTGAAGCTCACCTCCACTCGCAAACTCTCTCCAAATTGTGCCAGCCGCCACTCCGCTACTTGATAGAGATAGGGCTGGTAGCCAGGTTGCTTATAGAGGCGTTGCTTGTTCAAGACAATGCGATAAGTCTTCTTGTCATCTTGCCTGTCCACCAGGTCCAGATAGTCCAGACCTACTTGCTGGACTTGAAAGTGATTGAGCTCGGCCTCGAAGACCATGACGAAGTTTTGCCACTCTAGGCCATGATCGGTCTCGGCTGCCTTAATCCAACGCTGGTAAGACTGCAGGGTTAGGACGGCCGCCTCAAAGAGCAAGGCCAAAATTAAGAGGCTAAAGAGACATTCCACTAGGGTAAAGCCTTGCTTAGTCCGTCGCTTGAACATGGTAATGACTCCCCCGCTCAAACTCAATCCAACAGTCTTGGTCCTGACAAGCAAACTCAACGATTTGGGGATAGGATTGTCTGGCCTGGATTAGCCAGTCTTGATCTTGTCGCATCCAACCTTCCACCATCAAGGCAAAGAGCCGCCACTCCTGACTAGCCACTTGACTGTCCTCAAGTCGCTGGTAAGCCTGATGTAGGGCTGGAAGGTAGAGGGCCATCATGGCCCCAAAGAGGAGGAAGCCCACCAAAGCTTCCAGGGCAACTTGTCCCCTGCTCCCCCTAGGATGGCGGTGACCACTAATCCATTTCAAAGCGTCCACTCCCCAACTGAAAACGAATATGGTGCCTTTGGCCTGTCACCCGATTGACCAAGGTCACGGTCTTGAATTTCTCGGTGCGTCCATCACCAAAATAATGAAATTGCAAGAAAGTAAGCAACTGCCAATCTTGGGGTAAGGCATAGACTTGTCGTGCCTGGGCCTGGCCCAAGGGCTCAATTAGCACTTGATTGCCACCCGTCTCAAAGACCACCCGATAGGTCTGGTGGCGACTAATGGCCTGGGTCTGGCTGACCAGTAAGGCCTGGGCTAATTGGTCGCAGAATAGACGGCAGCGCCATTCTGCCAGAAAATTTCCCATGGGCAGGCTGGAAAAGCACCACAAGACTAGGCTGAGAATGACCATGACCAAGAGCGACTCCCAGAGGCTAAAGCCAGCCTGGCTAGCTGGTCGACTCGGCATCATGGTTGAGGAATATTAATTGGCAGGGTAATGGTCGTATTCTCATCCAACTGCAAGAGCTTCTTGGCTTCCTCTACCTGCTTATCAGTCAAGTAGCCAGCAGTCTTGAGTTCTTTGACGGTTACCTCGCTATCATTTTCTGCCAATTTATAGGTATTGACTTGGGTTTCGATGATTTGCGCCATATTCTGACGCGCTTGCTTTTCAATTCTTTCCTTCTGACCGGCCACGTTTGGAATAATAATGGCCATGAGAAGGGCTACGATAATAAGGACGATCAACATTTCAATGCGCGTAACTAAAAACGATAAAAGCCACCCTTCTTTGGGTGGCTCTTTATTATAGGTAGCTTATTAAGCCTTTTGTTCGCTCTTTTTGTTCCATAGCTTCCGTTACCTGCTCTTGGGTAAGTTCCTCAACCTCGCCATTTACTAGGCGGATATAGTAGCTAGTGCCGTCTGCTTTGAAGTTGTAAATCACGCCGTTTTCTAATAGCCAATTTTTAACTTGGCCTTTAGTGCTGTCTTGGTCTATGAATTGCCGGCGCAATTTATAACCTCTTTCGGTGCCTGTTATGATAGCGCACCATGCCGGCCGGCTGACTGTGGAAGTCAACCGTAACCAGCTATTAGATACGAATTTTTTAGCACCCATTTTAACCACCTCTTAAACTAGTCCGATTAAGTCAACGTCAGTATAGAAGCCTGTTGGCTCGTTGTTGCCGTCTACTACCGGCACGTTTACTGTATATCTATGTTCCTTGGCGTCTGTCGATACTACCTTGGCCCCGCGGAAGTCTACGCGTTTGCTGTTTCCGTATGAGTCTGTCACGAACGATACGCCCTCTAAATCATAATCGTATTGGCGCGCCAGCAACACCAACTTAATGAAGTTGCCTAAGCGGATATTTTCAAATCGCGCACCGCCGTTTTTGATTTTCGTAACCGCTTGGGTTGATAAGCCGGTCATTTTTGCCACCTCGTATGCTGACTTAAACTTAAGCATATCGAACACCATAATTCTTTCATCTTGAAACATTTTTATTCCCTCCTTAGCTTTCGCTGTTTTAATTCACCTTACACTTAAATTATATAACTTAAGTTACATGATGTCAACACCTTTGATAAACTTTTTTTGCATTTACTTGGAAAATAGCCAAAACGTTGATACTAAGCGGTTCGCAAGGTGTGGAAAGGTGAATTGGAATTTACTTGGAAAATAAAAAAAGCCCTAGGCGATTGCCTAGGGTAGTGGTTAGTCCGTTATATTGGACTTATTCAATTTGGTCTAGTATACAGGACTTAATTATCCGCTAGACCGTCATCATAGATAAAGGAGCCGTCAATAGGCTTGCCGTTAATACATAGTTCGCCGGACTTATTAAACTCTGCCGTGCAATTAGCAAGCATGCGCCCTTCCTTGTCCAAGAAGTACACTTGCCCACCACGTCCAATAAGAAGGCTGTTCTTAACCATGTGGCCGTCATCATGATAGAAGTAATACCAGTGGCCGTCAATCTCTTGCCAGCGATACTTACAATCGCCGTCTTTGCCAAAGTAGTACCGTTGGCCGTCAATATCATGGAAGCCACCTTCTAACATGAAGCCGTCTTTAATATAGTAGAGTTTGTCTTTGTACTCTACCCAGCCTTGCATGATGCGGATCTGCTTATCCCAAGCTACCCAGCTACCACCTTGTTTAGTCCAACTTGTCACTGTAACTGTCATCGTTAACTTCCTTCCTATAAAGCGCCAATTAGCTTGCCTGTTGAAACCTCGACTAAAGAACCGTCATCGGATACCTTAATGTCAGTTGCTTCTAACATAGAACCGTCTGCTGTAAGGTAATAGAAACGGTCGTCTTGACCGCGGACAACTTCCCGGCTTTGCATGTGGCCGTCAACACGGCTGAGGTGGTACCATTTATTTTTGTACTGTACCCAGCCCATGCGCATAGAACAGTCGTCATTGAAGTAGTACCATTGGCCGTTGTACTCAAGCCAGCGCTCTTGATATGCCCAGCCCTCGGCATCAAAGTAATACCACTTGCCGTCAAGTTCTAACCAATCGTCTTTGTGCCATGACCCGTCAGAATGACGATAGCCCCAGCCTTCATCATACTTGACCCAACCGCTTTGAATTTCCGGTGCCTTTGTAGCCCCGCCATTCTCTGCGTCAATCATTTCACGAACCGTCTTCCCTAACGATTGGTAATACTTGATTTTCTCAATGAAGTAGTCCTTAACTGCGTTCACGCTTTCGCCGTGCAAGTCCCATGACCGGTGCGGGCAAGAAGTACTGCTAAACTCTTGGTGTAAGCGCACGGTTGACCGGTTAACCGGCAATTCATAATACAACATGTCCTCTGCCACTTGGCGCAAAGTCATATCCTCATTAAGTAGAAACTCCGGCGTGCTTAAGCCATTATCCCAACGGCTACCGCATACCTCATACCCGATATAACCGCCAGTGTTGGCACCCCAGTTGCCAGCGTGGTAAGCAATGTTGTTGGTGTCTACCACGCGCGCAATCGTGTTCTTGTCAATGTAATAGTGCGCGATACCTAAAGCCTTGTCGCGTGTTCTAAGCCAGTTAACATACCATTCAGGCGTCCCTAAAGCTGAACCATAGTCATTATGAACAATGACCCCTAGGATAGTACCCATAGGCCCCACGTTCATAAGTGTTTCGTTGATAATTTTAGGATAAGCGATATTAGCCACTGTATCCCCTCCTTCTTCCTCGTCATACTGTTTCAAGTTATGCTCGTTGATTAGTCTGATTAGACTTGTGCCGTACTCGCTATCCGTTGCATATACTCCAGTAAGCGCGTTAGCTTGTTCTTCCGGCGTATTGGCATTTAACGCCTTGGCATATAGTTCAATCCGCGTTGGCGTGCTCTCAAAGAATGTAGCGTGGTCTGCAATAGATGCTTCATACGTTTCATATAAACGAAAGTCTGAATTTTCATACTGCTTTTTCCCGTCTCGCTCCTCTAGGCTGTTTTTGTTAAAAGCCCGGCCCGTCCAAGGCGCGCTAGCTTTGATGCCAAATAGGTTGCGCGCACCTCGCGCCAAGTCTGATTGCCCGTAATGAGATTCTAAGCACGCCTGCGCAATGGTTACGCTGTTGAAAATCTTTGAAGGATACTTGCGCACCAGCGGTGCGATAGTATCAATGAAGCTGTTCCCCATGGTCTAGCCCTCTTTAGGCTCGGTATAGTTCAATGCTTGATTGCTGTCAGTTAACCCTGCGGTTGTTGGGTCATTGATAATACCCACTAATACACCGATAGCTAAGATAGTGTTGGTGATGTCAGCCACATTGTCCGGGAAGACCTTAACGCCTAATTGTTGGCTTAAGATAACCAGCAAGCCAATTAAAGCCACCCAAAATGATTTTCGTTGTAAGCGCACTGCCCAGTTGATTTTGTTCATAGTTTATACGTCCTTTCTTGGTAAACGTTTATATTCTTCGTATAGCGCATCAATAGCGCCATTGCCACCTGTTGCGTGATAGCCGTCAATTAGATTGACGACTTCTTGAAAATTGTCATACGTTTCGTATCCTTGCTTAATTGCCTTTAGCATTTCCTGCCGGATACGGTAGCGCGTTAGATTGCGGTTAGATAAGCTATTAGCCTTCCCTACCGCTTGTAGGTCTTTCTGATTAACTTCCAACTTATCCATGCGGTTAAGCACCTCGGATATTTGTTTAGCAATATTCCGGTTGCTTTGTACCATGTCCCAAATAATCTTAACAACCGCCCCAAACGCGCCAATCATAGCGGTTAGTTCTGTCATACTCATTCGTGTTCCCCTAAATCAAAAGGGCCAGCACTAGGCTAGCCCTTTATGTATACTATTGTTGCAGTTCTCCTTCGGTTTCAGAGCCACGCGCTTTTAGTTGTTCCAAAGTTAAAAATTCCAACTCTGATACACCTAAAATTTTAAGTTGCTTGCGTACTTCCTTGCGGAACATTTTTGGAACCTCACTGAAAGGCATTTCAGCCATCACGATGTTTAATGCCAATAATTGTGCCATACCTTTTTCACCTCCTTTCCTCAACAAGTGAATTACCGTCAGAAACTCTCTAGCCCGTTCTTTTATCCATTTGAACATGCTAAGCGCCCCCTTCGTGTTTCTCCTTGTCGTTAGTTTCCTTGCCTTCGGACTCTCCGCCGTCTTCTTCGTCCGGCACTTCCTCCGGCAAGGTGTATTGACTATGTTTTGCAAATTTTTCAAGTTGGTACTCCGCCAACTCCACACGGCCCATTACCTCGGCCAATCGCTTAATGATTTCTACCGTGCCAGCATTGACGCTTTTCAAAAGGCTGTCGCTAGCTTCAAGTTGCTTTTCGTACCGCGCGAAAGTGTTGTTAACTCTCTCGCGTTCTTCTTCTTGCGCCCGGTTGCCATAAGTCAGCCGGTAGTCTTGTTCCAGTACTTCCTTGATAATTTCATCATCAGTCCGGTTAGTCCAGTCGCCGTCAAGGTTCCAACTTAGATACTTAAGCGGGTTTTCTCGTTCAATCATGACAAGCGTTTGAGACTTACCTGGCTCTACGCCAACAAGCGTCTTACTTCTTAGTTTGAACATCATCTTTCACCTCTTGCTGACTTAACGCCTTTCGCAATTCTTCGTTTTCTTTGCTAATTGCGTCATGACTTTCTACCAGTTCAGCCACCAACATATTGAGTCTTGTAATTTCCTGCGCCAAATAATCTTCTTTCTTCATATAGCACCTTCCTATGTAATGTCGTCTATGTCTATCCACATCCATGTATTGCCGTTATAGAAACCGATTTGTGAACCTTGCCCACCTCGATTTCTATATACGATTTTTTCGATTGTAAAGTATCCATCATCACGGTTAGATATGACCGCTTGGTTCGCCTTTCTAACTCCGCTAGCGTCAAACCTTTCACCGCGTATTAGTATTTCTCGATAGAACCTAGGTATTTCCTTAACGTGCATAACTCCGTCATGAGTCACCCACCATGCTCCCCAACTTGGTTCACTCCAATTATCACCCCAGTTTACCCAAAGTGCGGTACGCTTAAGGCCACCTCTCCCGTCACTCATACCAACCGAAAAACGATTCTCTCCAGTAAGCCAGTTCCCGCCACCTTCGGGGTGGTCACCAAGCCGGAACCCGCCTATAAACCCGCGGTATGCTCTCAATGAGTTAGCTTCCAGCACGCTTGCGCGGATAATGCCGGCATTGATGCTATCGGATATAATTTCATTGGCAATGACGCGGTTAAACTTACCCACAAACGATTTAACTGTTTGCGCTTCTAGGCTCTCGGTCATCAACTTGTTGGCAAAGGCAGTTGTTAAATGAGTTTCCCCATCTAGCATTATCCGCTTACCTTTGATATAGGCGCCTTCCGGCGCCAAATTGAGTTGTGTTATCAACTCGCCTGTTTTGCTTGATAAAGCATTTAAGATGTGGTTCCCGCTCTGTTGAATGATTGATTTTACACTTCCGCTTACAACCTCACTACTTATCAGCCCAGGCAACTGTTGGCGTATACTTTCTTCCGTGTCACTCTTGACCCGCTCCATAATCTTGCCGGCAATCGTTGCGCGGTCAGTAAGTAAGTTGCCCTTAGAGTCAATAAACTTTTCAAGAATACCACTTGCGGTTTCTCGGATAAGGACTTGCAAGCCCCTTTCCCTGTCTTCCATGCTCCGTTGCAATTCTTGAAAGTTTTGCCACACTTGCTGTACTCGGCTAGCTTCCGATTCGTTCGGTACATACTCGCCCGGTTCCGCCCCGTGTTTAAGCATCAGATGCGTTAGGATATTATCCAGCTTGATTTGCCCTTGGCTGGTGTTTAATAGCGTCAATGTATCGCTTGGACTAGTTGGCCGGAAGCGGTAAATGTAGCGCCCATTCTCCGGTAGTAAATCAAACGGCGTGCCGTTATTAACCTGCAATTTAATTGCTTCTGCCATTTACTCACCCCTTACGGTATCAAGGCCCATTCTGTAAATGCGCTTGGCTTCACGCCGTCAACAATCGCATAGGCCACTTGATAAGTCTTGTCTTGTTTTCGCATAGCGCCACTAAAGAAAACGTTGTTGTTATCTACTTTAGTCACTTGCCCAAAAGCGCCTGTTCTGCTGTCCTTTTGCGCAGATATTCCGATAGGTACCGCACTGCTCCGCAAGTAGTCGCCAAAGTCCTGATTAGGGCTTACTTGTACCGTCAGGCCTTGGCCTAAGTCTCGCCATTCTCCAAAGCGCCCGTTCTGCAATGAGTTAACTAAGAAACCGCCGTTGTGACGTGGCGAAAAGCAATAAGCGTATGTATTAGAAGACTTCCACACAAACACTTCCTTCATTGGCGCATTATTGTCCTTGACGATACTAAAGCCAATAGGTACAGTGTTTGTCGCTAGGAAGGTGCCAAAGTTGGTGCCACTAGGACAAGTAGCGATATTAAAGCCTTGGCCCCATTCATCTTGTCCAAATCTTCTAAGTAGTCCAGTTAAAACATTGCCGTTAGCAACGTCCGTCACGTTCCATGCTTCAGTGTTAATGCGTTTCCGCACCCATATACGACCATTTGTGCCGTAGAATATCTGCCAAGTAAAATGCCCGTTTTGTCCAGGTGAACCTATCCCATTTGAGAAGACCAGGATAAAACCATAAGAGCTAGATATACCTTTAGATGCCATATTTGTTGTGTATTGATAAATACCAGGCGTGGATAGGTTATCAACATCATTATTGGTCTTAGCAACCTTACCTAGTAAAGCGCCTAAGTTGTCAACGTTAATTATTCCGTTTAATTCAACAGCGCTCCCCGTCTTAAACTTATCGACCTTATTAGCCACGGTATTAACCGCGTCTGCCGTTGCCATGCCCTGCAGGTCGTTGTTGACCTCTACCGTGATATTATCCCGGCCTGATAAAGCAACCTTGAATTTAAGGCGTAAGGTGTATAAACTTTCTCTCCGGGAAGGCATTTTGATACCTTCCGCATCAATGCCGTAATACCATAAAAATTCATTGCCGTTCCCAACCCTCGCATATATACCAATCTTCCTTACAGTTCTTTTTATGTCATCTGATTTATTGTCTATAACTACGTCTATTACTTTATGTCCGTTATCTTCAATTACAGTTGGCGAAACCCCGAACCTTATCCCAGTCACATCTGTAGCTTTTTTTATTTGTTGAATATCTGCCTCACTGCCATAGATAACGTCATAACCAAAATCAACGCGCGTAATAATCAACTCGCCCTGCTTGGCCATTTCTCTTGCGCCAATATCTGTTAAATATAATTTAGGTACTGTCATAGCGTCTGCTCTACCTCCTCCGTTATGTTAGTGTTAGCAATGTAAACATAGGTATCATCGCAAGCTACCGTGATTTGGTTGATATGCCCGTCAATCAGACTTTCTAGGTAGTCTGCTGATTCAATCAGTGTCATGGTGTAAACATCTTGCTGATTGTCATCAATCGTGATTTTAACAACCAACGGTAAATGCCCCGCCACGCGCATAGTTGCGTAATAATCATCATAGTAAACTTTGCTGAATGATACTTCTTGGCCCTCGGCCCCGTCTCCAGCTTTGGTAAGGTAACTTTCATTTGTAGGCTTCATCACCACGCTAAACGCCTTGCCGTTGCCGTTCTTAATGCGTACACCCTCCGGCTTATGCGGTCTCTCGACTTCTTCCATGGTAAAGCTAAGGTTGTATTCTTCACCTGCTGTAAAGCCACTGCCGTTGTGTCTAAGAACCAACTTACCTGCTTCCACGGATATTGTGACCGGGTTTCTTGTCACCACTTCTTCTTGGATACGGTTAAGCGTGTAAATCATGTTCGCATCATTACCGATTGCCTTAATGGTAGTGCGCTGTTGCTCGTTTAGCTTCGTGATATAATCGGCCATTTGTTCCAAGGTCATGCCTTCCGGAACCTTAAACTTAGCTACCTGGGCTTTTAAGGCTTCTGCCTGTTCATTTGCCTTCGCTAGTTCGGTTCTGACCGTTTCCAAGTCCTCGGTGTCAAATTGTAATTCCCAATCGCTACCGTTCCATATCTTCATGCGCTTATATAGGCCGTTCTTCTCGAACCAAACATCACCTATTTTGTGCTCCACGTTATCGCCAGGCTTTTCATACCATATCCGGTTGCCTGTTTGCGTCATGATAAAGGCGCCTAAGTCGCTAGCTATTGTCTTTTGCTTGGCTTCCAAATCTTTAATCTGACCGCCCATGACGCTTTCAATAGCTGACCGCACACCTAGTGTAGAATGTCCAATTTCAACGCTGGTATATTCTTCAAGTTCAAAGTCATAGACCGTCTTAATGACTTTGGCCTTTGTCTCGATACCCAAGGCACCAAAATAGACCGGCACAATGTCGCATAGTTCGACTTCTTCCAACACGCTAGCAACATCATTGCTTGCATAGTCCAAGGTGCTAGCTAGGTCTGCATACTCGACTTTGATATTCACGTTAGGCACGCCTATTTGATTATCTTTAATGTACTTTTCCGCTAGCTTCCGCAAGTCTGCTTCGTTAGGCGGTTTCTTGTCGTCAAACTTATCACTAAAGTTAACCGGCAAAATGCGTTGATTGGCGTACTTATCACGGTGCGGGCCGTCAATCACATACCCTTTAATGGTATGGATAACTGCATCACCTTGGATATATTCGCCGTCCTTGCCTTGGTGGCTCTGCCCTGTCGTGATAGCGTATGGATACACGCTTGTATAAACGTTCGTTAGTTCCGCGTCCTGCTCTGCCGTAATAATGTTACGGCCATACTCTAATACGGTTGGCGTATCGCGTCCTAGTTGCTTATGCAATACGATTCTTCGGTTATCAAATTCAAATTCGCCACCGAAAACATCAATAATGGAACCTTCGACGCCTATCAAAGCACTAAATGCGTTTGTATGCTTGTCAATGATCCACTTAACCGGCCCTTGTGCTTGTATATCGGTGCCTAGCGTCCAGTCAGTATCACCGATAAGGCTTGTGCGCCACATTTCTAGCGCCACGGTCAATAATGTTGATGAAACCCTTATATCCGGTTTAAGAGCCGTTTTGGTAAGGTTATGCACGATATGGTTAGCATAAACTTGCGTTATGCCGTTACTGTTCTTTACTACCCGTTCAATTACAAAGGTCTGATTTTTGGTTCGCTTACCTGCATCAGCCTTAATCTTCATGCCTTCTTTAAGAATTGCGTTCATTGGGTTAAACGCGTCTAATTCCATGTATAGCTTAGGTATGCCGTTGCGCTCACGCTCAACATTCCGGGCCAAGGTTTCAATGAAACCCAGCCCGTAAGTGTCAAAGCGTTCTTCATTTGCGTTATAAAGAATTGCTTTCGTCATAGCTTACGCCCCCAATACGGCGCAATCTTAACGCCTAGAATGTCGGCCCCTGCTTCTACTTGGATAGTATTCTTTCCTAAGTCCAAATAAGGCATCGGATATTGCGTATCCCGAACCACCTTGTCCCACGCTTGCAAACGGCCGTTATAGACCTGTTGCTTTTGCATGTCAATAGTGATGCCACCTTGGATACCTTTCAGCTTCGTTTGCCGTCCGTTAATCGTGATAGTGCAATCTCCGTTGCCTTCAATCTTGATAATTGGGTCGCCTAGCACGTTTCCGGGGTTGTTAAGTACATTGTTTTCCCTAACCACCAACGGCTTAAACTCTAGTCCCTCGTCAATGAATTTGATAGGGTGCAATAGGAAGCTGATATTTACACGGCCAAACGCCCGGATAATCTCTTGAATGTCGAAAGACTCCGTGACGCTGGCTATGTAAGTATGCCCTTCGTCCCACGATAACTTAAGCGGGTGGTATCCTCGCACGTTGACCCAATCACTGATGCGGTCTTGTGCTTTCGTCAGGTCGTCAGATGCCTTTACAATAAACGGATAGGAGCGGTGCACCGGCAATAGGCGTTTACGGTCGCGCAATAGCACGCCGTCACGCCCCGGTATAGTGACTTCCTCGACTTCGTAAACTGTCGATTGGCTACTTATATCGTTTGTCAGCAAAAGGCCTAAATCAGTGCTTTTTACGCCGTTATAAGTGATATATGCTTTTGTCACGCTCTCGCCCCTTCCGTTCTCATGTAATAGGTAAATTCCTTAAATAGTCGTTTCTGCTCTTCCATGCTTACACGGCCACCGGCTCCGCCTGCACCGCCTGCATTGAAGTTGTATTGTCGATTGTCGTAAACGGCATTAGATACCGCTGTACCTGCACCGCCTAGCGCCATGGTTCCGGCCATGTTGACCCGTGGCAAAGCACTTTGCGCCAAAAGTGTAGCGCTCTTTGTCACTTCGCCTTGCATATCCTCAAGACCCAAAGCCAAACCCTCACCGGTAAACTGACCGATTGCACGCGTTACCCGTGACGGCGAATGGATACTTAAGGCGCTTCGCATGGTGCTAGCCACGTTTGATGCAATCGCACTGGCTACCGCATAGATAGACCATGCGGAAGCTGATAGACCATTAGCAAAGCCCATACCCGTCCAATAGCCGGCTGTCCAAGCGCCACCGCTCCCACTTCCTAGAGTGGAAACAATTTGATTAACGCCTGCACTAGCTATGCTGTTTGTGGCGTTCATGCCTTGCTTAAAGGTGTTGTTCAATGCGTCAATCACGCTTGTAATCGCGCTTGTAACACCGCCTCGGCTGTTGTTGATACCGTCCGCAAGACCTCGGTCAATGTTTTCACCGTGGCTTCTAAACACGGTAGACGGCGAATGAATACCTAACGCGCTCTTGGCGCTATCATCTACCGTCTTGGCAAGGTCAGAACTAGCTTGCCCTGCTGTTGTCGCACTGTCGTTGATACCACTGACAACACCCGATACAACGTTAGACCCGATTTCTTGCCCTTTAGATTCCGCGTTTTCTCCGGCACCTTCTGCCACACTATCGGTTAACTTGGCACCTGATGCTTTAACATCTGGCGCTTTCTCCTCAATCGCTTGTGGCACGCCGTCAACGGTCGATTTAACCGCTTCTTTAACACTGGTGTTGTCTGCCTTGATGCCTTCGCCAATCTGCTTAGTTACCTCTTGCGCTCCGGTCTTAACACTCTCTGCGCCGTCAGTGATACCGCCGGTTACACCGGTTTCTACCACTTCTTTCACTGACGCTTTCATAGTGTCTTGTCCTGCCTTGACCCCTTCATCAACCTTATTCATGATTTCCTTACCGCGCTCCACAAAACCGGCGTTAGCCATTTGGTTTTGCATGCTCTCGGAAACCTTGTTAACAACGTTCATTAAGCCATTTGGTAAGTCGCCGTCCTTAATGTTCATAGACTTTAAGTAAGCGTCCTTACCGGTCTGACCGGCGTTAGAATAGCTATTGCTAAACTCTTGTATCGCGCTATCCGGCTGGCTAGCCAAGGCGTGAATTTGCGCATAGGCTTCCGGCCCTGCTTCTTGCAACTTAGCAAGTAAGCCCTGGTCGATACCAAGCGCGCTTAACCGTTGCATATCTTGCGCCCATTGCTCCACTGCTTGCGTGTTATGCGCCAAGGTGCTTTGCATGTCTGCAAACACTTCGTCAGTGCTCTTAACATACTTCTTACCCTCTGCGGTTGTACCTTCAATGGTCGTCTTAATCTGATTGGTAAAGTCTTGCGCGTGCGTCTTAACATTCTCTAACTGCTTAGTCATGTTGTCCGCAACTCTTTGCTGTTCGTCATTGAGTTGTGCATAACTCGTTATAATTGAGTTGTTAGCCTGTTGCTGGCTAGCTACCATTTCTTGGTCTAACTCAAGTTGGCGCGCGTTCAATGCTTCGCGCTCTGTCGCTAGTCGTTGTTGTGTATCGCCTAGCTGGGTTTCTGATGCTTCCAATTCTTTGATAGCCTTCTTGGTATCGCCCATACCAATACCCAAACCCCAAAGCGATTTAGCCACCGCATCTTTGGCCGTTGCTAGCTTCTCGCTATTCTGTGTCAGTTGTGCTTGCGCTTGGCTTTCTTCCTTGGTAATTTCTACCAATCGTTGTTGGATAGCCACGCGCTCGGCTTCCTTGTTGTGCACTTGAATTAAGCCCCGTAAGGCTTCCGCGTTCATATTGATGCGCCCGGTCTGCTTGTCGTATTCAAGCCCCAAGCCTTCCATTTGGTTATTAAGGTCTTTCACCGCATCTTTAAGCTGTTTCTTCTCAAGCGCGGACTTGTTTTCCTTCTCGGATAACTTAATAACCTTCTCGCCCAAGTCTGCTAAGGACTCGCCCTGTGCCTTGGCGGACTCTTGCGCCTTCTGAAAACTGTCTTGGTTCCCTGCTATCGTATCGCCTAACTGCTTAGATGCTTCCGCCGTCTTCTTTGCTTCGTCCGTCATTTTCTGCATTTCAGGCGTCATCTTGATAAACGCATCATATAGCAATTTACCAACGGCCACGACTGCACCAATAGCTAATGCTACCGGGCCTAAAGCGCTCCATGCGCCTAGAATAGCCATTTTCAAGGCCGTAAAACCGCCTGCCAATAGTCCAAGCGCCCCGGAACCTGTCGCCATGGTCGCGTTAGCAATCGCGTAATTGATAGCGAACCCCTTAGCTGATATAGCGGATATTTTAAGCACCGTGCTTAAGCTGTTGAATAACGACAACACAAGGGCTTGACCCTTAACCACCGCAAACGCCGTAGCGATACCTAGCAAAGCTGGCGCCAATGGTTTAAGTGCTCTTAACAACACGCCAACCACAACACCAACCGTCTTGAAGAACGGGATAGTTGCCCGGATAGCACCATTGATAGCCCCAAAAGCCCCGTTTATGATGTATTTAAGGCTCGTTAGGTTCTGACTAATGTTCTTACCTGTCATAGCCTGTACTAACTCGTCTAAGGCTCTAATACTGCCCTCTACGCCTTTAATGATTGCACTGTTGATATTCTTCATGGCGGTATCTATACCGTCTGACGATTTAAGCGCCATTTCTGCGAACCCTCCGGCCCGCTCGCTGGCTTCAATCAGTTTTGCGTTAAACTCACTAAAGGTAATACTACCGTCCCTTAACGCGCCGTATAACTTGGTCTTGGCACTCTCGCCGGTAAAGCCAAACTCCTTAGCCACGGTCTGCAAACCGTAAGCCATGGTCTCGTTAAGAGTTTTCCAGCTTTGCATGTCAACCTTCCCACTACTCATCATCTGAATATACTGGGTAAGACCACGCTCTGCATCACCTGCACTAGACCCACTGGCGATAAAGGCGTTGTTCAGTGCTAAAGTCGTCTTTGTAGCACGGTCAATATCCCCGGTCATAGATGCAATTTGCTGTGCCGTGGATACCACGCTGTCTAAGCGCGTTGGCAAGCCCTCAATACCTTTAGCTAAGGCCCGTACACTACGGCTAGACTGTTCGGCGCTGTAACCCATTGATTGCATAACCCGTGGATAGCGCTGTAAGGTATCAAACCGGCTAATAGCATCGCCTGTGGCTTGTGTAACGGCCCCTAGGACTGCACTAATTAGCTTCATAGCACCAAAGGCTTCTACTAGCTTGCGTAGACTTACGCCGGCTTTTTCTGCGCCCTGGCCCATTTGCTCCAGGCCTTCCTTGCCCCGTCTAGCTTCTTCCGGCACGGCTTTTAGGGCCTTTCCGCCCTCGTCGCCTGCGCTCTTAATCTTGCGCCCTGCTTGGTCTGCTTTGTCCCCAACGTTTGTTAAGGCTTGGCCTGTTTCGTTAGCTTCCTTCTCGGTCTTATCAAGACCTTTGCTAGCTTGGTCTGCGCTAGTGGATACCTTATCTAAGCCTTTGCTATCGTCCCCGGCTTTCTTTACTGCCTTGCCTGCTTTGTCGGCCTTCTCGGCCATTTTGTCCATAGCTTGCCCGGTTTTGTCGGCGCTTTGGCTTGTCTTATCTAAAGACTGCGCGCTTTCGCTCGCTGTCTTTTTCAAGGAGTTGGCAAATTGTTCTAGCGCCTTGCGGATACTGTCAATATCCTTGCTGTCGGCTACTATCTTAATTCTAACTTCGCCGTCTGCCATTTAATCACCCCTTTAATACTCTTGTTCTTCTTCGTCCTCTAAGAGACTGGAAGAAGGCAATCTAAGCGCCTTTTGTGCTTCTCTCATAGCTTGCTTTCTCGTTTTCTTGTCGTCGCTAGGCTTCCACTGTCTGACGCTTATAATGCGCTTAAACTGCGTATTTTCCGGCAACCCGGATAGAAGCGCCTTAAACTTAAGCCAATGTAACTTGCCCTGCTGTTCGATTAAGTCGATACCGTAAGCCTGCATAAAGCTGGCATAGATAGCGCCCGCATCATGCTTAATGTCATAATAGATTTCTGACTGCAACCTAGGCCCCTCCATAAGGTTGCCTAGTATGTCGTACTGTTCTTCTTGTTCAATCTGTACATATCGCCCTAGAATTTCCCGGAACAACTCGCCCTGTTCTTCTAAATTAAGGTCTAGCCCTCTTGCTTCGGCGTCGCCAAGGAACATAATAAGCCCGCACTTGATTTTCAAATAGTCCGGCATAGCATCATCATCTAGCATGTCAAAGACTCGCAAAATGGTATCAAAAGAAGCGTTGACCTCATAGCCAACGCCTGCAAACTCGACTGTATCCGCAATCGGATAATGTATGAGTAAGTCCATAGCCTTAAGCAAGGTTGGTGTACTTGCCCATAAGCTGGGTTTCTCGCTCGCTCGTGATTTCCTCGATAATGCTATCAACCACGGCCACAAGGTACTGCATGCAAATAAAGATAGACTTGTTAAGCGCGTAAATCTTACTGAACGCCCCTTTGCCTAGTAAGCTGTCAAAGGCCTTTTCTAGCGCCTTCTTGGCCGTTTCTAGGGTTTCCGGTTCCTTGTCAGTCTTAAGTACCGCTTCTACCTCTTTAATCATGGTTTCTTGCACTTCCGTTAGCTTCTTGATGCTCTTGTCATCTTTGCTAAACTCAAACGACAATGCAACGTTGCCGTTGTCGTCCTCAAAGTTGATTGGCATTGTTGTTGATTTAATCTTGATTGCCTTCATGTTCAGTCCTCCTAAATTCTATTTACACCACTAAAAAGGGCGGTTGCCCGCCCTAGAGAAACTATTAACCGCCCGGTACTGGGCTTACTGCTGGGGTAACTGTCTTTTTCTTTGGTACCTCGTCGTGAGAGATTGTAAATTCAATTTCTTCATACTCGGAAGCGTCACCGCCGGCAATCTTAATGTCAGTCAGTGTTGCCAAGCCTGCGCGCTCTGTCTTGCCGTCAGAATCAACGTACTTATGGAAGATTTTGCGTTCCTCACCGATTGCGTATTCTTTGGCTTCAATCAACGCTTGTGCCTTGTCGTCGCGGTTCAATTTACCTGAACCCTTCCACTTAGGCGTTACCCCAATAATTTCATCGTGTTCTGTCCCGTCACCAGCATAGTCAGAATAAGACTCGGTCTTTTCGTCCATGTCGTTTTCCATGCTGGTAATGTCCTTACCTAATGCTAACCACTCTGAAACCTTGTCCACTGTGTCCACGGTCTTAGTGCGGTCTGCGATAAAGTGTTTACGTTTCGCGTTCTTATTGCGCATTTTGTCACTCTCCTAATAAATTGTTAAAGCCGTATTGATACTAAGCCTAAATAGCAAATAACCTTCTTCGCTTGCGTCCAAAAAATAAGGCTCGTTGCTAACAACGATACGCCCAAAGTCATAAGACCCATTTTGACTTGGTAAGTCGATAAGGCTTTCTAGGTCTGCGCCAATAGCTAATAGCGTGTTGTACGCCGTCTGCCGTGGCCCGTTCCCGTCTAATAGGCTAGCTTTCAGTTGGATAAAGTGGCTGTATTCTTTATCCATAGCCCCGTCATAGTAAGTTCTTACTGTCTTGCTTCCCGGGGAAGATACAAGACTAATTGAAGCACCTGCTGTGTTTGTGTCTGTAACTACTGGATACGGAAGGCCTAAGCCGTCCAAGTGGTCTAGTAGTCTATCTTCATAATCTAATAGCTGTCTCGTCACTTAAAGCCCGCCTCCTGTGTCCATAATCTCGTCCAAGCTCCGCCATGTACCCCTTTAGCTACCGCGTCCCACTGCGGGCCGGTTCCTGCTGTCGTGTATCCTTTGGCGATAAAGCCTTGTTTCAAAGCCCAAAAGAACCAGCGTCTTTGCCTGTCACTCACAAAGCCCCTGCGCTTGATGCCGTAATACTGCGCTCTAGCGTAAGGCGTCCGCCATACCAAATCATCACCGCTTATATGTCCGCTACCTCTCAAACCGCCGTCTTGCAACGGTACATAGTTGTTCATATCCGCTAGCATCTGATTAAGTAGTGCTTGCTTTGTTCGCTCCATGTTGCCTGCGCTGGTCTTTCTTAAGGCTTCGTCCAAGTTTGCTTCCATACTGATCTTAAACATGTCAAACCACCTCTAATTCAACCGCGAACAGGTCGCTAGAATAAGGCATAGTCACCGGAACAACCTTTGATATACTGTGGTCTTTGCCGTCAAAGTGGACTATATCGCCCTCTTTGAATGTCATAAAAGGTTCCGTTAGACCTGCATAGCAAAAGATAACGGCGTTTCTTAGCACCTTACGTTGGCGCTCGTCCACGCTGTATACCGTGCTTCGGTCTATGCGACAATGTTTTACTTCCGTTCCCTGTCCATAAGTCGGTTGATTATAGCGGTCTGCCTTGGCTTTTGGCTTATGAACAAAGTTATCCACAAGCATAGCTTTTGGTATCCGCGGTACTCTAGGCATGATGAACACCCCGGTATAATAACCCGGTGCCCTGCAAAGCCATTAGGCTATCTTGGCATAATAAGGGCCGTTTGATACTCTCGGCCCCTCCGCCATTCTTACCACCGTTGCTAATGCTCGTTCGGCCTAGCGTGATAGTTGCTGGCCCGTCATTGATGCTGGCGTAAGAATCGCCCCCGCTTTCGTGATAGTAGTCAATTTGGAAGGTCAAGCAAGCCTTGACTGACGCCTTCCGCCATTCGTGGTCGGCGTCAAATTGTGCTTGGCTTGTGTAAAATCTACGGCTGGTAACATCAAGTAAATGTTCAGCCCTAACTAATAGGCGGTCAAAGTCCTCTTGTTGGGCCTTACCGCCTAAATTCTGATACTCTGAATAAGTTAGCTTAGGCATAAGGCCACCCGCCTAACTATTCAGCTTCCGCGTCTGCTGTCGCTTCTTCTGCCACCGGCTCCGCTACTTGCGCAACATCAACCAGCACTGGTTCGTCATAGAACGACAAGCACTTGTCATTGATTTCTTGCGCACGTTTAGCCGTTGTTTCCAACACTTCGCCTGCTTCGTGGCGTGTATCACCGTTATAAAACGGCGCTGTTACTGTATACTTAGGCATTGCTTAAACCTCCTATAATTGTGGTGCTAACTTAGCTTTAACAATCGCTTTCTTGTTCTTGTCAGGGATATAGTTAGCATCTTTCCCGGCACCTTGCAAAGCGATACCGTAAAAGTCTTCACTGTCCAAAGCACGCGCTACTTGAATACCCATACCAACAACCCCAACGTTTGCCACAACAAAGTAAATGTTTTCTTCTGTTTGGAACAAGTGAGAAGGCACTTCGATAATCGCAAAGCCCTTGAACATCAAGACTTCCGCACGGTCAATGTTCACTGTTGACCCTTTAGCTGTTGTGGTTAATTTGCTTTCCAAAAGAATGTCATAAACATCTGAAGTTACATAAGCAATCTTAACTGCGTCTTTACGAACCTTGTTGTTGATAAGAGTCTTGCGCGCTTCAGCAAAAGCCTTCTTAACGCCGTCCTCGGTCAGTTTGTCATTGATTGTCTTCCCTGCGTCAGTTGATAACTTCTTACCTAACTCTTTAGAAGTGTGGTCTGCCCATGCTTCGGAATGTTTTGCCAAGCGTTCTGCAATCACTTGTTCCGGTACATCGTTCACTGTGAACGCGTCAATACCTTCATGAATAGCTAAAGGCGTGTTGTAAGATACTTGCTTGTTAACAGACTTGATTTCTGTACGCGCACCAAAACGATTGCCACCGGTACCGTCACCAAAACCGCCGGTGTTTGCGTCAGTCTTGTACTCTTGTAATACTGCGTCAGTTTCAGCACTGATTTTTAACTCCATGAATGTATCATTGTTAGATACGCCGTCTTTGACTTGGATAACGCCCCCAAACGCTTCTAAGAAGTACGCTTGAGACGCGAAAATGTCCGGTAGTAAGCCGGTAAATTGTTTTGTATACTCTTTAATTGCCATTGTTTAGGCTCCTTCCTATCGCTTATAGCGACTTAAAATTTGTGCGAAAGCGTCGCCTTTTTCACCGTCATTAGTGCGCTTAGGGTTGCCCCCTGCTACACTTGGTTTGCTTGGCTCTGCTCCGTTCTTGAATTGTGGGTACTTGTCTAGTACCGCCTTGATTGCGTCTGCAATAGTCGTGCTGTCGTTGACTGCTCCGCGCGCTAGCGTGATAACATCATCTACCGCTTCCGCCTTGGCTCCTGCTGTGATAGCTTCGTTCCGTGCTTGCAAGTTCGCTAGTTCGGACTTAATACTTTCCAACTCGGCTTCTTTAGCCGTCAATGCTTCCGCTTGCTTCTCTTGCTCGCTCTTTTGAGACTCCTCATAAGCCTTTGCCTTTTCTAGTGCACTCTTGGCACTCTCTAAGTCCTCAAAGCCCAATGCTTTAAGCACCTTAGCTTGACCCTTGGCGTGCTCTTGCTTGCCAATGCGGTTTAAGTCCTCTTGACTGAATGACGCTTCGGGTTGTTTTTGTTCTGCTTCCGGTTCTCCTTGCCCTTGGCCTTCGGGTGCTGGTTCGCCCTCTGCAAACATTTGTAATTTCAACGGTAATCGCTTGTGCTTTTCCATTGTTAAACCTCCTAATTTAACGGCGTTAGGTCGCCTATTTCCGTTCTTTAACGTCTGCGGATAAAGACAAATAAGGCGCTAGGTCATGCCTACCGCCGTTATTCTTGTTCTAGTTCGACTTTTTCCAAGTCGTAACGCCGTTTTAGTCCGTGGGCCTTTACAAACTCATTCATGCGTTGGCTCTGTCGTCCTAACAGGCGTTTTAGTCGTTCCGCTTCCTGTTGGTTGCCCATTTTCTCGGCAACCCCTAGGCGCTTCTTAGTGCGCTTAATAGCCCTTGCTAAGGCCTTGCGCTGTTGCTCTGTCTGTTCGTTCTTAATCGCTTGTTCCGGTTCATAGTAGCGCTGGTTGTTGATATTCACGCCGTCTATAAACGGGAACCACTGATGCCCGCAATTACAACCGCGGTGCCCTGCCGGCTCTCCATAGCCGTAATCATAAACGCTAGGATAACCGCTATCTGCTTGTTCCGGTGGCCTTACATCAACCACTTTCCCTTGAATCGGTGCGCAAGCTGGGCGCGCTTTGGGCTTACTGCTTACTAAGACGGTGTGGCAATCATACTCTGCCATGCGTCTAGTGCGCTCCTCGTTGTAAATATTAGCTGTTGCTGTCCGCGTTACCATTCTAGCGTAAGTGCCTGTGTCCCAAACGTTCCCGCCGGCGTCCACAAATTCGGAAGGTACGCCACGGTCTGCCCATTTCATTAGAACATCAGTAACGCCCTGTGATACCGTCTTGTTACCGCCAACTATGTTAGCTGTTGCCTGTTGCGTCACCTGCTTAACATAGCGCATTAAAGCTGGGTTCACGTTCCGTTGGGCTAGTCCAAGGTAAGGCAAACCGTTATTTAGATTGCCTAACAGGTCAGCTAGATAACGCTTGTCTGCCACGCCCAAGGATAACGGCATCAAGTCTTTTCCTTGCGCCGTAAAATAACGGTCAGTGTCGCGCTGTACTTCCTCGGAAGCCCTCTTGACCTGACTATTCGCCATGTTCCTTGCTCGTCTTTGTGCGTCATCTAGCTTTCCCTGCAACTGCTGTGCAATTCTAGGCGTTGCTTTAGTCGCTTCAATCTGCCATGCTACCGGGTCATCTCCTACCCTCTCAACGATACTAGCAAACTCATTGGTTAGTATCTCAAAGGCCCCAATCTCAAAGCCCTCGTATTCTTCAATAATTGGGGCAAATAAGCTATTTAAGTAGTCGGGCGACACTTTCATTGGCTATCACTCCAAAGGGCCACCGTGGGCCGTTTCTTGGCGGATAGCTTGGATATACGGGTCTTTAGCTAGTTCTTCCGTCCTAATGTCCGCTATCCACTTCTCCGCCTGCTCGTCTGTCAAGTCAAACAAACGCTTAACAATCTCTGTATCAGATGCAAGCCCTGCTGTCTTGACCTTTTGCCAAAAGTCTAACTCGGTGTGGCGGTCGTTAAAGATGCCGTCGTCAAAGTCAACACTGATTTCATTTTCGTTCGGGATAATGCCGGTATAAACCGGTTGCCCGTCTGCCTTAATGGTCGCCTGCGCTAACTCAAGGGTGCTAATGATTAGTTCCTTGATAAATTCTTCAACTTCCGTCAGGTGGCTGTTCCGCGTCCGGTATGTCATGCTATCCCGGCTTACAATCTCTGTTGCTGTACGAACGCCCTCGCCGTTGAAAGTAAAGGTTCCGCTTGCTAGGCCGGTCTGCATTTCCAAGGTCGCAAGAAACTTATTGATGCTCTCGATATACTCACCACTGCGGATATTGCCAACCATTTCTTGAAACTGTTGGCTGTCCATGTCGCCCTTGAGTGCCACATAAGTATCTTCGTCATCATCAAAGTACTGTACCGGTCGCCCTGTGCTGTCAATGTCAGTCCGCAAAAAGTGGTCTGATACAATCACCCTGCGCTTAGATTGCTTGATTTCCCAATATAGCCGGTCATACGCCGTGTTGATTTGCTCCAAGGTCTGTAACGCGTTGTCGCATACGCCTAGCCCTAGTGGACTTTCAGGGTGGATATTGTTAAACCCGTTAGGGCGTAAATAAGCAAAGTTAGGGCGTGATAGGCCTGTGTAAGTCGTTGTCTCCTCTAAGTCCTCGTAAATCTCGCTTAGTGGCACTCTACGGCCTAATTTGCCTTTGTCTTTGCTCCGGTATAACTCATTAGTAATCTGATAAGTTCCGCCCTCGCCCCACTCGTGAAACTCCAGTAAGGTGTAATAGAAGGTGTCCTTGCCCTCTGTTCGTGTTGTCACGCTGGTAATAGCGCACTCGCTTATACTGTTGCTGTTGCTGTGCAAGGGGATAAAGGTATCCGGCATACACCATGCAAATTCAATCTGCTGTGTTTCAGTGTCAAAGTACGGCCGTACCGCCAAGCCACCACCTGCAAGCATTGGCTCCAGGTATCGACTAAAGTTCTTATGAAACTTGTTGTGATTGAATACCTGATTGATAAACTCGTCGGCATCAGCTAGCTTGTTCTGCGCGTCCTTGTTCTGCGCTCTGTCTAGTTCGCTGTCAATGCGTACAATACACTGCTCATTAAAGAGAACCCCGGATAATATCCGCGTGACCTCTTTCATCATGTTTAGATACTGAAACTTACGCGTCTTTTCTTTGCCTTTGCTGTTGATATACTTCACATCATCATAGCGCCCTGCATACACCCTTAAGCTGTTCCTGATGCGGTCAAACTCCCGCCGGTCAAAGCTAATCTTAGGGTGTTCGAACACGCTTGAATAATCTTGTCCTATCGTCGTCAAGTTATAACCACCTCGCTTAAATAAATTCTTAATTCTCTGCCATATCGTCACCTTATCACCTCCTAATACTTAAGGCCTAAGTCTCTCAAGTTATCCATGACCGCATACTGCAAAGCGTCGCATGTGTGGTCGTCCTCTTTGACTACTTCCGGCTTGTCGCTGGTTACAGTCCGTTCGTCCCAACGATAATTGCGGTGCTCGCTCTCAAATATCTTGTTGTTTTCCGTGTCCAAATAAAATAGCCGGCCATTAGCCAGCAATGAACATACATAATCTGTCATGGTAGCCTTGGTCTTTTTGGCTACCGGGTTCCAACGTGTGCCATAGTCTTTATAGATTTGGTTTCTCAAAGCGCCCTCTGCGCTGTCTATCGTGCGTTTTCTGACCGGGTAAGGGTAACGCCTTAACATATCCCTTTCAAAGTCCTGCAAGTCCTTAGATAGGTCACTAGGCGCCTTCTTGTTGACCTTACCGCGCGGACTGTAATAGTAAGTGTCCAGTAAGTAAAGGTTCCCCTTGTTGCTTACGCCAAGGCATAGGCAAGCTGTCGCGCTTTGCTGGTGTCCCGCGTCCACTGCAAACAAGAGATATAGCAATCGTTCGCCGTCCGGTATCGCGTCAACCTTCTTAAACAAGCTAAAGTTATACACGTTAAGGCCAAGGCCTACCGCTTCGCCTAGATACAAGTATCTGTAATAGTCATAGTCGGTGTTCTTTATCCGCTCTATGTCCTCTAGCATCTGCGGTGTTACAAAGCCTAGTATGTCGTCTAAGTAACTGCTAGAGTGCACTAGATAGTTTGGCGCGTCCTTAACTTGGGCGCTCCATTCGTTTATCCAGTTGTAAGGGTTGCGAGGTGGGTTGTAACTCCACCAAAAATCAACATAGCCTTTTGGCGGGTAGACCTGCCGGGCAAAGGTGCCGTTGGTTTGGTCAAATTCTTCAAAGCCGTTAAACTCCGCGCTTTCCTCGTACCATACCGCCAGCACGTTACCAATGTCATTAGACTTGAGTTTTTGGAAGTCGTCCAAGCCATAGAAGTAAAATGCACTGCCAGTTTGCAAGTGCTCTATCTTAAACGGGCTTACCGTGGTCTTGAATTGGTTCAGTACTCCAAACTTAGCCAAGGCCCATTGTATCTTGAGAAACACGCTATCGCGGATAGTGTTAGCCACCTTACGGATAACTACCGTATTAGCCTTGCCACCGTCTCTAATCACCATAAGCATGTCATATACCAGCTTAAGAGCAATCACTGACGACTTAAAAGAGTTACGACCACCCTTAAGTACCTTATTAGGCTTCTTACTGTGCCATACCTTGTAAAAGTTCGGGTTGATTTCTTTGGTAAGGTCTACCTTAACCGCCTGCGTCATCTTCCGTCACCTCCGGGATAGGCACGATTTCAATGTTCAGGCCAGCCGTTGCTTGCTCTAATGCTTCTAGGCGCTTCTTCTTCTCTGCTAGTTCCAACTCCAGCGCCTTAATGCGTTGCCGTTGTTCCTTGCGGTCTAGTTCGTCTTTCTCTACGCCCATGACCTTAGATATTGCTTCAAAGGCTCTTACGTTCCCTTTCTGCGCTTGTTGCATCTGCGCGAACACCATAGCCATTAAGTTGCTGTTATCAAAGCCCATGTCTTCTAACTGCTCTGCCACTTTGTCGCTATGCACGTTGGCTTCTAGCACTGTCTTAAGCGCCTTTTTTAAGTCGGCTTTTCGGCGTCTTGCTTCTCCGCTAGCCTTGCCACCTTTTCTGCCTATTTCCCTTACTTCTTTCTTGGTTCGCCTATTAGTCGGTATCAAGTTTTCACTCGTCAAGTCGCCTCACCTTCTTACCTCTTTTCTGCATAAAAAATAGGCGTCTAAGCGCCCGCTCTATCTATATTCATACTTAAAGCCATATTCTTTAGCGCTAGCGTTTAAGATGCGCGCCAGTGACTTATTGTATTGCGCTGTTGACCCACCAAACCAAGCGACATCTGTTGCGTTCCTAGCAAACTTATCAAACCCTTTAGGGTTAAAGTTTTTCTCTTTAGTTATGCGGTGCGCCTTGCCATTGGGGTTAGTAGCAATCATGGTGTTTATGTTCTTGTTTTTCGCAAAAACGATTAAGTCCGCATTAGAAAAACTGCTACCTCTTGGGTGGTTATGAATGACTGTTGCCCCGCCCTTTGCACGGTCAGTATTAGTTACTGCTACACTCCCTTTGTGACCTGCGTTATACGCGTGTACAAAACCTTGGTTGTCGATAGTAAGTGAATACTCAATCGGACTTTTTGCGTGTTGTTGTATAAAGCCGTCAATCGTTTTTTCCGTACTAGAAAAGCGCCCTTGGTTATTCCATAGGGCGCTTGGTAGTTCATAATAACTTTTAGAAGGGGAACCTTTTGGCTCCCCTCTCTTACCTTGGTTGCTTCTCTGTCCTCTACCGCCGTTCAATTCATCATCAATCGGCGTTAAGTCTTCACCTAGTTCTTCAACCGCTTCATCTAGCGTCTTGAATTGCTTTGTTTCTCCGGTCACTACGTTATACAGTTCCAAGTCGTCATAAAGCACCAGGTCTTTTCCGGCCGTAACCATGCTATTGGTCTTGAATAGCTTTTTCAATTCATCTGCTTTCATCATTATTCACCGCCTTTCATGTTTCTAAACCGTTCTTGCGTGTTACTCTTAAAGTATACCACCTTAGTATCTCCAAAGTCATAGTCAATATCATTTCCGTACACAACAACTGCGCTTGGCTTTAATCGTCTAATAGCTTCGCCCATGCCAGCCTTCCAAATTGCTAGGCTCTCACTGTCGTTTAGCACGCCAACGGTCGATACACTCACCACGCTATTAACCGGCAAGCCCTCAAAAGCAAAGTCAAAAGTATCTGCGTCACCCCAACTAAGCGTGGGTATAACCTCTATCCCGTAACGTTGCATTATCTGACCGATTAGCCGGCTTCTATACACGTTCCAAATCTTGATAGGCAAAGGCATGTCCAAATACAAGCTAAAGTCAGGCGTCAATGCGCAACTATAAGCCGTTAGGCGCTTAATATAGTCCTCCGGCCGTTGCCATATCCTCTCAAACTGATAATCGTCAATATAGAAGTGTATGCCTTTGTCCGCGCTCCGTCCCTTATCGCTTAGTACATAGTTAAACGGCATTAGTTCTGACGGTATAAAGTCAGTCGGTGCCAGCATTGGCATTTCATAAGCTGGTTCTAGTCGGTTATGATCTACCAAGTGAAGCAAATACTTGCGGTCAGTCTCAAAGACTTCTTCCTGCTCTTCTTCTTCCTCGCCTAGTGCCAAGTCCGGCAATTCTAGGCCGTATGGTGCCATGTCGATTTCTTCAATCGCCATAAGTTCCATATTCACCATGTCTTTATCCCAACCAGTGTTCATCGTTAGCTGGTTATGTACTAGTAAATACGCCTTGGCCTGTTCTTCTGTCAGGTGGCCTAGTTGGATAATATCGACTTCTGTATATCCTAGTTCCTCAAGCGCCATATAACGCCCGTGACCTTCGATAATCACGCCGTTAGCATCTACTGCTATCGGGTCGTTGTTGCCAAATTCTTCAATACTCCGCTTAATCTGCTCTATCTGCTTTCGCGGGTGCTTCTTGGCGTTCCGTTCGTAAGGCTTAATGCTCTCGATAGGTATTCGCTTAATTTCCAACTGTCCACCCCCCTTTTAAGTAAAATAAAAAGGCCTACACTCTCGTATAGACCAAAACACGGCCGTCAGACCGGTAACGCCTTAACACGGCGCCTAGGTGCCAAAGCACCCAATGCCACGCGGTGGACTCGAACCACCGGCAGGTAAAAACTAATCTGAAAGGAGGTACGCGCATGACCCAACGCGTGAATTAAAAACCCTGCGCCCTCCGTGGCACCTCTCAAGGAGGAAAACTAGCCGGCGTCCAGTCCGGCTATACGCTCCCAAGGACTCGAACCTTGGCACGGCCACCCGGCCAGCGCACTGAATAACCATACTCCGTAATTCTGTACCCTTAATTCAAGTGGTTCACCCTAACCACAATAGCATAATATCACCTTATAGCTGGGTCATCTATGCTTTTTTGACCCTATTCTAGTTCCTCGCCCAAGGCCACTAATAGCTTGCGCTCCACCTTGTCGCATACGCGTTGGATAGTGCTGTATCCGTAATTCAGATGCTTGGCAACATCTCGCATACTCATTAGGTTTTCAAAGTAGTAAGTTTCAATAATTGGCTTCGTCCACTCCGGCATATTATTAAGCGTATCTTCCACCGCCTGCTTCCACTTGATGCGGTTTGAGATATACGGGTCTTGCTCTTGCTTAATGTAATTGGCTTCAAGCGGGTTGCCAGCCCGCCCTCCGCCTTTAATGCTTGCGTTTATATCCGGCTCCCGGTATTCCATAGCCAGCTTGCGCTCTCTGATTTCCCGGTCATATCTCGGATAGTCGTTTAGTCGTTTCTTTGCTATCTTCATTGCTTACCTCGATTGCTTAGAATGGTAAATCGTCCGGGTTTACATCAATAGGGTGCCCTTCATACTGCATTTGGTTGTAAGCCTGTTGCTGGTACTGCTGTTGTGGCTGTTGTTGGCTATATGCTTGATTTACTCCGCCCTGCGCCTGCTGACCGTCTTTCTTAGGCTCTAACAGGTCAAAATCTCTAACATTGACTTCCGTAACGTATACTTTTTGGCCCTGCTGGTTCTCATAGTTCCTCGTCATGATGCTACCAACCACGCCTAATTGGTGTCCCTTGCGCGTGTAATTGGCTAGCGTCTCGGCGCCCTTACCCCAAATAACGCAATTTATAAAGTCCGCTTCTCGCTTTCCTTGTTGGTTCGTGAATGACCGGTTAACGGCCAGCGTAAATGACCCTACCGCCTTACCTGCTTGCATGTATCTTAATTCAATGTCGCGCGTTAAGCGCCCAACTAAACTTGCACTATTCATTATTTATCCCCTCTCATTCGTTTTAATTCGCTTTCTAGCGCATCAATTCTTTCGTGCGCAACAACCATTTGAGTAAGTGTTCTACCGATTATGTTTTCGTTGCCGTCAACCCTAGTGTTAGCAATCTTAATTTCACCTTTGAGAACTTCCAACTCACTTTCTAATTGCTCTGCTTTCATCATGTAATGCTTAAGGTAAAGTTTGCTGTTGATTCCCTGTATAAGAACAACTAAGCACCACATAAACAAAGCTAATGGTATCTGCAATAAAATTTTTTCCATGTTCCACCTCTACTTAAGTCTGTCTATCTTCTCTAGCGATTGATTAACCGCTTCTTGTTCTGCTTCCTGCTCTATCCGCTTGACATGAATAGCATTGCGCAAGCCCTCTAGTTGCTCGTCAGTCATTTTGAACCGCTCTGTTGGCCTATCTTTCTTGAGTTCCTCAATGTCCGCCTTAATCTTCTTTACAAGGGCGACACAAGCCACGATAGAGACAATTCCGGCTAGCGTTGTAATCATGCCTTTTTCCACCCTTTTACCTCCCCGGCCTTGGCTTCATATTCTTCTAACCGGCGCAATACCTCTTGCCCCTTCTTGAAGTCCTCTTTTCCGTTCTTGTCCGGATACCGTCTAAAGTACCGCTCGGCGGTTCCGTACATAAGGGCGCGGAAGGTCGCAAGGTCATAGCGGTTAAACCAGTCATCAAACAAATCACCTGACCCGCTATCATAATGACTCGGCTTGATTGTGCTAGTGCCGTCTGCGATTGATTGCGCAATTCTTCCGGCAAGCGTGTTCTCATGCGATAGTCGCAAGTCTACTACTCTACCACTCATTTCCTTTCCGTTTAAGAAAAACGTTGCCGGTGTTGTTTCTCTAACAATCTTCGGCTTAGGCAACTCCACCTTGATAGCTTTATTTTTAATCATTTCAAACCCTTCGTGTTCAGGGGTCATTGTCCAGAGCAAGGTTTTATCCCCTTTACCACATACAATAATCCCCTTTAAGCTAAAGCCATGCTCCCAAAAGCCACGCGCGTACATATTCTGTTGTGTAGGCAAGATTCCACTAAACCATTTCCAACCTCTTTTCTCTAACGCTCTCATAAGGTGTCTAAAGTGCGCTTCGCTTTTGCAATACCAATAATGATTTGTTGTTTCCATGTTCTTCTCCTTACCCCAACTTATCCAATTCATCAGGCCGGTACCCAACCCAAGGTGCCATGCCGTCCGCCACAACCACCGGCAAGCCATGGAAGCCCATTTGGTGCACCTCGTCTAACGCTCGCTGGTCTGTCGTCACATCTACTGATTGATACTCTAACTCCATGCGGTCTAGGTGCTTCTTCGTAAAATCGCACTGCATACAATTAGGTTTGCTGTAAACTTTAATCATAATTTCACCACTCCGTCATGTCGATTTCTGTTACTTCTTCGGTCAGTGTTTCCGTTTCGGTCGATAATCTAATTTGTAATGCGCCCTCCGCTTCCACGCTCTTAACAACTGCGACTGATACTAACCCAGCGCTATCGGGCAATGTAATAATAACCTTCTTCATGTTTAACACCCCTTTAGTTAGATAGATACTTGAGTAACGCCATGACGCCAAGCACCATAGCCAGCAATAAAAATAGTTGTGGTGCAAAAATCATTAGCACTGCCAAAATTAAGCACCCGCACCCGTTATTGTTTTTCATCATCTTCACCGCCTGTATTTGTCTTTATATGACTTTGCAAAACCTCCATGTCAAAGTCTTGTTCCTTAAATTTTTGCGCAAGTTCTTTGTTCAAGCCATGCCCAATCAATGTATGGATAAGCATATAATCGGAAAATGTAAATTCTTTTCCGGTTATATATTTAATCGCCTTTAATACACTCCCGCTAAAAGACCTAGACTTAACATCGGCACTTATACTTTCAAAAAAAGTTGTATATTGAGAAAGCCACACTAACAACTTCAAGCCAAAATCTTTTTTGTTCCTAACATCATTCAGCTGTATAAACACGTTATGTTTGTAAGAAAGCACCAACTCTCCATAGCTATTGATACCAGCGTCGTCAAACTTCCTCATTACCTTAAATACATATTTAGGTATCATCATTTTCCCCGCTCCCTAATCATCAAGCCAATTTTGATGCGCGCTTACCACTTCGTAATGAACTCCACTAACAACCAAGGAGCAAACGCTGTAATAGAAACCGCCGTTGCCATTGTCTGCTTCGCAATTAGCCGTTGCGATAATGTTTTGGTTATGCAAGAAGGTAACTTTCACTTTATTTGTGACTGTTTCATCGTGCATAAAGTTAGTAGTGGTATAACTTTCTTCTTCCTCTCGCTCCACGTTGGTAATGCCAGCGTCCAGTGTTACGCCGAAAAATTCTCCGCCAGCATGCGCGCAACAATCGTTGTCGCTTTCCTCAATAGTTAGCACTCGGCCGTCATCAAGCGTCAATGCTTCCTTTGTCCATTCCACGATACGGCGCCCAATAAGTGAGTTAACCAAGTCGTCCCATTTGCCATAATTGATACTACCGTGCATTTGCTTCCCCTCCATAAATCAGTTGTTCAATCGTCATATTTCCCATTTCCGCCACATGTCCGGCGTATTGTAGCAACGGCAACTGTTCGCCACGCTCTACGCGCAATACCGTTGTATGCTTGCACCCGATAACGTAAGCCATTTGTGCCGGCGTAAAGCCCTTAGACTCCCTGACCGCCCTGCACCGCTTGCCGATGCGTCTGCTGTTCAGTTGTTTCATGCTAGCCCCTCTTTCTGCGCTTGCGTGATTTTTCCAGTTCCAACTTCTCCACTTCCTCAAGGAAGGCACGGCCAACAACCGTTTCCCTTACGTTGCCCGTTTCGTTGTAAGCGTCCGTTAGCTGGTAGTTGTCGCCCCGTTTGGCATCGTCAATGACCCAGCCAAAGACTTTGAAGGGATTGCCACCTAGTCGCTTGTATACCTCCAGCATGTAATCTAGTAGGTAAACCTCGTGCTTGTGTATCAGTAGCTGTCTAATCGCCATTTTTGATAAATACCCCGTTTACTGTCTTGCCCTTACGTTGCGCTACCTCGTTATAGGCCAGTTCCCAGCACTCGTAAATATCTAGGCGCTCTGATAAGCAATAGTATTGTAATAACACCCAAATTTCCCTAAGGTCAATAACCGCTCTTTTTATATCTACATACAACGCATCAATGCTACCTATACGCAATATGATTTTTTGCAAGTAAACTTCGCTTTTGTATTTTAGAAATACACCTTTTGGTAAACGTCTATCAAACACTTCTCTTTCACCATCGAACGTATCAAACACATTCAAGCATCCTTCATCAGCATCGGATGCTGAAAACTCCCCTAGCACTCCATTCTCAACAAAAATAGCACGGGCAACGCCCATAACCACCAGCATATCCCCAATGCTGTCCTTTTGGACTTGACGCCATTTATCGCTTGGCCCCTTCTTAAGTTTCAGGTGCGCCCCGATTAGTTCGCCTGCTTCCTCTGCCAGCTTCAAAGCCTGCATTAAATGACTCCCAAGGTGCAACCCTCTTTCACGCGCCCATTCTTCAGTTTTGATAATCAGTTCTTCTTTCGTCATTGCCATTTTTTATACCTCCAAAATCTTGTCAAATTGCTGTTCGCGGATATAGTCCAGTCCGCCATGAATGTAGCCCAACTTATGTTTCTCTTGCCATGCTCTAGTTGCTTCTTCCAGCGATTCAGAGAAGCTAATTAAATCTATGCCAATGCTAGAAAATATATCTTTTGCCTTGCCGTACACCGGCTTAGAATAAGCGTTATTGACCGTGTGGGGCGAAACTTCTAAGCGGTCTGCTAGTTCCCTGCGCGTCATCATACCTTCTTTAGCCATAAAGCGCTCTATTCTTTGTTTGTTTATCTCTGCGTTTTTCTTGAATATGGCTTTGTATTCATCACTTGATTTGAAGCCAATACCCCCAATGTCGTTTTCACCCGAAAATATAACTTGTCCCAAGAAGCTAGCTTCTAAGTCATTTCCTGCCCTCAAAAGCCATATAAGCCGTTTCCAGCCTTCCGGCCAATCTCTAGCCCGCATGCGCTACCTCCTCCCACGATACAATCACACAATCAAAGGCGCCGTATCGCTTGCTTACTGTCAACTTGGACACCTGCGCATCATCTTTGTATAAAACGCCATTTAAGCCGTCCAAGATTGATTTAGTGTAATTATCCAAGTCAGGCCGTTTCGCGTTAAATAGGCCCAATTCTTGCGCTTCTCGGCGTCGTTTCTTGCTCCAGCTTACCGGTGGTGCTTTTATCACCTCGATAGTCAGTGCAAGTCCGCCTGTTAGTGGCTCTTTTACATACGGTCTAACCGTTTCTGCCACCAGCGTTTCATATTTTTTCGTTCTATCCGGCGTGAATACCCGGCCATAGTAACTAAGCCGTGGCCGTCCTTTGGGGATACAAGGCCCCATGATTGTTACTGCTCCTGCTGTCATGTCTGCTCCTTTACTTGATTAAGACTTCAACTATTTCTAGTTCTTCCCATGTGCCTTTGATGTTCTCGAGTCCTTTTTCTGCATCTTTTAGGCTCCTAAAGACCCTAGGTACACCTTTTAGTCCTTCTTCACCCATGTTAATAAGCGTTAATAAAAATATGTCTTCTCGGCAAACCTTAACCATGTAACCAGTTTCGCCCTTTTCCTTTTTAGGCATACCATTCACTCCCCGTGTAATAATTGTTCCGCCGGCATACCGCTTAGTTTTGCGATAAGCGCCAACTTAGTAAGCCGTGGTTCAGTCTCGCCCTGCTCCCACTTGCTAACTGTCTGCTTAGTTACGCCTATCGCCTTGGCCCATTGGCTCTGCGTCATGCTAGCCATAGTCCGGGCCACCTTAAGGCGTGTTCCTTTGTTCTCCATGTCTTATACTCCTTCTTTAGCAAACGGGTTATGATAACCACCACTTGGCGCCGTCTGCTCTTTGTATTGCTTGCCTAACCAGTCCGGCACCACTTCCGCCCGTGGCTGGTTATATCTTGCCTGCTGTTTAGGCTGTTCCTTGTCTTTCCTAGCCCAATTCCGGATAGTTGCATAGTGGCTTTTATAAACCTTGCCTGTGCTAGCGATATAGCTAGATAGCCGTTCTATTCTGTCGTCTAGGTCGCTATACTCTGCTTTTAGCTTCTCTAGTTCCTCGTCAGTCAATAGCACGTTGTTATACTCGCCGTGCTTATGTTTGACCTGCTTAACCTTTTTCTTAATTGGCTCTGTATCCACTTTGGATACAAGGGCGGGCGGTAAGCTGTCGTCAGACGGCTTATATATCTCTATATCTATCTCTTTCTCTATCTCTTTCTCTATCTCTACATTATCAATCGGTTTCCCAAGCGTTACTTGGTCGTTACAATGTAACGCTTTTCGTTGTCTGTGGCGTCTTACTCTCACTGCGTTTTCTGTCTCTGAACCTATCAATGAAGCCATATTCTGCATAGTCATTTCTTCTTCACTGTTCATTTCCACTAGACCTTTAGACCGCAAGTAAGCTAGTGTTACCTTTACGTTTTCCTCGTCCTCGTCCAGCTCTAGCGCAATCTCGCTAGCAAAATCTTCTTCTATGCCGTCAAAGTAAATCTTACCTTCATTCTTCAATGAAACTAGCAACATTTTTAAGTAAATGATTGTGTAGGTATCACCGCCTGCAATCTTCCTTAATCGCTTGATTTCTTTTTGGTTGAAAAAATCATCTTTCAGTTTCAGCCAGTAGTACCGCTTTGGCTTTCCTGTTGCCAATTCCCCTTCACTCCTATCTTTCTAAAGTCTTCCTCGCTTAAGCTAATCGGCACCAGCTTATACTTTTCCATGAAGGCTTCTAGTCCTATCATGTGCTGTTCAAAGTGGTACCGCCTACTAAGCGTCATTATGTGATGCTTAGTGTGGTCTACCTTGTTCCGGTTCCGCCCCATGCCCACCGCTTCAACGTGCGCCACCTCTGCGTTTGGCTCGCCTGTTATCATGCACTTACGATTGATTGCGTAATAGTACATGACCTTGCGGTAGTCCGTGGCTAGGTGCCAGTCTTGGTGCAAGAATGGTATCCCGTTATCGAAACAGAATTGAATTAAGTTTTCGATAAATCGCCCCGCCATTTCCATAGTGCAAGCCACTTGGCTTAAGCTAAATGTTTCTAGCCCCATAATTAGCCTGTGGTAGCTTTTTACAAGCTGTTCTATATACTCGGTAGGGTAGCCGGTATAATCGCTTATATCGCGTATCAGGGCGTAAATAAGGCCCTGTTGTTTCCGGCTTATCATTCGGCTATCCTGCCATACTAAATCAGCAACCGGATAGCCGTCCGATTTCTTTTCCAATTCGTGGAAGTCTACCGCGCTTTCTAATTCAAACACGGCTCTATTACCGCTAAGGTTTATCAACTTGCCTTCCACTATCTCAACTCCTAAATCACTTCAAAATAAACTCCAAGGTCATCAATTACCCGGCGCACTTCCATAAGCTGGGTGTGCGTGCCGGTCAGCTTAAGCGTGAAGGTCATTAACTCTTGGCTTGTTGGCTGTTCCGGTGTAGGCTCTGCCGTTGGTTCTTGTTCTTCTTGTTCCTGCTTCTCCTTGTGCTCGGCCATTCGGTCTAGCACTTCATTAACCGGCATACCAGCCTTTACCAGTTCCACCCATGGTGCGGACTCTGCGCCAATCATGCGTGCGCCTTGCTCCACGCTCTTAATGTCCGCTTCTAGTGCTTTCTCTGCTTCCTGCGCTTGTCGCACTAGGTCTTTAATGTCATCGATAATAACGGCGTCTTTGGCCGTCTTATTAAGCCATGACGCTTTCCATTCAATCGGATAGCCTTGGCCGTGTTCTTCTACTAGCTGGGCAACGTGTGCGCGTTTTGCTTCTTTCTCTGCTTCTTCTAGTTCCTTAATGCCTGCGTCAATGTCATTCTTTGGCACCTCTAAAATCGCCATTAAGTCCTTAATTTGCGACTTTAGCAAGTTGAAAGGTTCCATATAGGAGTTTTCCGCCTTGATACGGGCGTCGTTTAACTCCTTAATGTATTTGTTAAGTTCCGCCCGGGCGCTCTTGGCGTCCTTGTAAGTGTCCCCCGTGACAATTAGGCCACGGAAGCGCTCGGCTTGTGCTGTAACCGCGCCTGTCAGTTCTTCCAAGTTGGCAATCTTGATGCCGTCTTGGTCGTAACCAATGACCGGCACTAGGTTTTCGATTTTTGCAATTTCCATGTTTTTATCCTCCTATTTTGAAAACGGGTGTTTGTACCCTTGTTGTTGGCCTTGTGGCTTTGCCTGCGCTCTTGCTTGGCGCTGTTGTGCTACCTCGGCGTTAGGCTCTACCGGCTTCTTGTAATTCTGCGCTTCCTTTAAGATGCCTAGCACCGCACCAATCACCGCTTGCTGGTGTTGCGGAAACTCATTTGCTGGGTGTCCAACTCGTTGTGATACCCATTCGGTCACTTGCTCCATTGTAGCGCCCGTAATTTTAATTATGTTATTAGCGTACTTCTTATAGTCCGCCTTAAAGTCGCTCTCTGTCGGTTGCATATTAGCTGGCACTTGTTGTGTCGCGTGCTGTTGTTGCTTTTGGTACTCGTCCGTGTCCGCGTCCTTGTTATCATCAATAAGGAACAGCCCATTAAGCGCATATTTACGCGCATAACTTGATGCGGAACCGGTCAGCTGTGAGTCATCAACCTTTTTCTTTGTTAGCTGTTCACGCGCAAACGCCTTAACTGATATTGACCGTTCGCCGTCCGTGATAGTTGCGGTTGCCTTGATATAGTGCCAATCTCCTACCAACTCTAAATCATCACTCAAGTAAAGCGTCAGCCCAAAGCTAGCCAACACCGGCTTTAAGGCTTCTAGAATATCTTCCGCGCTTCTATATCTATAATCACCAAAGCTGTTATATTGGCCCTTGGGCGCTTTAAGCGCCTGTTGGGCCAGCAATAGCCGTTTCTCTAATGTCATGTTTTTATCGGTCATTATTCACACCTCTTTTTTCAAGAAAACGTTCAAAAAGTTTTTGCAATTCGTCTGCTGTTTCCTGTGGTTCCTCAACCTCGTTCCCGTCTAGGTCTTCAATCGAATATTGATAAGTCACCTTGACTACTCTGCCACCAAACGCTTTTGCTAACCGTTTAAGTTGCGATAGCGTGATAGGGTTGATTTCCTCGCCTTCCTTAACAAAGTGTTTTTGCGCCTGCTCCCAAGCGTCAGACCAAGATAATTCAGATGTAAGGGTGTTTTCTTTGTCGTTATGGTACCCCATTAAGAAGTTTCCTTTGTTCTCGATAACATATACTGTGCCTTTATTTTTCATTTTGATTTCCTCCTAAAATGTTGTTCAATCTTCCAATGTATAAAATTTATTCAGGTAGTCCTGCTCTTCGCCCTCGGCCACCAACCCGTTGATTCCCCGGCGGAAGTATCCACCTTCCGGCCAAAAGGTTTCGTTGTAGTCAACAACTTCACCTTCTACCTCTATCAGTGGCCCTATCGCTTCCCTTGCTTCTTCTTCCGGTACCCACTGACCGTCAAAGTCATAGTACCAACCGCCATAAATCGGCCGGCCCCGCCAATCTGTTGCAACCGCCTTTGGTTCCGGCGGTGTTGCTAACCATGCATCATAGTTACTTAACATAGCTTGCCCCTCCTTTCGTCAATTCTTCTAGCCGGGTCATGTCCGGCTTAGGGATATAGCAACCGTTAGGGCCATGTACTTCCGGCCAAGTGCAATAAGTTTGTTGGTTGCGTTCTGCTACCGCGTCCGCGTGGTCTATCCATGCTGTTAGGAACATGACCGATAGCGTGAACAGTGTAGCTACCACCGTGGCCCCAATGAAGACAAGCGATATTAGCAACATAATTTTTTCAGGAACGTTCTTTGTCATGCTGGTACCTCCTCGCCTAGCATAATCACTAGGCATTTACTTTCTAATTCTTCCGGCAAGGTAACTTTTGACGGGTCAAACTCCTTGCCGTTTCGGTCTATGTTTATTACCTTCATTAGTTAACCTCCATATGTAGCAATTGAGTTGTACCATTCCTGCCAATCAAAATACTCTAAACGCTCCCGGTGCCGTCTAGTCGCAGGGACACATACCGTGCCCCGGAAACCGTCCCGGTTCCGAACCCGTCCGGGCCATTTTGACCCGTGGCGTTGATTAGTTACGAACCAGCGCCGGCCGTCTTCCAATCGGCGCCCTTTTGTGTCTTTGATTTTCATTTTAATTCCTCCTGACTATCTTTTATTCCCCTAGGGTATATTTCAGATTAAAAAAATATATCCCTTTGACAATTCTTATTGTACTATACCCACAGGGTATAAGTCAATACCCAAAACCTATTTTTTTTGACTTTTGATAAATTTTAATTGATTTCCGTATTCCCTAGAGTAATAATAAGGGTGCAATACAAATCAAGGAGGTAATGCCAAATGTCAGTAGAAAATCAAGGTTATAGAATAGCCCAACTTAGAATAGCGCGGGGCATGTCACAAGTGGACTTAGCAAAAGCCATAGGCGTTGCCCAGCCAACAATAGCTAATTGGGAAAAAGGCGCCAAGCGTCCAGCAAGCGCCAAGCTAGCAAAGGTTGCTGAATACTTCAATGTCAGTACTGACTACTTACTAGGCACCAATAAAGAAAGTGAAGCGCCTGACCTTAAGGAAGTGCTAAAGGAAGGTCTAACTTACGGAGGTCAAGAGTTAGACGCTAGCGACTTAGCTATCATTGAAGATGTCATTAAGGGCATGTTAAAAAGAAAGGGGCACGATTTATAAGAATGACAGTAGATGAACATATTCAACATTTAATGGATACTTACGGCACCACTGACCCGTTTAAGTTGGCGGACTACTTGGGTATCATGATTGGATATGCAGACGGAACTAGCCCCCAATTTAAGGGCGTGTATTGCCCATATATCCAACCGGTCATAGTATTGGCGGAACGATACCGCGAAACGGCTTATAATGCTTTCTATTGCGCGCATGAGTTATACCACGCCATAGAACACGCGGACAATGTAGCCTACTACCACCACGCCACCGCTATTAAATGCAAGAAGGAAAGAGAAGCCAATCAGTTTGCTACTCGCCTGCTGGCCCAAGGATACCCTATTGAAGAAGGCACCACGGTTTATAGACTATGCACGGCCTGCGGTATCCCCCTAGAAATGAAAGACTACTTAAATAAGGAAGTGCTTAAATGAAGAAGCTACTATTATTGCTGTTGGCCTTGGCTATGCTGGTGCCAACTACCGCTTTTGCAAGTGACGACTTAACGCCTGAACAGTACAAGACCTTTTGGAGCAAGCTAGACGCGGTTATAACAGACGACGCTACTAAATCACAAGAAGCCTATGCTAAGTTGCTTAAATGGAAAGTAGGCAAGCCGGAAGTCCAAAACTTACCTGACGGTTCAAAAATCAATTACTACCCTGTTGGCGATAATTTTGGCGGTATATCTGCCTTTGATGATAACAAGGTTTCTGCCTATGGAATAAACAATGTAGAGAAGAACGGCATCATTGGCCTAGCTGACTTCTTCAAGTTTGATATGCCTGCTGACTTCCAAAAAGCGATAGACCACCCGGAAAAGATGCCTGATGCCACATTTGTTTTCAAAGGCGAAAAGTTAGGCTTTGGCTTGCACGTCAACGCTGATGCCGAAAAAGACAAGACCTATTTATATGATATTATCGTCTTTCGCGATTTAGACTTGTTCGACACCGTGCGCAAAGCGGTAGAGAACGAAAAGAATTAGCCGTGTAGGCTTTTTCTTTTGCGCATCATAAGAACATTAGTTCTATTGGAGGGATACAACATGGAAGATATAAAGAAGGTAGCCATATACACGCGTGTTAGTACCATTGAACAAGCGGAAGGCGGTTACTCATTAGACGAACAACAAAGCAAGCTAAAGGCCTATTGTGACCTGCGCGATTGGCATGTTTACAAGGTCTATACTGACGGCGGTTATAGCGGTAGCAATCTAGTAAGGCCGGCTATGTCCGCGCTCTTAGAAGATGCTAACGCCCGAAAATTTGACACGGTACTGGTATATAAGCTAGACCGCCTTTCGCGCTCTCAAAAGGACACGCTATATTTAATTGAAGATGTATTCAACCCGCTTAAAATCGACTTTGTTAGCCTGTCAGAAAACTTTGACACCAGCACCCCTTACGGCAAGGCCGGGCTGTCCATGGTGGCCGTATTTGCGCAACTGGAGCGCGAACAAATCAAGGAGCGTATGCAACTAGGTAAACTAGGCCGGGCCAAGTCCGGTAAGCCTATGAATTGGGCCATTAAGGCCTTTGGTTATGAATACAAGGAAGGTGCCTTGGAGATAGTGCCGTTTGAAGCGGATATTATCCGGGGCATGTATGAAGATTACAACGCTGGCATATCCTTGCACGGGCTAGTGATAAAATTGAATGAAGAAGGACACCTTGGCAAGTCTAAGCCATGGTCTTTTAACCCTGTCCGGCGCATACTGACTAACCCACTGTATGCCGGCATGGTGCCTTACAAAGGCGACACCTTCCCTGGCAACCATGAACCGATTATATCGCAAGCCCTCTTTGATTCTGTGCAGGCGCAGATTACTATCCGCCAAAGGACTAATGCAGAACGCTTTAACCCTCGCCCCTTCCAAGCCAAGTATATGGTAAGTGGTATTGCACGTTGTGGCATCTGTGGGGCACCTATGAGACTGGAAAGCCAAAACAAGAAGAAAGACGGCACCCGGACACAAAACTATCTATGTAGCTGTGCTCGCCGTGAGAAGTCTAAGCATATCCCCATGAAGGACTACGGCCCATGTAATAATATCCGGTTCAAGCGCCAAGACCTAGAAAACTTTGTACTAGGAGAAGTACAAAAACTAAAGACGCGCCCCGGCTTGCTTAAGAAGCTAGCGACTAAAAAGGACAAGCGGACTAATTTTGACAACTTGCAAGCGCAACTGGATAAAGCGCAATCGCAACTAGATAAACTGATAGATTTGTACCTTATGGACGAATTATCACGCGATAAGCTAGACGCTCGGCGTGATGCCCTGCTAAAAGAAAAAAGCGCCCTGCTCTCTAAGCTAGAGAAGCAAGACGCTGTTACGGTGGATATAACGCCGGTATCGGCTATCTTAGACGGGTTTAAGGATATAAGGTCATTGCCATATCAAAGGGCCTGCATCGTGGTTAAATCGTTGATTGAACGCGTGGAAGTTTCGCCTGACCTAATCAAAATAACGTGGCGTTTTGAAGTGTAGTAATCATTTTTAGTTACATTGATTTCGATCAGCGTAAAGGCATTCTTCCGCCGACTCTTCAGCACCCTTGCTTTCATGTTATGACCTCCTTTTGTCCTTGCGCAAAACTACAAGCCCTGAATGGTCAACATAGGCAGCATCATAACCAAGTACATAGCCACCACCAGCAAGCCGATAAAGATAAAGAGAATAGGCTGGATAAAGTGGATTTTCTTGGTCATGTCTTCCTGCAAATCTCGACCTAACTTGGCCGCATAGACCAGGCATTTGGCTGATAGTTGGCTGGTCAATTCACCCTGCTCAATAATGAGAGGGAATTGGCGGGTGAAGAGACCTAGCTGGCTCATCTGTTGGGTTAGAGGCCTCCCCTCCAAACAGCCGGCCATCAGATAATGGGCTAGTTCAGCCAGAAAAGGATCAACTGGATAGTCCATCCAGACCTGCAACATCTGTTGGAGGGATAGACCTCCTGCCAGGAAGTAGCCTAACTCGTAGGCCACCTGCTGGGTCAGCTGCCAGGACAGCCACTTGCCTAGAAGCGGCAAGGGTCTTAGCCAGGCATAGCGTTTGAGGTAAGAGGCTTTTTGCAGGAGTAGTCCCCCTACTCCCAGACCTAGCAAGCCCACTGCCAGTAAGACCAAGGACAGTTGGGGCAAATAGGTGAAAAAGCCAATTAAGAAGCGGACTAGCCATTCCCGCTCATATACCTCCTGGCTAATAAAGCTGGTGACCTGGGGCAAGATAAAGGTCCGCATGCCGAATAGCATGCCAACTAGACAGAGTCCCATCATGCCCGGATAGGCCAATTGCTTGACCATTTCCTTACGGAAGAGCCGGGCCTGATGTAGGCGCTGAGCTGCTTGTACTAAGGCTTGCTGCAGGCGATTCTGACGACTGGCATAGAAGAGTTGAGCCACGATCTTGGTCCCAAAGCCTAATTGGGCCAGGGATTTCTCTAGGCTCTGCCCTTCTACTAAGGCCGCATCCACCTTCAGAAGTAAGGCCTGATACTTAGGCATTAAGAGGGCCAGAAATTGCAGGGCTGTGCTTAAGGCAAAGCCCTGGCCCAACAAATCCGCTAGGACCGACAAGACATAGGCTTGTTGGACTAGGGGCAGCTTCTTGGGTTGGTTGAGCCGCTCAAACCACTTCAAATTGCAGGTAGGCCTTCCCATCGATGAAGCCATAGGACCACGCCTTTCTCAGCTTGTCGTTCAGGGTCTGATAGGCAGGCTGAACCAACTCCTGGGTCAGATGTTGGCGCAAGGCCTGTCCTGACAGAATCTCTAGCAAGGCCAAGCGCTTAGCCCCAACTGGGTGATGTTGGCAAGCTAACTGACAACTGGCTTGGCAGAGGCTACAATAGCGCGGAATCAGGCGTTGACTGACAATGCCAATCAAGGTCTGGGTCAGCTGAGCCTGACTAATACTAAGCTCAGCCAAACGCGCCATGACGCCCAAGCTATCCTTGGCATGGACGGTCGCAATCATCAAGTGCCCGGTCAAGGCACCCCGGATGACCATGCGGGCCGTCTCTTCGTCCCGGATTTCGCCAATCATTAAGACATCCGGATGATGACGCAGGCTAGCCTTAATCATGACATCATAAGAGATACCAGCCGCTTCATTTATCTGGGTCTGTAGGAAACGGGGCTCGAAGATTTCCACCGGATCTTCCATGGTAATCACCTGAATGAACTCCTCTTGCAGTCGTTCTCTAAGCAGGTGATAGATGGTGGTTGTCTTGCCCGAACCGACTGGCCCCGAGAAGAGGATGAGGCCCGACTTGCGTCGGATTAAGCGCCGCAGAATGTCTAGGTCCTTGGGAAAATAAGTCAGCAAGGGCCCGCCTTGACGCGCTTGCGACTGTATGACCCGAATGACCAGAGACTCTCGCAGGTGGACATCCCCAATGGTCGAAAAACGCAATTCCACAGCCTGTCCACCTAGTTCTAGATGGCTTGCGCCCGACTGGGGCTTACGCTTCTCCCCCACATCCATATCCGCCCGATACTTGAAGTAATTGATGAGCCGCTTGCCCCAGTCCAGGTCCTGACGGCCCTCTTCATGCAAGAGGCCATTGAGACGAAAGTAAAGGACATAGTGGTCAGGCTTGGGCATCAGGTGGATGTCGGATACACCTTGGGAGACGGCTTTAACAATGAGATCATGGGCTTGTTCTTCAATTGCTAAGGACATAGAATTTCCCCCTCACTTATAAATACCCAAAAGGAGGCCCTTTTATCCGAAAAAATTTAGGGGGTTCGGAATATTGTTTGGCAATATGAGGATGGGACAGCTGATTTTTTGCGGAATACCTTGAATCTAAGACCAAAGAATGCTCTATTTTTCTTATTTGACTTATATACAAATATTATATAAGCAAGAAAAAAGGACGGGCCCTAAGTCCCATCCTGCTAAAACCAGGTCTCCTTCTGGCTGACCTGCTGGTAGTATTGTAAGGTGTGGTTGTTTTCCAAGAGATAGTAGCCCAAGACCCCGACCGCTAGCCCGGCCAGGCAGCCCCCTAGACTGAGCCAAGGCAGATAGTTGAAGAGGGTCCAAGATCGGGCGAACCAGGCGGCTACCGACAGTTGGCCCACATTGAAGAGCATGCCTCCCAGTATGGAGAGCCCAATGACCGAAACTCGCTTAGGCCCCAGTTGCTTGACTAAGAGCATGGCCCCGAAGGACAGGTAGGAACCCACCAAGGAATAGAAGAACATGGAGAAGGTCCCCCCTACCAGGAGAGTGACCAGTAAACGCAGGCTAACCACCTGAAAACTCTGGCGCGGCGTCAAGGTGAAAAGGGCCAAGAGCGTGACAATATTAGCCAAACCTAGTTTGGCCCCCGGCGCAAAGACAAAAGGCGACGGCAACATACGTTCAAATATGCTAATGACCACCCCTTGGGCGACCAGAAGCGAGAGATAGACCAACATCCGATGGCCGTGGCGCTGCATGGGCACCCTCCTTTCTGAGCCGAGATTAAAATAGAAAAATTGCGCCCTAGTCAGCCTAAGGCGCAAAAGTCAATTAGTTGCTTGAAGACTCGCTGGAAGATTCGCTTGAAGCTTCAGAACTGCTTGATGAGACATCATCTGGTTGGTTAGCTAAGTCTACTAGTTCCTTAACCGCGTCTTTTAAGTCAGCGTCGTCAATTTGAACCTTAGCCGCTTCGATTAATTTCCCAATAATCTTGTAAGAGAATTTTTGGTCTTTAATCTTGCTGTCTAAGTATTCTTTTTTCACATCGTCTTTGATATCTGCCAATGGCTTCTTCTCACCATTGTTGATGGTCTTGATGATGTGGTAACCGAACTTACTTTTAACTGGTGTCTTGGTGTATTCGCCATTAGCTTGACCCTTAACCCCATCTTCAAATTCCTTAACCATTTGACCTGAAGTAAAGGGTGATAAGAGACCCCCTTGTTGGGCAGACCCGTCTTTAGAGTAGGTCTTTGCTAATTCGTCGAAGTTTTCGCCAGCATCTAATTTAGAGATGATGTCTTTTGCTTCTTCTTCAGTGTCAACCAAGATGTGTTGAGCTTCCATCTTAGGTTGGTAAGTGTTGTTGTAGTAGTCTTCGATGGCTGCATCGGATTGGTCGATTTGCTTAGAAACTACTTCGTTGAAGAGGTTACGGATATAAATTTGGTTCTTGAAGTCTTCAACTGAACCTAATTTTTGGTAGGTTAAGAGTTCTTGGAACTTCTCTTCGCCACCTACCTTTTCGATTTGCTTAGCGACTTCTTCTTCTGCTTTCTTCTTGATGTCTGCAGCGTTAGGCGCGTTCATTTCCAATACCTTTTGCAAGATCATAGAACGCAAGGTTACTAAACCAGCGTCTTTTTTCATTTGGTTGTAGAGATCTTCCTTAGTGATGGTTTGGTCACCTACAGTGGCAACGTTGTCTTGCGCGTAAGCCACGCTTGCAGTATTGGCAACTGCGCCTGATAAAACTAAGACAGAGGCAAAAGTCATCATACGGTTAAGTGTTGTTCTTTTCATTCAATCAATCCCTTATATAACATTAATTTTTTGATTACTGTACTACTATAACACATTTGCTGTGAAATGAGTATGAAGAAGTCGAAAATCCATGAAAAGATTATGATTTATTCACATTTTCCTGGGCTTCTTCTAAATCCGAGTTGAGTTTTTCAACTTTTTCCTGGGTGCGACGGATGCGTGGCCCATTGGCTTCCTGAAAACGACGGAAGAGCGTCTGTACTTCCCCTACCGTTGACTGTAAGAGCGGCAAGCCCTTGTCAGTGACGTCGTGCAAGGCCCGGCGAATACGGCAAGTATCTTGCCCCAATTGTTGGCTATCCTGACAGAAATCATTGACATAAGACTTAAGCTGGCGGCGAGTAGTCGCCCCATCTTGTTTGACATTAAGTAGTGTCCAAGCCCCAGCCGCCAAGGCGCCTAAGACGAACCCGCGTGTAAATTTACCCATTATGCTTCCTCCTCTTGAGCTAAGGCGCTGGCAATAGCAGCCGCCCGAGCGCTAAATTCTTCTACTGTGTAAGACTTGCTGTTGTCAGCGAAGGACCAGCCAAAGCCATCGCCATCCCCTTGATAGCGGGGAATTAAGTGAATATGGGAGTGGAAAACCGTCTGGCCGGCCGCCTGACCATTGTTATTGAGGATATTAAGCCCCAACATATCAGGAAAGGCACGGCGTACTGCCCGGCTAATCTTAGGCAATTTGGTCATGACCTTAGTCGCCAAGTCCTCATCATATTCAAAAATATTAGCCACATGGGTCTTAGGAATCACCAGGGTATGGCCCGGCGTCACCTGGGTAATATCTAAAAAGGCGTAGACATCCTCATCTTCATAGACCTTGGCACTAGGAATCTGGCCTTCAATTATCTTGCAAAAAATACAATCTGTCATGGCAGTCGCCTCCTCACATTCTATGATGCTAGTCTACCATAAATATAGGTGAAAGTGTATGGAAAAGGATTGGGCTACTGACTGCTAGAGCAGTATGTGGACTTTCTATCCTGAATATTAAAAACCGCCCTAATAAGGGCGGTTTACTCTATCTTAGTTTACTTAACTTATTTCTTTCAGCTAACAACTTTTGATATTCTTCTTCTAACTCTGCATTTGGATTGACTGACAACTGACTCAATAGCGAGCTAATTCTGAATTCTAATATTGTCAGCTCATCTTTACGACCATTTCTCTTATTTCTTGTATCCTGTTCACAACTATCGGTCCGACTACCTGATAATATCTGATGATCTAAACATAGCTCAGAAGTCGCAAGGGATGAGACAAAAGTAGTATCATGACTTACAAAGAGTAGGATACCTGGAAACTTCTTAAGTATGTGTTCTAATGCTTCAAGCGCCTTTATATCTAAAAAGTTTGTTGCTTCATCTACAAGTAGAACATCTAAATCTTGAATCAGTAAGCAGAGTAAGTGACACTTAGCTCTCTCTCCACTACTAAGCTGATTCACCCTAGTCTCAATATTATATGTTTTAAAATTTAACACTGCCATCATAGTTCGCAATTCTTGCTGGCTTAATGAGGACACATCACGAACCATTTGGTAGAGGGTACGATCATCATCTTGACTATCTGAGTTCTGCTGTTGAAAGTAGCCCTTTCGATAGTGGCTAGGGATAATTGAATTAACATAATTAAGATAGCTAGTCTTCCCAGTTCCATTATTCCCTGTAATAGCAAGTTTTTGCCCACTCATCAAGGTAAGCGCAGGTAAATCCCAAAGTACTTTTCCTTGAACGGTACATCTTTTTGGCGGGATATAAAGCGTTCGATTGATATTCTTTTGCGAATAAGTTAAGAAAGAGACATCATACTGCTCGGTAACAGGCGCTGGCTTATCCATTGCTTGCAATCTATCTACTAATTGTAAACGTGCCTTATGACTTTTCTTATTTTTTACTGCCAGTTTTGTTTTCATACCTGTGATTCGATATTCTGATGGACTAAGCTTTCTAGGCTTCTTACTTTTGCGTTCTTGCTCTTCATACTGGGCTTGAATGGTCTGTTTTAGACGTTTTGTCTCTTGATGATATTTCTTAAGGTCGGCCTGATATTCTTGTTGCCTAATCAGGAGCTGATCTTGATATTGATCGTAATTACCTTCATATTCAGTAAGCTGCCCTTTCTCAATCGCCCATATCTTATTACAGATACGACGTAACAAATCACGGTCATGACTTACAATGCAAAAAGTTCCATGGTTTCTTTCTATCAGGGCAATCAAATTAGCTATATTGTTTACGTCAAGATAGGTAGTAGGCTCATCCAATAGATAAAGGCAATTCGTTTCTTTCAAAGTAGACACCATTTTATCCATGACAGTCTCACCACCACTTTTACCTATATCGGCCAAATTGGAGAAAGTAGAAAGAACACTTGTTAGACCTTGTTTATCGCATATTTTAGCTATAGAGGCTAATAAAGTGGATTTCCCACTACCATTTTTACCGATGATGCCTATAACATCTCCTTCATTTATTACTAAAGGTGGCGACTTAAATAAGACACGATCTTTAATTTCAATATTTTGTGCAGGTAAATGGTACTGTCTCATAAATGTCTCCTCCTAGCCAGAATACGGACCCTATAGCCTCGTTATCTAAAATTAGATAACGCCTTATTTTTATCATCTTTTTTTAATCTTACATTTACTAACATTGTACCCTAGTTAAGGTAAATGTCAACTCTTGTCCCGTAGTTGAAATTTCTGTTTGATTTATGCCTTCCTCTGATTAATCTAAAGGGTTTAGCTGCCACGAACTTTTTTGTTATTCCGACCACACCAAAACTCCCCCCAGTAGTTAAACTTGCATAGGGGGAGTAATCAAATTATTCTTTGGTTTGTTGGGCTCGCTTTTCAGAAAGATGCCATCCGTCAGGGAAGCTATAACATTCTAACACCTTACTAAATGGAATGGTCGAGATATTCTTGGACTGCACCTTGAATCGTTTAAGCAAGGTATTGTAGAATATTCTGTAATCTTTACCTGGCATAAAGCATTGCAATGCTCTAAGCTTTTAAAGGGCCTCATGGTTTCATCTCCTCTAAGATAAACAAAAACACTACCTATCCTTGGGAGAATAAGTAGCGTTTTGCGCGCATAGCTCCTCCACATATTGCGGTCAGAGTACTACTGCTATCTTCTTAATCAAATTATAGGCCTAATCTAAAAGTCTGTCAATTATTATCTCGAGCGAAAGATGAATTATTTACTAACAAAAATGCCCCTCACTAGGAGGGGCTTTCCATACATCGCCGGAGGGAATCGAACCCCCATTACAAGAACCGGAATCTTGTGTGATATCCTTTACACTACGGCGACAGTACTTGATTATCTTACCACAGAAGGTGGTTTTTGGCAAGGTCTTTCCCCTGAATTTCTGGCATAAGAAGAGCCCGGACGAGGCTTGGCCCCATCCGGACTGAATCATCTTATTCCTTAGTTGTGCTGAAGAAAACAGGGTTGCTAAGGTTGAAGGAGACCCTATAATCACTGTCTTTTGGGACCATAATCGCAATATAGCCTTCATGTTCAGTACCAGGAAAGAGACTATATTCTAAAAACATGCGCTCTTTTGGAATGCTTGGAAAGACCTCTTGCTTAATTTCCTTACCCTTAAGATCAAAAACTCTTGGAAACATTTCGATAGTGTCTAAAGGATTATCTTCGTCGCCTTTTTCATAGACTAATTTGACCTTAATTAGATGATATTCATACTTACTATCCAACTTGTCAATGTCACCTTGATTTGAATCACTAAATTCTAGTAATTTATCTTGAGCTTCCTTGCCCTTAAGAACTTCTAGAACTGAAAGCCTAATGGTGGTCATCACCTTTTGATCGCCAAAATATTCCTTATAGGTAATTTCCTTTTCTTGTCCCAAAGGCACGGGACTATCAGGCTTGCCCCACTTGTCTTTATCGGCTTCTGAATGAGCTTTCTTCTTACTGGAAGATTCTGTTGAGCTAGAGGAAGCAGCCTCGCTAGAAGTGCTAGAAGAACTTGAAGAGCTTTCAGCTGCCACCGAGAATGTTGGGGCCACAGCACCTACTAGGCTTAGGACTAAAACTGCTGATAGGAGTCGTTTTTTCATTCCATAACCGCCTTTACATCTTAATAAATTGATGATAGCTCCTTGCCAATGGTCTGACAATAAAGCCTTGACTGTCAATCATAAAGCCCGGCTCAGGCTCTTGGCCCTAGCCGGACTTATCTACGTCTATTACTTAGTCGTGCTGAAGAAAACAGGCTTGCCTAAGTCATAGGAAATTGAATAGTCGCCACCTTTAGGAACAGCTACTACCACATACCCTTCATGGTCACTGCCTGGATAGAGTTCAATATCGGAGAACTTCTTCTCGTTTGGCACATCCGCATAGAAATCCACCTTAACTTCCTTACCTTTGGCATCAAATACTTTTGGTCGGTAAGGCGTTTTTAAAGGCTCATCTTCGTCGCCCTTTTCATAAACAAATTTGAGTTTAATCACGTTTAACTCATAATTACTATCCAATTTTTTGATGGCTTCTTTGTTATAGCTTTCAAACTCTAATAGTTTAGCTTCAGCTTCTTTGCCCTTGAGAACTTCTAAGACAGAAAGCTTAGCCTTTACATCAACCTTTTTACCTCCAATATAGTCTTTATATTGAAATTCCTTTTCTTCCCCTAAAGGTACCGGTGTGCTGCGTTTACCCCAGTTAGCCTTGTCCGCTTCTGAATGAGATTTTTTCTTGCTTGAAGATTCTTCTGAGCTAGAGGAAGCAGCCTCGCTAGAAGCGCTGGAGGAACTTGATGAACTTTCTGCTGTTACCAAGAGGGTTGGAGCTAGGGCGCCAACTAAGCTTAAGGCAAAAGCTGCAGATAGGAGAACTTTTTTCATTCAATGACCACCTTTACATATTGATAATTTAATTATATCTTATTGAGAATCATAATACAAGATGTGATTCATAGAAAAGGCTAGGGCGGCGGCCCTAGCCTTGTTTTGCTTATTTTTGTCCGTAGTAGGCATTGGCCCCGTGTTTACGGAAATAGTGTTTGTCCAGCACATATTGTGGTAGAGGTTGAATATCTGGGTTAATGGCTTCTGTTTCCAGGGCCATATGGCAGACTTCATCCAATACCAAGCTGTTCTCGATGGCCTTTTGAATACTTGGTCCCCAAGTGAAAGGTCCATGTCCTTGAACCAAGACGCCTGGTACTGCCAATGGATCCAAGTTGCGTTCCTTGAAGGTGTCCGCGATGACCACCCCAGTATTGACTTCGTAGGCTTCCGCCACTTCTGTCTCAGTCAAATGTCGGGTTAAGGGCACTGGCCCATAGAAGGTATCGGCATGTGTGGTCCCGTAACAAGGCAAATCACGCCCAGCTTGAGCCCAACAAACCGCATACTTACTGTGGGTGTGGACCACAGCATTGACGCCAGGAAAGGCCTTATAAAGCACCACATGGGTTGGCAGGTCAGATGATGGGCGATAGCCATCAGCCTCCAATGGCTTACCGTCTAAGTCGGTCACCACCATTTGGTCAGGTGTCATCTGCTTGTAGTCCACGCCACTTGGCTTGATGACAATGACGCCTAAGTCGCGGTTAACTTCAGAGGCATTGCCCCAAGTTAATTGGACCAAACCCCATTCAGGTAATTGCAAGTTGGCATTGAAGACGCGTTCTTTCATTTTGGCAATGATTTCTTCACGATTCATTAGTATCCTGCCTCCTCAAAGATTGGTTTCAGGAAGGCTTGTGCTTCCTTGATACGTTCAGCTGGCTGGTCGTCGGTCTCACTCCACATTTCGAAGAGGAAGGTGCCTTCATAGCCTAAGCGCTTAAGGGTCTTAAGGCAGCCTAAGAAGTCGACATCGCCCTCACCCCATGGCACACACTTGAATTGGCCTGGGAAGTCTGGCGTCACATTCTTGGTGTCCTTAACATGGACAGCCACAATGTGGTCAATCCCCTTCTCTAGTTCGTAACCTGGATTGTTTTCTGGCCAAGCAGACAAGTTACCCAAGTCAGGATAGGCTTGTAACCATGGTGACTTGATTTGCTGCTTGATTTCCATGAATTTAGACAGGGAGTTAATGAAGGGATCATCCATAATCTCAATTGACAGCATGACTTGTTTGGCAGCCGCCATCTTAACCGCCTTGTCTAGGTTCTGGATAAAGAGCTCACGCGACAGCACAGTCTTGTCTTCATAGTAGACATCATAGCCAGCCAATTGGATGTTGCGGACGCCTAACTTAACCGCTAAGTCCACACATTCCTGCATCATTTCCAAGGCCTTTTGGCGCTTAGCGGGATCAGCCGACCCAAATGGATAGCGGCGATGACCGGATAAGCAGATGGAATAGATGCGAACACCTGTTGAGCGTTGGGCTTGGTTGACGGCTTCAATCTCTTGATCGGTCCATTGCAGGCGGGCCAGACGTTCATCGGTCTCGTCAATGGACATTTCAACGAAGTCGAAGCCCAAGGAGGCTGCTAACTCTAGCCGCTCCTGCCAGGAAATGCCCTTAGGTAGGGCCTTCTCATAAATACCAAATGTTGTCATAGCCTAACCCCAGATCTCGCGGATCTTGTCCTTGAACTCGCGGGCTGCGGCAGCAGGATCTGCTGCTTCCGTAATGCCACGACCGGCAATGAAGGTGTAGACATCGACGCCACGGAAGAGTTCCAAGGTGTCCACGTTGAGCCCACCGGTTACAGAGACACGGAAGCCCATTTCGATTAATTTCTTAACCTTGCTTAGGTCGCGCTCACCCCAGGTTTCACCTGCTAGGAGGGCGTCACGGCTTTGGTGGTAGATGGCTTGGCTGATGCCAGCGTCTAACCACTGTTGAGCCTGCTCATAAGTCCAGTCACCATATAGTTCGACTTGGATTTCCTTAACTTCTTTGGCTGCGGCCTTCATGGTTGGAATGGTGGCGCTACAGATACAGGTCATCCAGTCAGCTCCGTACTTAGCCACGTTCTTAGCCACAGTCCCACCCGCATCGGCACACTTGGTGTCAGCGACGATGATTTTGTCAGGGAAGATGTTGCGCAGGGTTTGAACCACTTCGCCCCCTACTTCCAGTAAGAGCACGGTCCCTGCTTCGATAATGTCGACTTCATGGCCAACCGATACGGCAGCCGCTACGGCATCAGGACGATTAGAATGGTCTAAGGCAACTTGTAAATTAGGAATACCCATGCTTAACCTCCTTAGGCACCAATGCCGTTTTCAGCTAACTTCTCAGTGATTTCTTTTTCAGATAAGAGGTTTTGTAAGCCAATGACTTTAGTGTTTGGTAAGTCTAAGCCATCGAAGACATCGATTAAGGCTTTGGAGCAGATAACCACATCATAGCCCTTAGCCAAGGATTTTGCTTCGGCGATCGCACAGTGGTGGATTTCCAAAGGCACTCCGATTTTGCGGAAGACATTGGTAATCTTCATCTTAATAATTTGGCTTGAACCCATCCCTGAACCACATGCTGCTAATACTTTCATTTTTTATTCGCTCCTTTTTCATTCTTAAATTGGTATGGCTTGACCGGTGTAAGCGCAGTCAAGCCATCCACGTTTTTATTATACTACGATTAAGCTTCTTTTGCTTCTAAATAGGCTTCGTAATCTTCTGCAATAGTGAAGTAGTGTTCCTTGTTCTTGAGGTATTGCAATTGAGGAATTGCCAAGAGGATCACCAATACGACGCCCAAACCTACATAGTGTAAGTTTTGCATTAAGAAACCGAACCCAACCCAGACAGTGTCCCAGTCGAAGTTACCGTGCCAACCGCCGTATTTAGCTAAGCCGAAGGCACCTGCTGCCAAGGCCCCACCCAATACTTGGATGACCCCAGAAGCGAAGGTTAAGATAGAAGCGGCACGCAAGCCACCCTTGTGGTTAGCATAGACAGCGAAGGTCGCGTTGTCGAAGAAGACAGGCACGAACCCAGTGATGATGAAGACAGGGCTCTTGAAGACAATCAAACCGATGATGGCCACTAATTGACCTAATACCCCGAAGAGGAAACCGATGGTCACGGCGTTTGGTGAACCAAAACCGTAGACAGCAGCACAGTCAACCGCTGGCATAGAACCTGGCAAGAGTTTGTTAGAGATCCCTTGGAAGGCTTCAGACAATTCAGCAACGAACATGCGCACCCCAAGTTGCAATACTTGGATGTAAACGGTGAAGGTCAAGGCAACCTTCATGATGTAGAAGAAGAAGTCGTCTGTTTCTTTGAGAGTGGTCATCTTGAGCTTGAGAATTTCTTGCCCATTGACGCTGACTAAGTAGTCTTTACCTAAGATTAAGAGGATGGCACCGAAGAAGACGATCATCAAGATAGAAGTTGCCACGATGGATTCTTTGAAGATAGATAAGAAACCAGGCAATTCCAAATCTTCAATCTTACGGTCATTCTTACCAGAGAGTTTTGGCGCTAACTTGTCAGTTAACCAAATACCAAACATTTGTTGGTGACCGATAGCGAAGCCGCCACCTTCAGTGAGTTCTTGAGTTGCTTCAACCGTAAGGTTAGAAGCAACTGCCCAGTAAACCCCAAGGACAATCCCTAAAACCACCACAAATTGTAATTGGTTCACTTCATTGCCCAAAGCCAAGGCTAAGAGCCAGGTAGCCGTTGCTGATTGTTGGACCATGATGTGACCGGTAATGAAGACGGTACGCACCTTGGTAAAACGACGGAAGATAACTAAGGCTAAGTTAGCCAAGAAGGCTACTAAGAGCACTTGCACAGTCAAACCAGTGGCGTGACCTGCTTCTTTCAAGGCTGCTTCAGCCGCAGCTTGCCCGAAGTATGGGTCGATAACGGCTGCTTGTAATTGGAAACGGTCAGCCAAAGCGACCAAGATTGGACGGAAGTTAGAAACCAAACCGCCGGCTGCCACGTTCAAGATCATATAACCGACCACGGCTTTGATGAAACCAGCTAGGGCATCATACCATTTGCGGCCCAAGAGTAAATAACCAACTAAGACAATCAGCCCGACAAAGTATTCAGGCTTGGTAAAGATGTTGGCATAGAAAAATTGCCAGAAACCGAATAAAAATTCCATATTATTCACCTAATCCCTCTAAAATAGATTGTAAGTCTTCCTTGCTGCGGGCCTTAACAAAGGCCTCAACCACGTCTTCTGAATCGAGCAAGGTCACGAGTTCAGAGAGGTTTTCCAAGTGCTTCTCATTGTCTGTAGATGCCAAGACGAAGAAAAGGCGAGGTTGGAAATCAGCACCAGGACCGAAGTCAACTGGCTTGTCTGTATTCATAAAGGCAACGGCGGTTTCATTCACCCCTCTTCCCTCTTGGGCATGGGGAATGCAGATGTCCGGCGCAATCACGATGTAAGGTCCAAATTCATGGACGTTAGCAATGATATAGCCTGGATATTCTGGCTCAATCACGCCCTGAGCCACTAGGGGCTCACAGGCAGCGCGAATGGCATCTTCCCAGGAATCGTAGCCAGCCTGGAAGCTGAAACGATTTCCGTCAATAATTTCTCTTAACATTAGTCAGTCTCCTCTAGTTCAGTCTTATAAGAAGGATGGGAATGGCACGTCGTTTTCCTTGCTGAAGGCATCGTCGAAGCCACGGTAGAAGTTGAATTCTAACTTGTTCAAGTCTTGTGGGTAGTTGTATTGACCCCCTACTTGCCAGATAAATGGTTGGAAGTCATATTGCAGGCGATCTTTCTTCATGTTCCAGAGAGCTAAGATTTCATCGGTGTCAGCCATGAAGTTAGTCCAAATATCGTGGTGAACTGGGATGACTACACGGGCGTTCAAGCACTCAGCCATCCGCAAGATGTCAACAGAGGTCATCTTGTCGGTAATCCCACGAGGGTTTTCACCGAAGGCCCCTAAGCAGACATCAATCTTGTGCTCGTTACCGTGTTTAGCGAACATGTTAGAGAAGTGGGAGTCACCGGCATGGTAGATGTTACCACCTGAAGTTTTGAAGAGGTAGTTAACGGCGATTTGGTCCATATCTTGTGGCATTTTACCCTTGAGTTCATATTCAGGGTCACCATCCCAAGTTACCAAGGCGGTCCGGTCGAAAGCTTCTAAAGCGACCACTTCGATGTCTTTGATCTTAACCGATTCGTTAGGACGAACTACCACGGTACGTTCTACTGGGACACCCCATTTGAGCCAGGTATCGACCACGGCTTTAGGACCCACGAATTTAGCCTCTGGGCAGTTCTTAGCCACAGCCGCGGCGGTGTTAATGTCTAAGTGGTCGGAGTGGATGTGAGTCACGACTAAAGCGTCCACGCCTTCGATTTCGAACGGATCCAGAACAAATGGTTGGTTACGTAAGTTTGGTTGGAGTTTTTCTACACCAGACATACGCATCATTTGGTGGCCTTTCTTCATGTTGCCGGCCCCGTGACTGCGTTTACCAGTACCGGTCCAGAGATCGCAAAGGATGTTAGTGCCTTGATCGGATTTGATCCAAATCCCGGTACAGCCTAACCACCACATAGCGAAAGAATTTGGCTCTACTTGTTTGTCACGAATTTCTTCGTTGAGCCAAGTCCCCCACTCTGGGAAGGTCTCGCGCAACCAGGTATCCTTTGTTACATCTTGGATTGTTCTCATCATTATTACCTCCATTAACTTGTGTCTAGCGATGTTTACATGTCTATGATAACGCAACCAGGCACCGCTTACAAGCTAATTTTATGTTCGTTTTAACATTTAATGTGCTTTTGGTGTGTTTGATGTTTGTTTTATGCTTGTTTTGTGGTAAAATGTCTTTATAGATTACCAGAAAGAAGTGTCCACCATGAAACGTTCCGTCCAAGATGTTCGTCAACGGCGTGATTTGATGATTCAGGCCCTCAACCAATCACCCAGCAAGAGTCTAACCGTCGAAAGCCTAGCCCAATTGGCCAAAGTGTCTACCATGACGGTGCGGCGCGACTTGAACCTGCTGGCTAAGATGGGCATTATCGAACGCCACCATGGTTATGCCATCCTGAATGAGGTGCCCTTTTTCGAGGGCGATACCCAAAACCCCCATATCGAACAAATCAAACAGGCCATCGCTGAAAAAGCCGCTACTTATATAGAAGAAAAGATGACCATTTATATGAACACCTCCACTACCGCCATGCACGTCATGGACTATCTCAAGGAGACCCCAGTCACGGTCGTCACTAACAACCTGCGCATGAGCGAACAGGAAATGCACCCAAGTTCGACCATTATCCTGTCAGGGGGGGAGATTCATTTTCCTAAGGCGGCCCTGGTCGGCGAACTGGCGGCTGATTCCCTGCGCCATATCAATGCCAATATCTGCATTATGGGCTGCTCCGGCATTAACGCCCAAGTCGGCATTACCACCGGAGACTTCCGTGAGTCCAAGGTCAACCAACTTATGGTCCAGAACTCCCACGGCCTGGTCATCGTGGTAGCCGATTACCGCAAGATTGGTGTCACCTCTAACTTCCAGGTAGCCGGAATTCAAAAGATCGACATCCTCATCACCGACACCTATGGCGACCCTGCCCGCCTCAAGGAAATCGAAGAGGCCGGCGTGACCGTCATTCAAATTGACGAAGCCATCTAAAGCCCAAGCCCCACTTGCCAGTCTTAAGCAAGTGGGGCTTGATTTTTTCTATAACAAAAGGGAGCTAGCTCACAGGCCGGCTCCCTTTTCTTGTCCTATTTCTTGTCTAATGATGGCTTCGAGTGAAGCTGAGAAACGCTCCCGGTCCTGTCGACTAAAGGGCTTGGGCCCCTTACCTCCGTAACGTCCCGTCTTACGCCGGCTGACCTGGCCCATATAACGTTGGGTCAGGAGCTGGTCCATGGCTTCTGGCCGATAGCGCCAGCCCATGTGATGTAAGACAATGGCCTTGTTAAGGAGAATGGTCGCCAGCCCATAGTCCTGGGTGACCACAATATCGCCTGGCCGGACCAAGGCCACAATCTTATAGTCGGCCTGGTCGGCGCCCCGCTCCACATAAACCGTCTGGACATGGGCCGGATAGTCGCTCTTGCTGACATGGTTATAGGAGGCCACGATAATAACGGGCAGGTCCCATTTGGCTGCTAGGCTAATGGCCTCAGCCTTAACGGGACAGGCATCCCCATCCAGCAGAAGTCGCATCTACTTGTCCTCCTGGGCGGCCAACTTGGCTGCCACATAAGCATCTTGGAAATGCGTCGCCCAGTAAACCCACATAATCATAGCCATAAAGGCAATGCCTAGTCCAGTTAGGACATGGGCCGGGTTACCCGTCACAAAACCTACTAGAACGGCCACCACGGTCGGCCAGCCGAAGCAGTTGAGGCAAACCCGGAAGGCCTGGCCGTAGGACTTAATGGAGAAGATATCGGTGAATTTCATAAAGGACAGGAAGCCTGCCACCCCAAAGAGCATGATGAGGAAGCTGACCGCCACCAAGATCCAGGAGTTAATGAAGATGGTCAGAATAATGGCCAGGCGATTATTTTGGAACCACTGGCCAGATAGGAGGCGGTTGAGGCTGTCGGCGCTAGTGGCTGTTCTAAAGTCCGCCTCTGGCTCATAGGCTTGGGACAAGAAGCGATTGCCCGCTGTCGTCACCACGAAGCGCTCAGGGGTAAAGGCCACTCCGGCCTTGCCTGACAGGCTGGCTTCTAGCTGCTGGCTATCATCTTGAGCCAGGAGCACGACGCGCCCTTGGTCATCGTCACGCAGGCTGGTGTCTTGGCTAGGCAGGACCAGCTGGCCATTAGGCCCGGTCGCATAATGAGCCAACTGCTC
>ERZ773077.105-NODE-105-length-59323-cov-9.889401_pt1 | contig 59323 bp, 55 predicted proteins | sample MGYA00580612_ERZ773077 | MGnify/ENA primary metagenome ERZ773077 (study PRJEB29015, sample SAMEA2737971) | human oral metagenome | biome: human oral; feature: human-associated habitat; material: dental | place: China | collected 2021 ...
TTCGAACGACTCCTCCTCGGACACCCACCCATTGCTTCCACGACTTGACAGCGCCCCGGATTGGGGGTTGTTTAACGTCCAGTGCGACCATAAGGAGTCTCAATGTCCGACGAATTATCACCCGAGTTGTCCACCGAATCACCCGCTCAGGCTTCTACGCCCCCACGCAGACGCAGACACAGAATCCGGAAATGGCTCATCGCAGCGGTGTGCGGGTTCGTCGTGCTCGCACTCGTCGCCGGGGTGGCGCTCACCGTCATCCTGCGGGCTCCGCTGCCGCAATATGACGGCACGATCACACTGGCCGGCCCCACCGATGAGGTCGCCGTGAGTCGTGACGGCCAGGGCGTCCCCCACATCTACGCCTCCGCCGACCGCGATCTGTTCTTCGCTCAGGGATACGTCCAGGCCCAGGACCGGTTCTTCCAGATGGACGTGCGACGCCACCTGACCGCTGGGCGGCTCTCCGAGCTGGTCGGCGAAGCGGGCAAGAAGTCCGACGTCTCAATCCGCACCATGGGCTGGCGCCGCGTCGCTGAGCAGGAGTGGGAGCTCCTGTCCGATGAGGCGCGCGGCTTCTACCAGGCCTACGCCGAGGGGGTCAACGCCTACCTCAAGGGGAAGGCCCCCTGGCAGGTGGCCAACGAGTACGCGGTGATGGGCCTGAGCCTGCCCGTCGGGGATATCGAACCGTGGAGCGGCATCGACTCGCTGTCCTGGATCAAGGCGATGTCCCAGGGCCTCAGCGGCGCGCACGAGAGTGAAGCCTGGCGCATGACGATGCTCTCGAAGCTGGGCAGTCCGGCCGCCGTCGAGGAGCTGATCCCGCCGGTTGATGAGAGCGCCCGCAGGCCGATCCTGCTCGACGACGGCTCCGGCAACCTCAAGCCCCGCTCCGAATACCCCGTCGCCTCACCCCTGCCGATGCCCGAACAGGACGCCGAGGCCGTCGACTGCCCCGGACCCGCTGATGGCTCGGCGCCGGACGAGGCCGCCCCGGCATCCGGGCCAGACGCCGAGGAGGGCGCAGTCGCTACGACACCCACAGCAGGCATGAGCGGAGCCTCAGGCGTGCTTCAGGAGGCCCAACGGGCCCTCGACGCCGTCCCGGCCGTCCTGGGTCAGGGGCCGGACATCGGCTCCAACTCCTTCGTCGTCTCCGGCAGCCATACGGCGTCGGGCAAGCCCATCATCGGCAACGATCCGCACCTGGACATCGACTACCCCTCGGTGTGGTCTCAGGTGGGGCTGCACTGCACCGCCCTCGATGAGGACTGCACCTTCGATGTCGAGGGCTTCTCCTTCGCGGGGCTGCCGGGCGTCGTCATCGGCCGCAATCCCCAGCTGGCCTGGGCCTTCACCAACCTCAGTGGCGATTCGAGTGACCTGGTGGTCGAGCAGAACGCTGGGGAGGGCGCCTACCGGCGCGACGGGGCGTGCCTGGCCTACAAGACCCGTACCGAAACGTTCAAGGTGGCCGGTGGTGAGCCCTTCGAGATGGAGGTCCGCGAGTCCGTGCACGGCCCCGTCGTCTCGGGCCTGTTCGCCCCCGACGAGGATCTCGGGCAGCTGCCCGGGGCCACGGGAGACTTCTCGGTGGCCCTGCAATGGACGGCCCTCATGCCGGGCAGGACGGCTGAGGCGTGGTTCGCGCTCAACCGTGCCACCGATGCAACCGAAGTGGCCGCGGTGGCCGCGCTCTTCGCGGACCCGGCGCAGAACATCCTCTTCGCCACCGCCGACGGCGACATCGGCTACCAGGCGCCCGGCAGGTACCCGATCAGACCCATCAAGGCCGCGGCCGATCAGCAGCCCGCCATGGCCCACGGCCCCGACAACCTGGGGGCCGATGGGCGCTGGCCCCGGCCCGGGTGGGACTCCAGCTACGACTGGCAGGGCTTCTACGCACCGCAGGACATGCCCGCAGCGCTCAACCCGCCCGACGGCATCATCACCCCCGCCAACCAGCCGGTAACCCCGCAGGACAGGGGCCCGTACCTCGGTCTTGGAGGCTATGCCCACGGGTACCGCTCGCAGCAGATGTACGACTACCTGGCTGACGCGGCGGCACAGGGCCCGCTCACGTTGGAGCAGGCATCCCAGGTCATGCTGCTCGACCACTCGCCCCAGGCCGACGAACTGGCCCCGGCCCTGACCGATGTGGAACTGAGCTCCCCGAGGCTGGGTGAGCTCCAAAAGGTACTCGCCGCCTGGAATGCCGATGGCGCCCATATGGCCACCGCCTCGCAGGGCGCCGCCATCATGGCGGCCGTCTACGCCCACCTGGCGCACGCCGCCCTCAGCGACGAACTGGGGGACGAGTACTCCACTGATCCCCGGCTGCTGGGCAAGTTGGTCGCGGAGCCGGACAACGCCTTGTGGGATGACACGACCACACCGGAGGTGGAGGACGCCCGGACGATTATCCAGCGTGCCTGGGCGGAGGCCGACGCGGATCTGAGCGCGCAGATGGGCGAGGATCATGGGGCCTGGACCTGGGGTGGCATCCATGTGATGAAACCGACCCACCAGCTGCTCGGCGGCGAGGGCCTGCCCTGGATCGTGCGGAAGTACTTCAACGCATCCCCACAGCCGGTGGGAGGAGCCGGCGACATCCCCAACGCCACATGGTTCAATCCGGTAGTCAAGGATGGCCGAGTGGATTACCAGGTGATCAGCGGCGCCTCGATGCGTATGAGCGTCGATATGGCCGACGTCGACAATGCCCGCTGGGTGATCTCGGCAGGAGCGTCGGGACATCCGTGGTCGTCGCACGTCAACGACCAGTTCGAGGCCTGGGCCGAGGGCCGGATGTTCGACTGGCCGTTCAGCCGCGAGGCTGTCGAGGCGGCCACGACCAACACCCTCAGACTGCTCCCAGCCTGAGTTTGCTCTCGGTCTGAGCCCGCTCAAAGTGGCGGCGGGCTCAGACCGAGACCCTGGGGAGGGGCTACTCGCTGGATGCGCCAGCCGCATCCCGGAGTCGGGTGTTGGCCCGCTCCACGTTGAGGCGCGTGAGCAGCAGGAGGATGAGCAGGTTCGCGGCAAGCGGCAGCCACACATACATGACGTAGAGCATCTGGATGGCCGACTCCGGCTGCGTCACCGCACCGCCGACGTATCCGCTGGCAGCCAGCAGCCACCCGGCCAGGGCCGTGCCTATGCCGCCACCCACCTTCACACCCAGTGAGGTGCAGGAGAACATGAGCCCGTCGATCCGCTTGCCGGTGCGCAGCCACGTGTTCTCCGAGGCCTCGGCGATCAGGGCATTGAGCGTGCCCTGCAACGGGCTCATCCCCAGAGCCGCCACCCCGGACAGCACCAGCATGAGTGGAAGACTGCCCATGTAGGCCGCCACCAGCACACCCAGGCGACCGGCGACCGCGACGATGTAGCCGACGATGTTCACCCGGTACATCTCCTTGAACCGGCCCACCAGCAGCGGTGTCAGCAGCAGCCCCACGATGAGGGGGATGTTGATGGCCCAGGCGAAGGTCCCCAGGAGATTGCCATCACCCAGAATGTAGATCATGAAGTAGATCCCCATGTTGAGCATGGCGGTGAAGATCTGCGCCAGGAGGAAGACCGCCAGGATGATGAGGTAGTACCTGTTGGACAGCAGCATCCGGACTGATTCACGCACCGAGAGCTTCTCCTCCTGCCCACCGCCCGGGCCCGCCTCGGTCCCGGCGGCGGGTTGCAGCTCCTCCGGCGGCAGCTCCCTGACCGAGAGCACGGACAGCGTGTTGACCACCAGGCCGAGGAGCGCATAGACGATGGCGATGGCACGCCACCCCTCAGCCCCGCCGCCGAACAGCTCCACGCCCTTGACCGTGATGGTCTGGATGAGCAGGCTCGTCCCGAAGGCGAAGATGAACCGGATGGAGCCCATCTGCACCCGCTCCGCGCCGTTCTTGGTGATGAGGGAGGTCAACGCGGAGTAGGCGATGTTGTTGGCGGTGTAGAAAACGGCGTTGAGCAGTGTGTAGGCGATGAAGAACCAGGCGTATTTCACCCATTCACCCAGGCCCGGTGGGATCGCGAAGATCGCGACGATCATGGCCGCGCAGCCCACAAACCCCCACAGCATCCACGGCCGCGCCTTGCCCATGCGCGTGCGAGTCCGGTCCATCAGGGCCCCGAAGATGACGTCAGAGAACCCGTCGAAGAGCCGGGAGACCATCATGAGCGTCGCGACCACTCCGGCGTTGAGCCCAGCGGTATCCGTCAGGTAGATCATCACGAAGGCCGACAGGAGCACGTAGACGACGTTCCCCGCCACATCCCCCGATCCGTATCCGACCTTGTTGTACCACCTCAGGTATCTGCGCTCGTCGGTGTCTCCAGGCAGGGGCCCATCTGATGACCTGGTTTTCGCGCCGGCTCCGCCGGCGTTCTCTTCACTCATGACTCCACCTCGTCGTGTTCAGGGATGGTGAACTGGAGATGGAGGTCCATCTCCAGTTCCTGGTTGTCCACCTGGTAGCGGGACCGCAGGACCGGTCCACAGCTGTTGGATCCGATGCCCGCCATCGCGGCGTCCAGGCACAGGACCGTGCTTCCCGACGTCACCAGGTCGGTGTTGTGGCGTTTCGCAGTCAGCTCCTCCTGCGTGTAGCGCGAGGCATTGAAGGAGAAGGGGATCTGCGACAACGCCGTCAGGCTCAGGCCACCGCCCGAGACGGTCACCTCGCTGCAGTCGGCGTGGCTGCCGTTCTCCTGGGGTGTGATGTAGTCCTCGTGAAGATCGGCGACGGCGGCGCTGAAGACCCCGTGGTGGCTGGCGTGGTGCTTGTCCGCGTAGCTCTCCCAAGGCCCCAGGCCCTGGTAGGAGACGTGGTTCATGCACTCGGGCAGGAACAGGCGCAGACCGAGCCGCGGCAGGCTGGGGAATCCCAGGGTTCGACGCAGCAGCATGCGCAGACTCAGGACGCCGTCGCCGGTAATGGTCCAGCTCAGCCATCCGCGCAGGGCGGGCTGAATCGACGCTGCCGCCATGGACACGTCGGCACGGATCGTGACGCCCCCAGGTCTCTCGTCGACCTCCATCGTGTAGGCACGGGCGATGGCCTGGTGGTACCGGGCCCGCTCCCACTCCAGGCGCACGCGGCGGTCGTTGTCGGTGGGGGCCCGCCAGATGTTGAGCTCAGCCGGGCGGTTCAGGAACTCCCGCCCGGCAACGGACAGGCTGACGGGCAGCCCGGTGCGCGTGTCGAAGCTGCAGTGCAGGGCACCCGCCTCGACGTCGATCCGGGTCCCCTCCTTGCGGACCAGCACCCGTCCCTCACCGGTGGGCCGGTCCGCAAGCGCCGCAACCCGACGGTAGCGTGGGTCGGCGTTGCGGAGAGGGATCTCGTCAAAGCCCAGGATGTGGCCAGCTGGAAGCAGCGGCTCAGGGTGAGCAAGCCGGTAGGTGACGAGGAGGTGGCAGCGGCCGGTGCGCGGAACGGGCAGCTCGCAGCGCAGCATGATGCTGGTGTGGGGCGGGACCGCCTCCATCAGGTCGAGGTCCTCACGTTCCACGACGACGCCGTCGCACAGCAGCTCACAGGAGATGCGGAGGTACTGGGCCAGGTCTGTGTGATCGAGGTCATTGACGATGGTGAGCAGCCCCTCCTCCTGGTCGTATTCAACGACTCGGGCCGGGCGTTGGACGTTCTTGAGCTCAGCGAGCCCGGGATGGGGGATGCGTTCGGGTGAGACGAGGCCGTCGACGCAGAAGTTACCGTCGTGAACGATCTCGCCGTGGTCGCCTCCGTAAAGGTGGACAGGTCTCCCGTCGGAGTCTGTGCCGGCGGCGACGGCATGGTCGCACCATTCCCACACGAAACCACCGCAGACGCGCTCGTCACCCCGTATCACCTCCCAGTAGTCCTCCAGGTCACCGGGGCCGTTGCCCATGGCGTGGCTGTATTCCACGAGGACGAGGGGCTTGTCTGGGTCAGAGTCCAGGTAGTCGCGGATCTCCTCGATGCTGGGATACATGCGGCTGTACAGGTCGATGTTGGAGTAGTCGTAACGACGTTTGGAGTCGCGGTAATAGGAGCTCTCGTAATGGGTCAAACGGGTGGGGTCGAATCCCTTGACCCATGCGAGCGCCGCCTCCAAGGTGCAGCCGTAGGAGCATTCATTGCCGGCGGACCAGGCGATGACGCTGGGGCGGTTCTTCTCCCGGTGAACACACAGCCTCATCCGGTCCAGGGTGGCCTCGGTCCATTCGGGGTTGTCGGCGATGGGCTCGTTCCAGTGCTCCACCTGGTTGTCCCAGGAGTCGTCAGCCAGGAAGAGGGTCTGGGTGCCGTGGCTCTCGTTGTCGGCCTCGGACATGACGTAGAGGCCGTATTCGTCGCACAGCTGGTAGAAGCGTGGGTCGTTGGGGTAGTGGGAGCTGCGCACGGCATTGATGTTGTGCTCCCTCATCAGGCGCAGGTCCCGCTGCATGTGGGCCAGGTCGATGGCGGGTCCCACCTCCGGGTCGGAGTCGTGTCGGTTGACTCCACGCAGGGTGAGGGGGCTTCCGTTGAGCCGGACGACGGTGCCCGACACCTCGACCTCACGCAGCCCCACCCTGTCGGTGATGACCTCGCCGGGGGTGGTGATGACCAGGGTGTAGAGGTAGGGGCTCTCGGCGCTCCACAGCTGCGGGTTCTCCACTGCCAGGTGTGTCCGGTGGGTGTAGCCGTCATGACCGGCGACACCGTCGAAGGGCTCCAGCTCTCCCACCGCCACAATCTGACCCTCACGATCCGTCAGCGTCACCGTGGTGGGCGCAGCGCCTCCCCGGAATGCGCCACGCACCTCGACGATGGCGTTGCTACATGCCCCGTTCAGGCCCTCACCGTCGCCGTGCCCGAGCGCGGTGGTGACGGCATAGTCGAAGAGGATTGAGCGGGGCCGCCGCAGGAGGTAGACGTCCCGGAAGATGCCGCTGGTGCGGAACTTGTCCTGGTCCTCCAGGTAGGTGCCGTCGCACCATTTGAGCACGAGGACGGCAAGGCGGTTGGAGCCGGGGCGGAGATATTCGGTGACGTCGAACTCGCTGGTGGCGTGGGAGACCTGGCTGTACCCGATGTAGGAGCCGTTGAGCCACACGTAGAAGCAGGAGTCCACGCCCTCGAAGGTCAGGTGGACGCTGGGTGCCTCGGGGTCGGGGGTGTGGTGGAAGTCCCTCAGGTATGCGGCGCAGGGATTGTCCTGGGGAACGCGGGGCGGGTCGAAGGGGATGGGGTAGCGGACGTTGGTGTACTGGTGGCGGTCGTGGCCGAGGTGTTGCCACACGCTGGGCACCGGGACCCGCGAGAAGCCGACCGGGTGGCCCGTCGTCATCTCCCAGAAGGGCTCGGTGAGGTCGTGGATGCTGGGCAGGTATCGCATGAGCCATGGGCCGCTCAGCAGCTGGAACCGGTCTGACTCCTCGCGTCGCCAGGGGCTTGGGTCCACCGGACCGGAGGCGGGAACGTAGTAGGCGCGAGGCGGCAGGGTGTTCTCGTGGAGGACCCCGAGGTCCTCATAGTGTCTGGGAACGATCATCGTTCTTGCTCCCTTGAGGTCAACGGAAAACCGGGGTCGCATCAGCGCCACCCTCAGCAATGTTGACGTTACCACAACAATTGCCTACCCGTATACCCTTTGTTACATGCGAGTTTCAGCTCGACCTCAACCTCTTCTATGGCAACGTCAACATTGCTTTCACAAGGGCTTTTGCGGATTTTTGATAGGCTCCAAGCCATGGTCAGCCGGCACACGAGGGGGCCGTCCATGAGCGACGTGGCCCGCTTGGCCCGTGTCTCCACGCAGACGGTTTCCCGTGTCTCAATGGGCGCGGACAATGTCCGTCCGGCCACCCGGGAGAAGGTGCTGCGGGCAATGGACCAACTCGGCTACTCCCCCAATCGCGCAGCGCAGGCCCTGCGACGGGGGACCTTCAACACGATCGGCGTGCTCACCCAGCAGATCCACCGCACTGGAGAAGCCCTGACCACGGCGGGGGTGTTGGAGGCAGCGACAGCTGCCCGATACACCGTCAGCCTGGTCCAGGTGGAGCACCCCGAGTCCGAGGACATGAGGGAGGCGGTCCACCGGCTCTCCCATCAGACCATCGACGGGCTCGTGGTGGTTCAGGCCGGGCGGGCGGGGCTCAGGCATCTCGCCCTGCCGCCGTCCCTGCCGGTGGCGGTCTCGGACTCGGCCCTCGTCGACTACTATCCCTCAGCCAGCGCCGACCAGGCTGGCGGGGTTCGCGACGCCGTCGGCCATCTCCTGAGCCTGGGGCACCGCACCGTCCACCACGTCACTGGACCTGAGGGATCACAGTCGGCGCTGATTCGCAAGGCCACGTGGGCGACGTGCCTGCGGGAGGCCGGGGCGCCAGTGCCTGAGCCGGTGCCTGGGGACTGGCAGGCTGCCGCAGGCTATGAGGCCGGCCTACGACTGGCGGCCGACCCCGATGTGACGGCGGTGTTCTGCGGCAACGACGAGCTGGCTCTCAGCCTCATCCGGGCCATGCACGAGCAGGGCAGGCGCGTGCCGCAGGACGTTTCCGTGGTGGGCTTCGACGGCCTGGACCTGGGCGAGTTCAGCTTCCCTCAGCTGACCACGGTCCGTCAGGATTTCACACGCCACGGCAGGGAGATGGTGGGGCTGGTGTTGGAGCAGGTGGCCTCTGGCCTGATGGACGGCTCCCGGAGCATCGTCGTCCCCACGGAGCTGGTGCTGCGCGGCAGCACCGCGCCACCACCCCCCAGATAGACCGGTGAACCACCGACGGCCAGCTGGCGTGACTCGTCGTCCACCCCTCAATGCATGAAGAATGGGGCACATGCAACGTCTCAGCCTGGCAGCGATCAGAACCATCGGATGCGCAGTGGCGGGCATGCTGGCCCTGGGGGCCTGCTCCCCCCAGCCACCGACGATGTCCCCCTCCGCATCAAAGACGCAGGCCACGCCGTCTGCCGAACCTACAACACCGACTGAGACTCCCTCACCCACGCCATCGCAGTCCGCATGCCGGGCGCGGGCGGAGGCCATGCCAGTGGAGCAGCAGGTCGGTCAGCTGTTCATGATCGGCGTCAACACCTCCGGGCTCGACAAGACGACCCGCCAGGCCATCCGCGACCATCACATCGGATCAGCCGTGCTGCTGGGCAACAGCAGAGCAGGCCGAGAGTCGATCACTCAGATCACCACCGAGCTAGGCAGCCTCGGCGACATCCTGACAGCCGTGGATCAGGAGGGCGGCTCCGTGCAGCGCCTGCAGGGCCCCGGCTTCAGTGACATCCCCACCGCGCAGCGGCAGGGAGGCTATCCCGACGGGGAGTTGCGGGCCAAAGCGAAGACGTGGGGTGAGGAACTGGCCACCGCAGGAGTCCGCTACAACCTTGCCCCCATCGCCGACGTAGTCCCCGGAGCCAAGCAGCGGTCCAACGCCCCCGTCGGGCAGCTCGACCGCAACTTCGGCAACGACGTGCCGACGGTGAGCGCCTCGGTGACGGAGTTCGTCGAGGGCTCACACGGCGCGGGGGTGCTGACGTCACTGAAGCACTTCCCCGGTCTGGGTGAGGTGACGGTGAACACCGACTTCGGAGTCGCCATCGACCAGAACATCACGGCCGACCACCCATACCTGGAGTCATTCCGCGCCGGCATTGAGGCCGGTGCGGACTCGGTGATGGTGTCGTCGGCCATCTTCAAGCAGATCGATCCCGACCAGGAGGGCGTGTTCAGCCAGAGGATCATCGAGGGGATGCTGCGCCAAGACCTCGACTTCGACAAGGTGGTGATCAGCGACGATCTGGGGGCGGCGGCAGCCGTCGGCAGCATCCCGCCGGGTGAGCGTGCAACCCGCTTCTTCGCAGCCGGGGGCGATCTGCTGATCAACGCCGACCCATCAATGATGTCCGCGATGGCGAAGGCGACGATCACCTGGGCGACCACGGATCCCGCGAATGCGGAACGGGTGACGCAGTCAGCTACCCGGGTGCTGGAGTTGAAGCGGTCCGCAGGCCTGCCATCGTGCAGTTGAGGGCGGAGTCGATCTCGCCGCCCTCAGCCTTGAGCGTCGGCCTTGAGGCCTGTTCGCGTGGCCCTGGGGCAGTGAAAACCTCTCTTCCCAAACCTCAGTCACCGGCAGCTACGAGCAGGCTTGCCTGTCCAAGAGAATGGCATGCCCGCGGGGTATCTGGCATGCCATTTAGTTCCCGGCGGCGATTTCGTGGGAGTTGACGGGGATGCCACCGGGCCCGCCCGCATCGCACGGTTCCTGGGCCAGGTGACGTTGTACAGCCACCCAGCCCCCAAGCCAGCGTAGATGATCGACTACATGGGTGAACCGCATGTCAGGGGGAACGCTTCCTTGCGATGGGGATCAGGTTGGACGCCCCAGCTAGTCAGCGCGCATGGCGGGAGGCACATAGAGGCTTTCCCTGGGAATCTCCCGACCGCTGGGGGTGTCGAAAATGTGAATACCTTGTTTATCACGGACCAGTTGCAAGTCTGAACCGACGGGAAGATCCCAGATTCCGATGAGCGCAGGCTCGATGGCGCATAGATCATTGAAGTCCACAATCTGCCAGTTCGACGTGTCATTGAGATACTCCGAGGTGTCGATATGGCTCATGATCTGCCAGCCATTGTCAGCCGGGGCCTTCGATGGCCGCCGCACCATCCAGCGCACCAGCCCCTTCTTCTGGATGACATTCAAAGTAGCCAGACAAGCACCAGCATTGGGAATAAACTCCACTACCTTACTCCTTCCGCAAATTCACAAAATAATAGAAACTCCTGCACATTCTCACTGTATCACAGAGGTCACTCAAAGCGAACCCTAGCCACTAGAAATAGCCATAGGATCGATCAGTCGAACCTCGCAATCAGCCCAACTTAAGGTCTATATCAAACACTCTCCTTCACATCATTCACGGCACGAAAAGACGGCCATTTTTTTTCCTCCTCAAACCACTGTCCAACGATCTTTCGCCAGGGCTTCCACTGAACCTTTCTCCAAGAACGCCTCAGGAGAACTCTAGGCGGGGCGAGGGCCCGTTCTCCAGATACTCCTCCATGCGACGATGGAATTCCGGACGGAACTTCACGAAGTAATCAGCATAGTACCTCAACGTGCGCACCACACCCTTCACCTTCATAGCTTCCGCATCCCAGTCGATACCCGGATGCGAGAAGATGACATCATAGAAAGGCCCAAGATCCTCATCAAGCATGCCCCCATTGTCCACCAAAACATACAGCGGCACACTCCACCTGGGAGACCGCAGATTGATATCAATTCCTCCATCAAGGAAACGCTGCAACAACTTCGCCTCCCCCCAGTAATCATGAGTCCTTTCAAAGAACATGATGTGCAGGGCATTGGTGTTCTCTGTGGTATTGACTCTCGCAGGATTGGCACCATGATCAAGCATCCAGTTAGCGATTTCCAACCGGGCTGTCAAGTTCTTGTTACGGAGGGCCCAGGTGAGAAACTGCCCCCATTCGACCTGGGGATTCTCCTCCACCGCTTTCACAAAGTCATCCAAGGTCCCGTACTTGGAAGCACCTGCCGGACCTCTCCCAGTCAACCTAGCCATACGCTTGCCTCCTCATCACTTCTCATCAACATGTGAACGATTCCTTGCCGGATCTTCCACCCGATAGTTATCCGCATTACGATACTCCGCCAAAAACTCCTCTGTACTCATCTGCCCAGACAAATATTTATCCCTAATCTCACTGTATTTTGCCTCCGCTGTATGGCCCATATCCCAGTTGCCCTGCCGGGCATCCCCCGGCTTCCACTCCACTAGACGCCAGTTAGCCCCATCCGCATCAACATGATCAACATCTATGCCTCTTTGTTTGGCATCATCTACGGTCTTGACCCACATTTGATTTGGGCCAGGCATTTCAAGATCCATTTTACCGCTTTTTATGTCTGCGATCTGCTGATTTCTGGAATTAGTCCACACCTCTTCAACTTGACCTGGAGCGTAGTCTGGACGATGGTTCGCATATGGCAAAAGATCACCATTCGCATCATATCCATAAGAATTTGGCTCCCCTTTTTCTGGCATCTTACCATTCTTCTTACTGTATGGGTCATTTGCATACCCTCCATCAGAATTACGTAATTTGCCATCTTTTTCGCGGAAAGTCCCCTCTGGGTCGTTTGCATAGTGCATCTTCCCATCACCGCGATCCTCCTTGAGAGGTTTGCCCTCCGTGTCATAGCCAGGACGATTTGGATCCGAGGCTTGCTGACTATCTCTTCCAACAGGTTTGTCCGGTTCCTTGGGGGTTCCCGTATTGCCATCTACGTCCCCATCAGCACGGGTCTTCCCCGGTGGCTTATCACCACGGGGGGCTTCCCCTGAGCCGCCCTTGCGGAACAACTCTCCGAGCTTATCCCCCAACCTCTTAAACAGGTCTTTCAACTCACCCAGCTTCTTCACCAGATTACGAGCAGAATTGACCAAATTCTCCACGTTTCGGGCGACACCCGTAATCAAAGATGACACCCGAGTTGCTATCTGCTCCAACACCAACGGCAACGCAAGCCCACCCGTCGCAGCAAGCTCAATCAGATACGAAAGAATCGACCCCACGACCTCACTGATCGCATCCCGCACATAATCATGCACAAACTGCACAATGAAGGCGGTAACCTCCAAAGCGGTGCCCATCGCACCCGCCCAGCCGCCAGCACCAGCAACAGCCTTCGCCACATCACCAGCAGCACCCCGATACGCCTCAATCGTCTGACCCGACATCCCAGCCAAATCAGCATCAACATACCCAGTCATCATCTCAGACGCGAACACCATCTGCTTCTCAACGTTCTTCCACGTCGCAGCATGGGCCCGCACCTGATCAGCATCACCAGTCAACTCTTCCAACCATCGAGTAAATGGCTGCACATGATCCAACAACCATCCAAACCCCATCGCGAATAACGTCCCGATCGGATCCGAAACCGCCGCCACGGTGTCAGCCACCCCAGACACCACGGCCAACCCACCAGCCACCCAACTCTTCGACTCAATAGCCTCCTTAAGAGCCTCACCATCCTCCAAAAGGAAAGTCCCTGCAAGAGGAGTAGTCGTATCTTGCCTCTCTGCCACCAACGGATTCGCACACACAAAAATCACCCGCCCATCCGGCTAAAGATATTGACGCTCACCCGCGGATTGACATTCGGCGCCGGCTGCGATGACACCCCCGGAGCCACCGGCACCGTATCAATCTCATCTTGCACCCCCGAGAAATCCTCACCCACAGCCTGATCCGACGACTCAAAGTCTGCAGCGACCTCCCTCACCTGCTCCGCCAACCGATCCACCGAATCCCCCGCCGCCCCAATCACAGCACAAGCAGCAGTCTCCGCCAGCCACAACCCCCCAACAACCAACGGACCGATCATCATCCCCAACGAACCATCCGAGATGCTCGCCTCACCCGATGCCTCCACAGCCAACTCCACACCATCACGCACCTCACCCAGATGGTTGGCATGCGTCCTCAGCCCCTCCGGGGAAATCTGAAACTCACTCACCAGGAACCTCCCGGACGCAGCACACCCAGCCGAGCCGAGCCACGAACTTCACCGCCACCCGACTCTTCCCCCGTGATGCCATACGTCTCCCGCAGCCGACCCACCGACGGATCGTCCACACCAAACGCATCACCAGCCAACCCCACCACAGCACGACCCGCATCCCGCCGCGCCTCCCCATAAGCCCGCAGCACCGCATCCCTCACATCATTGAGATCCCGCCCCAGATCAAGACCAACCAACGACCCAGATGAATCCACCACCACCTCAACACCATCACAACGCCCTCTACCCCGCACAGACTCAAGCCCCCTCCGGAACTCACCAGCAGACGCCGCCCGCTCCCGCGCGGCCTCCACATCCGCCCCCAACCGCCTCAACCTCTCCTCAAACCCGTCTACGTCCACCATAAAACCTCCAGACTGAAACAGGTGCAGCCCGCCCCTCCCAGCCCGCCAGGCCGCGCCACCAACTACAGCCGAAACTACCAGCATCACAAGACCCAAAACATACGAACACCAGGATTCGCATCCGCAAATAGTCGTGAGGTGGCCCGCTCAGTCTCCAGCTGGCCAACAGGTCAAACATTGATGATCCACACCCTGTCCTCCAGAGCCTGTCGGCGAAGCGAGGCAAACGGCCTCATCCCCGGCAAGGGCCAAGTCCTCATATCCTAGTGTTGGGTGTTCTTCAGGCCTCAGATGCGGCGCCTCGCATCGTTCACCTCACTCACGGCACACCCAGTACCGTTTCGGCTACCTTGACACAGCATCCACCCCGGAGCGGCCTCCCATTGACAAACTTCTAACACACGACACCAGACCACCACGAGCGCTGTCGAACCGGCCACGGAGTCGATCAGGCCGACAGCAACTCCCACGACGGCACCCAATCCAAGGCGATGATCACCGAACAGCGTCAGCATCATCGCCCTTCAGTCACCTGCAGGATCGCAATGGGAACCTTCGCAGGCGCAACGTCTGGGGTTGAATTCAACTCAGCTCTCTGGGCTGCACCGTCTGTGAATAGAAATCAGGGAGAGCAGGCAGAAAGGCCGAGCTCGTCACTATTCCTCTGCCTTCTCCACCGCAACGAGTTCGCCGCGCCGGAAGGTGCGCACCAGCCGGGCGGCCTTGTCGAACTCCAGGTCAACCCTCGGATCAGGCCAGGATGCCAAGCTGACCCCGACGGCAACCGCCAGGTTCACGACAAACCCGGGAAGGATCTCGTAGAGGTCGAAGATGCCTCCGCTGAGGGATCCGAAGATAGCAACCACGACAGCTCCGGAGACCATCCCCAGCAGCGCCCCCCAGGTGGTGAGCCGCCGCCAGTACAGACTCAGCAGCACGACCGGACCGAAGGACGCCCCAAACCCAGCCCACGCGAACGCCACAAGACCCAGAATCGTCGAGTCCGCATTCCAGGCCAGGGCTGCCGCGACAACCGCAACCGCCAGCACCGCCAGCCGCCCCATCAGGATGCCGACGTTCTTGGCGTGCGATGTGAAAAACACCTTGTAGAGGTCCTCCACCAGCGCCGACGACGACACCAGCAGCTGCGACGAGATCGTCGACATGATGGCCGCGAGGATGGCTGCGATCATAAAACCGGCGACGAGGGGGTGAAACAGCAGCTGCCCCAGCGCGATGAAGACAGTCTCCGCGTCGGGCAGCTGACCTGTGTCACGCCGGTAGGTCGCTATGCCAACCAGCGCCGTCGCCGCCGCCCCCAGGCAGGCCAGCAGCATCCACCCGATGCCGATCCTGCGGCCCGAAACAGCCTCCTGCGGGGTCCGCAGCGCCATGAAACGCACGATGATGTGCGGCTGCCCGAAGTAGCCCAGCCCCCAGGCCAGCGACGACACCACGCCCATCACCGTCGTCGAGGCCCCCCACAGCGCGAACGTGTCAGGATCGATCTCGCGGATCGTGTCGAGGAGGGGGCCGAATCCACCCAGCTGGATGAGGCCGAACAGCGGGACGCAGACCAGGGCAGCCACCATCATCAGGCCCTGCACGGTATCGGTCCAGGCGACCGCCAGGAACCCGCCGACCAGCGTGTACAGCAGGACGCTGCCAGCTACGATCAGCATCCCGATGTGGTAGTCCATGTCGAAGGACTTCACGAAGAACCGGCCACCCGCCACCATGCCGCTGGAGACGTAGAAGGTGAAGAACACCAGCGTGACGATGCCCGCGGCGATCCGCATCAGATGCCGGCTGTCATGCAGCCGGTTGCTGAGGAAGCTGGGAATGGTGATGGCATTGCCCGCCACCTCACTGTAGGTTCGCAGCCGGGGAGCCACGAACTTCCAGTTCAGCCAGGCCCCAACAGTCAGGCCGATGGCCATCCACAACTCGACCATGCCACCCAGGTACAGGGCCCCGGGCAGGCCCATCAGCAGCCAGCCGGACATGTCGGCGGCCCCAGCTGACAGCGCCGTCGTGAAGGGTCCGATGTCCCGTCCGGCCAGCATGTAGTCGTCGAAGTTCTTCGTGCGAAGGTACGCCCAGAATCCGATTCCAAGCATCATGACGAAATATGCGACCATCGCGATGGCCTGGTAGGTCTGCGAGTCCATGGGGCCTCCTTCGATTTCGAAGAAACCTACCCTGAGACCCAGATCTACGCCGGAGAATCCAGAAATTCGCACGTGCAACGAGGCCCTCAGCCCCGCATGACGTAACTATCCCAGCTGCTATTCGGGGGCCTCGGTGTCGTGCCAGACGACGATCGACCAGGGATGCACGAAGACACTGCCGCCGACGATGTCGCCGGTGCCCTCAGGCCAGTGGTTGCACGATGGCTCGGCCCAGTTCGCGGTGTCGATGAGGCGACGCCACACCCGGCCCTCCGCGGCGGGGACGGTGGTGAACTCCACCCCCACGTCGGCCATGTTGACCATCATGTAGAAGTTGTCGGCCGGCGAGTTGATGTACACCGACACCGCCCGGTCCCCCTCCTCCGGATAGCCCTCCTGCTGTGGGCTGTGGAACAGGTAGGAGGTGTCCAGGTCGTCGGGCACCAGATCGCCATACTGCTTCTGCTGCAGTGCCTCATGTCGCTGACGCAGGTTCGCCAGAAACGTGGTGAACCGAAACAGCCCATTGACATGCGGCTCCGTCGCGAACTGACCCAGATTGTCGTGGTAGGAGGCGTCTGTGACGCCCGGAGCGATGGGCACCCGCTGCGGGGCGTTCACCGGGATCATGGTGTAGTTGTTCCACATCGCCACCGAGTGCAGCTCCCACGGGTTGTTGTTGCCATTCTGGGTGCGTCCGAACTCATCGCCCGCGACGAACATCGGCACCCCTCGCGAGAAGTACAGCAGCGTCAGGAAGTTGCGGAGCCGCTGGCGGCGCAGTTCCTGCGACCCACCGGAGTCCCAGGACAGGTTGTTGTCGGAGCCACCGTCGGAAGGGCCGAACGGGTAGGGCTGATCGTTGTTCTTCTGCTGATAGCTGACCAGGTCCGCCAGATTGAAGCCATCATGGGCGTCGATGAAGTTGATGGTCTTCTGCGGCCCGCCATTGTCGGCAAAGTGGTGGTGGTCGCCGTTGACCATGTCCAGCAGGCCGACGGTGTTCCCGTCGCCCTTGGCGAACCGGCGGATGGCGTCACGGTACCGGCCGTTCCACTCGCCCCAGCCTCTCGGGAAGTTGCCGACCTCGTAGCCCCACAGGTCCCAGGCCTCGGCGATGACCTCGATGTGCTCCTCCTCCGCAAACTCGGCAATGGCGACCAGTAGGGGATGGTCGTTGAAAAAGCGCCGCTGATTGTCCCAGTCCTCGCAGTCCGCCTCACGTGGCTTGCGGCCCAGCACGGTCGCCAGGTCGAAGCGGAAACCATCAACGCCCATCTCCACGGTCCAGTGGCGCAGGGAGTCCAGCACCAGCTGCTGCGCCATCGGTGACGAGTAGTTGAGCTGATTCGACGTACCCGTCGCCCCGTCGACCAGGGCATGGTTGGAGGTCATGACGTAGTAGTCACCGGCTGCGAAACCTCCCAGGGAAGTAAAGCCGACGGTGTTCGGATCACCATTCCAGTTACCGCCCTCCGCCGTATGGTTGTAGACAACGTCCAGATACACCTCCATGCCCGCTGCATGGAAGGACGCCACCATCTCCTGGAACTCCCTCGTGGGGCCACCCAGCGACTTGTCGAACGAGTAGTTGCGGTTGGGGGCGAAAAACGACAACGTCATGTAGCCCCACGAGTTCGTGTGGCCAGGCCGCGACGACTCGGAGTACGTCGTCTCATGGATCGGCAGCAGCTCCAGGGTGGTGATGCCGAGGGCCTTCAGATAGGGCACCATCATGCTGACACCCCGATAGGTGCCCAGGTACTCCGCGGGGATGTCGGCGACGCCCTCGAAACCGGGTTCCCGGCTCAGCAGGGACCCCAGCTGCGCTATCGACGGGTGGCCGACCAGCTGCGACACCGACGCCTCGTAGATGGCGGACTTCTCCGCGGGCAGATGCGGCTTCGCAAAGGCCCTGCCGCTCGGCGGCAGGATGACGCCCTTGGGAGCGATCCGGCCCGTGTCGGCCTGGCGGCGGGGCAGGCCGTGATAGTCGTCGGGACCGGTCCCGAAGGCTCCGGCGTCCCGGCCCTGCTCCAGGATGGCGTCAGAGTAGGTGGTGTGGGTGACCTCCCTCGCGTAGGGATCGAAGAGCACCTTGTTGGGGTTGAACCGGTTGCCCGCCTCATCAATGTCGGAGATGAATCCGATGTCGCTCCCAGGAGTCCAGGCGGGGTTGTATGGCCAGTTGGTGCCCCAGACACGGAAACCGTAGAGGTCCAGCGCACGCACGCCGTCGATGAAGGCGCGCCAAACGCCGTCAGGGCCTTTTGACATGGGAAAGGAGGCAGCGGCATCGGCTCCGAGCGCCTCGGGATAGAACTCAAGCAGGACGCGAGTGGCATCGGGGGCGAAAACTGCGAAGGTGGCGCCAGTCACGGTCAGGTGTGATCCGAGCGGCCACTCGACCTGGCCCCATATCTCAGGCTGTATGGGAACCAACGAGGAAATGTCCATGTGAGACATCTTTTCACGTGCCTCAGGGGCGACACGGCGTTTTCACCCTTACTTTGACAAGGGAAGAAACGCCAGATGGCTGACAAGCCTGAATAAGCACAACGGCGGTTCCCGGAATGCGTCGACCTCCCCAGCGCAGCGGCTACTCTTGTCCGCGTGTCTGATCGCCGACTGATGTTTGTCCACGCCCACCCCGACGACGAGTCGTCGCAGTCTGCCGCGACCATGTCGCGCTATGTCGACGAGGGTGCGCAGGTAACCCTGGTCACCTGCACGCTCGGGGAACTGGGGGAGATCCTGGTGCCGGAGCTGGGGCACCTGTCCCCCAAGGAACTCGGCGAGCACCGGATTGGGGAGCTCAAGACGGCGATGGAGATCGTGGGCGTCACCGACCACGTCTGGCTGGGTGGGCAGGGCCGCTACCACGACTCGGGGATGGCCACCGACGACGACGGAAACGTCATCCCCCGCGACGAGCTGCCGGACGGGGCATTCTGGACCGCCGACCTGCTGGAGGCCTCCAACCACCTGGTCGCGCTGATCCGGGACCGCCGGCCCCAGGTGATCGTCACCTATGACCAGAACGGCAACTACGGCCACCCTGACCACATCCAGGCCCACCGCGTCGCCATGTACGCATCCCAGCTAGCCGCCGTCTCCTCATATCGCCCGGATTTGGGGGAGCCCTGGCAGGTCAGCCGCATCCTGTGGATCGCCCAGAACCCAACTGCGTGGGCCGCTGCCTTCGAGCAGGTCAGGGAGGTGGCCCCCGAGCTGGTGGAGCAGTTCGATCCCGAGGCCATGCGACGTCGTTTCAGCATGGACCCACAGCACATTGCCGCAGTTATCGGCTTCGGGGACCGACTGGAGCGCTGCGACGCGGCCCTGGCCTCCTACCGCACTCAGGTGGACCCAGAGAGCCCCTTCTGGAAGTTGGCCAGGTTCGCTCGCACCGTCGACGGGGCGGGCGAGGCCTACCGGCTGGCCGCCGGAGCCCCCTTCCCGGGTGACGGCCCGGCCGACGACCTCTTCGCGGGTCTGGGCGTCTAAGCTCGCCAGCCACACTCAGCTGACCTCAGGCAGCGCAACCCCGGTCAGTCGCTCAGCCTCGGCCCACAGGCGCTCAGCGACGGCATCGTCCTCGGCTCCGCGCGCATATTTCGCCGTGGCCGGGGCACCGACCACACCCCACCGCGGGCCGTAGTAGCCGCCCTGGACGACGTCACTCGCGGTGGCGGCGTACAGCATCGGATCGGCCCCGGCCTCAGCGGAGTGCCGCGGGACCAACCACCTCGTGAGCCTCAGCGACATCTTCAGCGACGGGGTCAGCTCACCGCCCAGCTGGGGTCCGGTCTCGGCGAGGGCTGTGCTGGCATGACCGGGATGGGCGCCAGCTGAGAGCAGCCGCCAGCCGCGTTCCCGGGAGATCCGCGCCAGCTGCCGGCTCAGCAGCTGGTCGGCCAGCTTGGAGCTGGCATACGACCTGACGGGGTCGTATGACTTCTCCCAGTTGAGGTCGTCGAAGTCGATCCGGCCCATCGACGCCGTCCCGCTGGACATCGTGACCACGCGCGGCGCAGGCGCTGTGAGCAGCGAGGGCAGGAGCCTAAGGGTGAGGGCGAACGGCCCGAGGAAGTTGCTGCCCAGCTGCAGTTCGAAGCCGTCGGCGGTCTCGTGCCGCACCGGCGGAGCCATCACGCCGGCATTGTTCAGCAACAGGTCGATCGGCTGTCCGTCTGCCAGCACCGAGTCGGCAAACTCCCGCACGCTGGCGAGGTCCGCCAGATCCACCCGCCGCACCTCGACGTCGGCCTGCGGATGCTGGGCGAGGATCTCCCGCATTGCCTGCTCACCCTTGGCGACGGTGCGCACCGCCAGGATGACGCTGGCCCCTGCGCCCGCGAGCTTCCGCGCCGCTTCCTTGCCGGTGCCGCTGTTCGCACCGGTCACGATCGCACGCTTTCCGCTCTGATCCGGAACCTGATAGGTCATACCCACTCCTTAAAGACTGCCGGTCTGTTGCTTCACCAACATTAACGAACCATTGGTCTCTTATCAAGGGGTCGCCCGTCCTGTTCTGTACCATCAGGGCGTGATCTTCCACAGAGCACGCACCCAGGAGCAGCGCGATCAGCGTCGGCGAGCGATTCTCGAAACCGCCACGTCGATGCTTGCCGAGATGCCGGTGGCCTCCATCAGCCTGAACGAGCTCAGCCGCCGGGTAGGTCTGGCCAAGTCGAATGTACTGCGCTATTTCGAATCCCGAGAGGCGATCCTGCTGGAGGTTCTAGATACCGAGCTCCGGGAATGGGTCACCACACTGCGTCAGCGCACTCAGCGCCTTGAAGGCGGCGACGCAGAGAATGCGGATCAGCTGGCGGAGCTGATCGCGGCCACCCTGGCCGAGCGTCCGGTGTTGTGTGACCTGATCAGCGCTCAAGTCAGCGTCCTGGAGCGGAACATCTCGACCAAGGCCGCGCTCCACCACAAGCACGCCACCACCGAGTCGGCAACTGCGCTCGCGAGGATCGTCGCGGACATCATCCCAGAGCTGACTGAGTCCGACGCCCAGCAGCTCGTCACGGTGGTGCTGCTGACGGTCGGCACAGCCTGGCCTCTCAGCCAGCCGACCGAGGCGTTGCTGGCGGCCTACGACGCCGACCCGGCGATCGCGGAGGCGCATCTCACATTCAGCGAGGCCCTGGCCGAGATCATCACAGTCCACATCTGCGGCCTGATCGCGCGCAGGAAAAGCCAGAATGCTCATTGACCAGCCCGAGAAAGTATTTTTTTCAAAAAGCTGCTAATGTCCGCTCGGAGCTGGCCCACCGAGGTGGGCATGGGAACCCGGTGCGATTCCGGGACTGACGCGCAGCGGTGACGGTGACGAACCTGCGACTCAAGCCACTGGGGTATCCCGGGAAGGCCGTGGGCGAGGAGGAGCCGAAGTCCGAAGACCGCAGCTTCGCCGTGTTGGTTGAGAGCCTCGCGCATGGGCTCATGGATGCTGGAGAGATTCTTTGTCGCGCCTGCAAACCGCACGTGGGGTGACCAGGTACCTCACGCTGCCGCTCTGTCTCCTGGTGCTGGCGCTCACCGCGCTGAGCATCGTCTACTCCGTCACCATCGGCTCCGAGCCCCTGCCCGGCAGCGCCGTGTGGGAGGCAATCGTCGCCAGATTCCAGGGCGTCGTCAGCAGCACCCCATACGTGGATGTCATCGTCTGGGAGGCGCGACTGCCGCGCTCCCTGCTGGCGGTGGTAGTCGGCGCGGGCCTCGGCATCGCGGGATGCGGGATGCAGACGCTGGTGCGCAACCCCCTGGCCGATCCCTACCTGCTGGGCGTGTCCGCAGGCGCCTCCGTCGGCGCCACCGCCGTGATCACCCTGGGCTTCCTCTCCGGGTTCGGGCTCTGGGCGATCTCCGTGGGGGCGATGCTGGGATCGCTGGGGGCTGCGCTCACCGTCTATCTGGTGACGATGACCCAGGGTGGCCTCACGCCGATCCGGCTCGTGCTATCCGGGGTGGTGCTGTCAGCCGCCTTCTCGGCCATCGCCAGCTTCCTCGTCTACAAGGGCGATCCGCGCGCAACCCAGTCGGTCCTGTCCTGGCTGCTCGGCAGCGTCGCAGGGGCCAGCTGGGAGAAGCTTCCGCTGCCCACCGTCGTCGTCCTGATCTGCCTGCTGCTGTTCCTGCTGGGCAGCGGCTGGCTCGACGCCATGGCGCAGGGTCCCGACGCCGCGGCGTCGCTTGGCGTTCCGGTCGGTGTGCTGCGGCAGGGGCTGTTCATACTGCTGGCGGTACTGGTTGGGACTCTGGTCGCGGTCTCCGGCGGCATCGGTTTCGTCGGCCTGGTGATCCCGCACCTGGCCCGAATGATGGTTGGGGCGCTGCATCGGCGCGTGGTGCCGCTGGCCGCCGCCATCGGTGGGCTGTTCCTGCTCTGGGTGGATGTGGCCTCCCGGGTCATCGTCGCCCCCGCCGAGGTTCCGATCGGCGTGGTGACGGGCCTGGTCGGGGCACCGGTGTTCTTCATGGTGATGGGCCGCCGCAGCTACGGATTCGGAGGCGCCTCATGACCACGCTCCGCTCAGAGAACCTGACATGCAACATCGGCAGACGGGTGATCGTCTCCGGCATCGACCTTGATGTCAGGCCTCATGCCATGACCGCCATCGTCGGCGTGAACGGCGTGGGCAAGTCCACCCTGATGCGCGTGCTGGCGGGCATCCGCCGTCCCGCAGCGGGCCGCGTCCTGGTGGGTGGCAAGGACCTGGCGACGCTAGGTCCCAGGCAGCGGGCCCGCCACCTGGCTTTCGTCGCGCAGGAGGAGGCCGCTCCCGAGGACCTGACCCTCACTGAGATGGTGGCCCTCGGCAGGATGCCCCACCTGATGCCGTGGCAGGCCGGCGGCGCCGACGAGCGCAGGGTCGTCGCTGAGGCCTTGGAGATGGTGGGCCTGTCCGGCCTGGCGCACCGGAAATGCAGCAACCTCTCCGGTGGCGAGCGCCGGCGTGCGATGCTCGCCAAGGGCCTGGCGCAGGGCACTGGCCTGCTGCTGCTCGACGAGCCCACCAACCACCTCGATGTGCACCACCAGCTGCACCTGCTGCAAACCATCCGCGCCACCGGCCGCACCATCCTGGCGACGATCCACGACCTCGACCTGGCCATGGGCTGGTTTGACCAGATCGTGATGCTCGCCGACGGCCGCATCCACGCCTCGGGAACACCCGAAGAGGTCATGACCGCCCTGAACTTGGAAAGCACATTCAACGTGCGCGCCCGTCAGGTGCCTGCGGTCGACGGCGGGGTCGCGCACCTCGTCATAGAGGGCCTGACAACTGATTCCGAAGAGAGAACACAGGAGAACACATGATCAACCGTCGCACCCGGGCAGTCGCATGGCTTGCCCTGCCGCTCGTCGCGCTCAGCGCCTGCTCCTCCCCCAACACCTCACCCTCCGCTTCCACCGAGGCGAGCGACTCCGCCGCCTCCCAGGCGATCACCGTCAAGAACTGCGGCCAGGATCTGACCGTGAAGAGCCAGGCAAAGAAGCTCTACATCAACGACGGCAACATCATCGCACTCGCCCTGGCAGCCGGGGCGTCGAAGGAGATCACAGCGGTCAGCAGCGTGCAGCGCGACCTGCCGATCCTGCAGGCCAAGTACGGGACTGACACCGTCAACGGCCTGAACCAGGTCAGCAAGGACTACCCCACCCTGGAGTCGATCCTCGCCAACACCCCCGACCTCGTGGTCGCGGGATGGGGATACGGCTTCTCGGAGGAGAAGAACCTGACCCCACAGGCCCTCTCGGACAAGGGCATCCCCTCGTACCTGCTGACCGAGTCCTGCCGCCAGGAGGGCTCCACCAACCGCGGCATCGTCGATCCCTGGGAGGCGGTCCGCACCGACATCAACAACCTCGGTGAGCTCACCGGCCACAGCGACGTCGCCAAGAAGGCCGTCGACGACATGGACACCCGCCTGAAGGCAGTGCAGGAGGCTCCGAAGCCCGAGAAGAAGCCGGTGGTGTTCCTGTTCGACTCCGCCAGTGACACGGTCTTCACCAGCGGCTCCTACGGCGCACCGAACGCGATCATCGAGACTGCCGGCGGCACCAACGCCACCGCCGACGTCGAGGACACCTGGACCAAGGTCAGCTGGGAGCGGGTCGCCACCGCCAACCCCGACATCATCGCCTTCGTGGACTACCCGCCCCAGACCTACGAGGAGAAGGTCAATGCTCTGAAGGAGAACGCCCTCACCAAGGACCTTCCCGCCGTCCAGGAGGAGCGGTTCGTCAACCTGCCCTACGCCATGTGGACGGAGAGCCCACTGAACATCGACGCCGCCGAGTACCTGCGCAAGACCTTCGAGAAGCACAACCTGGCCCCCACCTCGGAGGTCAAGACGCACCTTGAGATGCCCGCGGACCTTGCCGGAAAGGACAAGCTCCCCTGATCTGAGCCCACCTGAACGCCTGCTCGTGGCCGCCAGCCCGGGCAGGCGTTCTGCGTACCCAGGTCTCTCGGTGGGCTGGCTTCGGCTTCGGCTTGCCCCGGTCTGCCCCGTCCGCGTCATTATCACACAGAAGCCTCAGAACCAAACCTGACCCAAGTCGTTTATTGACCACAGTCAGATTTCGATCTACTCTAAAACCATGAGTGAGCGAGTGGCGCGGCGGCGGGCGCAGACCCGGGAGCGGATCTTCACCGAGGCCATACGGCTGTTTGTCGAGCGTGGTTTCGACAACGTCACGGTTGCGGACATCACCGAGGCCGCCGACATCGGCAAGGGCACCTTCTTCACCCACTTCCCCAGCAAGCGGGACGTCTTCCGCTATCTCGGCGAGCAGGTCGCCGACGCCATGGCCTCCGCGCTCACCGAGGAGCCGGCGGGCACAGCCCGGGAACGGCTGCAGCGCGTCCTCGGAGCCGCCGCCACCTGGCTGGAGGGGCATCCGGAGCTGATCCGCCAGATGTTCCAGGCGCGTTCCATCAACCTGGCCCTGGACCTCGGCTCCACCAACCAGCGGCGCTTCCGCGAGCTGCTGGCGGACATCCTGACTGACGCCCAGCAGGCCGGCGAGCTGCGCGGCGACTTCCTGGTCGACGACGCAGTCAACCTGGTGTTCGGCTCCTACTACACCTGCTGCGCGGCCTGGGTCCAGGACCCCGAGGCCCGCCCATTGCGTGACCGCCTGGACGCCATGCTCGACATCGTGTTCCAGGGGCTGGAGCCTGACGGGGAGCAGGCATGATCATCCCGCTGAACCGCATCCGCGCCGCCGACGTTCCGCTGGCAGGGGGCAAGGGGGCGAACCTCGGTGAGCTGATCACCGCGGGCTTCCCCGTCCCGGACGGCTTCTGCGTCACAGCTGAGGCCTATCAGAGCGCCGTCGCCCCACTGCAAGGCGATCTGGCGGCGCTGCTGGAGGCCGGCGACCACGAGGCGGTGCGGGCGCTGGTCGCCGACGCTCCACTCCCGGACGGCCTGGAGGCCGGGGTGCTAACTGCCCTGAAGGACCTGGGGCAGGGGCCGGTGGCGGTGCGGTCCTCCGCCACCGCCGAGGACCTGCCCGAGGCGTCGTTCGCGGGCCAGCAGGAGACCTTTCTCGGCGTAACAGGGGATACGGACGTATTGTCGGCGGTCCGGCGCTGCTGGGCGTCGCTGTGGACGGACCGGGCCATCGCCTACCGCGCCGAGCGTGGCTTCGCCCATGACACGGTGCGGCTGGCCGTCGTGGTGCAGTCGATGGTGGCCGCCGACAGCGCGGGGGTCGCATTCACCGCGGACCCGGTGACCGGCCGGCGGGACGAGGTCGTGATCGATGCTGCGTGGGGACTTGGCGAGAGCGTCGTCTCGGGATCGGTCACCCCGGACTCGTTCACCGTCCGTGGGGGACAGATCACCCGGCGCAGCCCCGGCGACAAAACGACCCGCATCGACCTTGAACCGGACGGTCGTATCGCGACCACCGCAGTCCCCGACGGGGAGCGCCGCCGTCTCTGCCTGACGGACCGCGACGTGCTCCGGATCGTGCGGCTCGCCCGCGACGTCGAGGCCCACTACACAACCCCGATGGACATCGAGTGGGCGATCGCCGGCGGCACGCTCTGGCTGTTGCAGGCCCGGCCCATCACCACCGTCACCGGGCCGGATGCGTCGCCGAGTTCCACCGCCCAGAGCACGCGGCAGTCAGGAAAGCGGCCAGGAAGACTGAGTCGGTTCATCCGCACCGACTTCATCGAGCACTTCCCCTCGCCCTACCCCCTGGACCTGCTCATGGTGCGGCTGCTGGTGGGCATCATCCGCGAGGTTTCCGGGATCGCGGGCATCCGGCTCAGCCCCCATGACCTGGTTGCGATGGACGACGACGGCATTGCGCGCATCGCCTATCCGCGGGTCTGCCTCTGGGGAGTCCCGCTGGGGATATTCCGGGTAGCCCGGCTCAGGAAACCGGATCCGCGGCGCTGGGCCGACGGTCCGGGCACCCGGGTGCGGGAGGCCGCCGCCAGGTTCGCCGCGCTGGCGAAAGAGAATCTCTCCGATGAGGCACTGGCCGACGTCTTCGCAGAGGCCGTGCGCGAGGCCGGGACGAGGGTGCGGAACCGGTTCATCGACTACCTGGTCCCCTACGGCCTGCGTGGCGGGTTGCTTTACGCGCTGCTGCGGCTGGCCCGGGTGAAGGCCACCCAGTTCGACCTGCTCGGTGACCTGGACTACGCGACGATGATCATCGACCGCCGGCTCCACGCCCTGGCCGATTCAGCGCCGGAGCGGGTGAGGGAGCTGCTCTGCACCCAGGAGATCAACGCCGAAGCGGTCCGCGAGGCGGATCCCGCATGGTGGCGGGCCGTCGAGGACTTCCTCGCCGACTACGGCGCCCGCACCACCCGCATGTACCAGCCCTTCTCCAGCACCGCCTGGCGGGAGGACCTGCCGGGCTTCCTACGGGTCGTCGCGATGATGGACCGCGCTGCCGGCAAACCGGCATCGACCCGCTCCTCGCATGAGCAGCTCGTCACCGAGGTGCTCCTGCGGCTGCCTCGTTTTCTGCGCCGCCGCTTCCTGCGGCTCGTCGACGACTACCGCGCCGGGCATGTGATGCGTGAGGCCTCCGTCGTGGACACGGAGGAGTTCTGCGCCGCGCTGCGGGCGCTGGCTCTAGAGGCGGGGCGGCGGATGTCGGCGGCTGGCCTCATCCCGACCCCCGGTGACGTGAAGTTCCTGACTGAGGAGGAGCTGCTGGCCTGGCTGCGCGGGTCGGCGGTGGACGTCGCCGGGATCGTGGCGCGCCGCCGCCGGGCCCGTCCCCTGGCGGAGGCCGCCTGGCACGAGGGCCGGGAGTCTGAGGACGGGGACACGACGTCAGGAGTGGCAGCGAGCCCAGGACGAGTCACCGGCCCCGCGCGGATCATCACCGGCCCCGCGGACTTCCCGCGCCTGCAGGCAGGCGACGTCCTGGTGTGCCGGGCCACCGATCCCGCCTGGACGCCGTTGTTCGCGCTGGCCGCCGGGGTGGTCGCCGAGACGGGAGGCCGGCTCTCACACGCCGCGATCGTCGCCCGGGAGTACGGCATCCCCGCAGTGCTGGGCATCCCAGGAGCAACCAGCACCCTCGCCGACGGCCAGTCGGTCACCGTCGACGGTACCCAGGGTCAAGTGACAGTCCCGAACAATGAATCAGTCAATTAGCAGGATTTGAATCGGTCAATTAGCAGAAACTCGCAGACGGTCTGGTCAGGGGGCCAGCAGACCAAGCGGCACAACCCCGACTCCGTCCGGCCTCCGGTAGGCATTGGGCCCAGTGTTGATGATGATCGCATCAAGCAGACTGTTTCCCATACGCTGCGTGAACCACTGAAGATGTCTCACGTCACGGTCGGTGACCGTGTTTGCCAGCTTCACCTCAATGGCCAGAGCCCGGCCGTCTCCCCGTGCGAGAACAAGGTCGATCTCGTGGTCTCCGTTACGGGTCCGCAGGTGACTCACAGAGGCCTCGGCAGCCTGGGCAGGGACTCGGACGCAAAGCGTCACCAAGGACTCAAACAGTCGGCCGAGCATGCCACCCGCCCGTGACCCGCCAGAGTCATTCTCCCCGCCAAGGAGCGAGCCAGGGGCGAGATCCAGCAATCGCGCAGCAAGCGCCGGATCCGCCAGATGATGCTTCGGAGTTTGACCAAGACGGGTGAGCCCACTGCCAACCGGCACCCATGCGGGAACTGGGTCAAGAAGCCAGATGTCGGCCAACACATCCCGGTAGGCGACGGACGTCGAACGCGCGGGCTTATCGCTCTGTCCTGGGGTGGCGGCGTCCAGGATCTGTGAGTAGCTCGCGGTCGTGGCAGAGGCAGCGGCATAGGCACGCAGCCACGCCAGCATCGCCTCGGGCCGGCGTACCGCTAGCCCTTGGTCGGGAACATCACGGTCCACCGCGTTATGCAAATAGGAGTCAAGCTGGAATCGCAGAGCACGTGCGGGCAGATCACGCATCCCCGGAAAGCCGGAGGCAACGATCTCCTCCACGTAGTCACTCAGCCGTAACCTAGTCGACCCTGCCAATGGTCTCCGGCTTCCAGATAGCAGCTCCCGCAGACTCACCGTGGGCTCGGCGACGCCGCGTTCAGATAACGTCATCGGTCTCATCCGCAGACGCCCGATCCGACCCGCCCCTGAGTGCTCAGTGGCCCCAGCCACTGGGGTCGCACTCCCAGCCAGCAAGAACTGCCCACCGGAGCGGTCCCTGTCGACAGAGCGCCGCACAACATCCCACACGGCAGGGACCTTCTGCCATTCGTCCAGCAGGAGCGGGCGGGGATGGGCCAGCAACTGCTCGGGTTCAGCCTCGATTGCCTCCCGGCTCGCCCTCGAATCTAGGCGGACCACATCAGCCACTCGCTGCTCTGCGGTGGTGGTCTTCCCAACTCCCTTGGCGCCGTCGATGGCAAGCGCGGCAAGCGCTCCGAACAGTTCGTCCAGCTCTGTATCCAGGATCCTGCGCGTGTACCCCACTCTCGAATCATACAATGAGCAGGATCTGAATCAGTCAATTAGCAGGACTTGAATCGGTCAATTAGCAGAAACTCGGCTGTCCTGCTGGGCCTCGGTCAGGTCAGCGGTGCTGCCCGGAAGAGAAGGGTTTCAGTGTCGTAGTAGGCGTCGGTCAGCCCCACACGCTCCATGCCTATGCGCCGTGCGACCGCCTGCGACGGGAGGTTGTCCGGATGGGTGACTGCGACGACCCTCGGCAGGCCGGCATCCAGCAACGCCTCAAGCACCGCCTGGGCAGCCTCGGTGACGTAGCCATTCCCACAATGCGCCGGGGCCTGCCGCCAGCCGATCTCCACGTCCTTGGGTTCGCCGCCTCCAGAGGGAGGGATCGGTTTCACCAGGATCAGCGCGACGGGCGTGCCGGCGTCCGGACCACCACGCAGCTCGACGAGGCTGAAACCCTGCTGCGGATGATCGCGAAGGGTCATGAACCGCTGCAGCATGCGGCGGGCGGCGTCATCGTCTGGTGCGTAGGCGGAGGGGATGAAACGCATCAGCGCAGGACTGGTGTGAACCTCTTTGACGAATCCGAGGTCCGTGTCCGCAAACGGGCGCAGGCTCAGCCGAGCGGTCGTCAGGGGAATCATGCCAGCATCACGCCACGGCCGGTTCGTCGTCGCTGTCCGCCGGGGCGGGCTCAGCGACCGGGAGGGACAGGCCTGGTCCGTGGCGGACGGCGAGTCCGTCGGCCACCAGGGAGTCAGCGCAGCGGGCCAGCTGGACACTGTCTGGCCAGGCGAGGTCGATGAGCGGGACCGGCGACGACGATTCGCGCAGCGCCGCCATGATCCGGCCCCGGCACTGCCGATCAGTTCCCTCCCAGGACTGCGCCACCCGCGGCGGCCCATCCCAGGCCGGGTAGCCCCTCGCCCGCCAAGAGCAATGGGCCGCCACGGGGCACGGGCCGCATTTCGGCGATTTCGCGGTGCACACCGTCGCGCCCAGCTCCATCGACGCGGCCGCCCACAGCGACGCCTGTTCGTCGTCGTCCGGGACGAAACGCCAGCCACGCTCGCGTTCCCCCGCAGTCTCCGAGCGGGCGGGATGCTCCACACCCTGGTCGATGCGGGCCAGGACCCGCCGCACGTTGACGTCGAGCACCAGGGACCGCCGGCGGTAGGCGAAGGCCAGGACCGCCGCTGCCGTGTAGGAGCCGACGCCGGGCAGGGCCAGCAGGTCGGACTCCGCCTCCGGCAGCTCACCGCCATGCCGCTCCTCGACCGCATCGGCGGCTGCCCGCAGTCGCAGTGCGCGCCTCGGGTAGCCCAGCCGTCCCCAGGCTCGCAGCACCTCGTCCGGCGACGCAGCCGCGAGCGCAGACGGCGTGGGCCAGCGCGTCATCCACGCCTCCCACACCGGCGCCACCCGGGTCGTCGGAGTCTGCTGAAGCATCACCTCGCTGACCAGCACACCCCACGGGGTGACGTCGGACGAACGCCAGGGCAGCGTCCGGGCCGCGGTAGCAAACCACGCCACGATACTCTGCACCACGTCGTCGACCCCCTGGTTCTCCCCACACATGCCATCCACGCTACCCGGATGACAGACAACTGGGGAACTATGCGGCAGGCATGGACGCTGCACGATCTGCGCCCATCCCGTGTGACATCTCAGCTGGCGGGGCGAGTCAGCACTACGCCAGACGTCACCAAAGATTTGTCTGGCTGGCTCTCGCCAGATCCGCTAAGGTTGCGCCATCAGTTTCAGCCATGGTGGGCGGATGATAAGGAGCGCAACGGTGGGCACAATTGAATTTGACCGTGCTGCGGTAGGGGTGAGTGCGAAGAGGGACTGGAAGGACTCGGAGGAGTTCTCCCGGATCGGCCAGTTCATCTCCACTTTGCCAGCCAGCAGGGTGGCAAAGTCTCTGCCTGTTGGAGACAGCACTGGGGTTAGCGCCCTGAGCAAGGCAGCAGCCCATTGTGGGGTGACTATGAATATAGTGATGCAGGAGTATTCGGATGCCTGTGCGGTACTGGGCGCTGGCCAGGAGGAGGCCATCTCAAACTTCGATGCGACCGAGTGGCAGAACACAGACAATTTCCGGGCACTCGTAGAGCGGATGGGAGACTGAATCATGACAGCTCAAGAGAAGATGCCTCTGCCCGAAGACATCACTGGAGAGATTGAGGAGGTGGCCTCGGGCTGGGAGGCGGCAGTCAAAGCGGTCATGCATACCCAGGTGGCCATGGACCAGTCCGATGGGGTGCCAGGGTGGATCGGGGAGTCAGCAGACGCCTATACAGGATCGATCAAGAAGCTCGGCGAGCATGCCAGGAACCTGGGTGACAGCTTTGCCCCGGCCGCTTCAGCGCTTCGGTCATGGGAGAGCTCTCTGAAAACGATGATAACAACAACGATTCCCGGGTTCTGGGAGCGCTACGAGGCCGCCCTTGAGGAATACAATCGCGGCATAGCCATCCTCCTTGATGAAGTAAATGCAGCACGCGACCGCGGAGAGACATATCCCTCTGAGGCAGAGCATCAGCGACGGACTGGCTTGGCTGGTATTCTGAAAAAGACCTGGGATGGGATCGTAGCTGAATACAAAGTAGCAATGGACGGGTTGGACACCGAGGCCCAGGAGACCGCAAACAAGATTCAAGGAGCTTTGGACTCGATCATCGATCCGACTAAACAGGACTCCCGGGATGCCATCGGAGCATCACTGTTCGACGACATTCCCGTTGTCGACGGCCAGGCTGAGTGGGAGAATGCTCAGCGTATAGCCTCACAGATTGCTGGCGCCATGAACGACCCTGACCTCACCCCAGAGGATATCAAGACCTTTCACGAAAAATACAGCGATATGCTGTCAAACCCTTTCGTGGCCAACGCACTGGCGGAGAGGGTATCACCACAGCAGATGACGGAGTTCTCACTCAGGGTGGCGACCGCAGGACAGTCAACCGGTCTTGCCGACGACATCAACAGAGGCGTCGGGTCGGCGATAGTGCTTGCGACCGGCGGCATGAACCTCGACCAGGCAAATACTCATAATCAGTTGTCCTTCGAAGCAGCAAAAAATGGGCTTTTCAACGAGCACGGGAAAAACCTGCAAAAGCAGACGCATGACTTTGCAGAGAACCTGAAGAGAGCCGGAAGAACTATCTACAACCCGTGGGAGATATCGGCGTCTTCGTCTCCCTACAATACCCCCGTTGGCGGCTACGACATACTGTCCCAGCTCATAGGAGAAGCAGGTCAGAACAACCCAAATCTGGCACTTGGGCCCAGTTTCTTCGATGCCCCAGAGGACGGACGTTCCATTGCCCAGGATCTGGTCGCCTGGGACGCAGAGAGAAGATCCCGAGAACCCAACGCTTACGCTGAAACATTCGCCACATCGATGTTCGGTGGTGGAAATAAGATGTGCGACCCTATGCACGCCATGTACACCTTGATGGACAGGCCCGAGGCACTCGATCTTAATGAGGACATAGACCCAACCCTGAAGGCCGCCGACAGAGCACGCTTGGACAGCGTTCAGAAATTCCTTGATTCCAACATCCCAACGGGTATGGTGGACGAGAATCACGACGGCCTCATCGACGACAACGACCGTTCAGTCAACATGACCCGCTACCTCACTGGAGGACGACTATCCCCCAGTGCACTAAGCGAATACTTTGGATTTCGGGATGGCGGTGAACAGTTCGGAAAGGTCATCCAGCAGGCCTCAATGCCAGAACAATTTGACCCCGACAATCATGATGAGTGGCACCCGCGTGACAAAAAAGCCACAAGCATCGCAGCTAATTTCATGTTCGGCTATCAGGATGGCCTCGATCTTCATCACGAACTAAACGACAGCGCATTTCATCGGAATGATGACACAATAGATGGACAGGACATATTTGGCTACCGCAACCCGCGGCTGCGTTCCTGGGCGGGGCTCATCATGGGCCCACATGTTGAGGGAATAACAGCATCTTTTTCCCAAGACAGCTCACACAATGGCACAACGGGAGGTGCCATCGACAACCACTGGATCGCCATGACCTCCGAAATGAGACATCACCTCACGGGGAAGAATGGATTCTTCACCGATCTGGCCTTCGACAACCCCGCCGTCAACGACAACGGCACACCGAGTAACCCTAACGACGACTACTACGAGGGTGGCAGGGCCCCTGCCATAGACAATCTTCTGATGAGGACTCAACACGAGTATTCCCAAGCGTTGCGCGAAGCCGCAGCCGGCAGGGGAAATCTGAGCCTAAAAGACGTTTCGGATCGCTGGACGCCTCTCCTCGAGACCCTGTTCACCTCACCTGCCGACGCCACGGATCAGGCCAAAGACGCTCTCGCCGCCCGCAATGAGCACTGGCAGAAGCTCCTTAAAGCCGGAATAGGGGCCGTGCCCTTTGGAAGTTTCATCAAGGACGAGGCGGCCAATTATTTCATCAATCAATGTAACTCAAATGGAACCGCGCCAGCACTCGATACCTTACTGCCAACTCAGGAAGCAGACCCGAAAGACCTCGTCTCCAAAGAAGAGCTGGTCAAAGAGTATATGACCGACGCCTACTATCAGGAGATCTCCATGAGCGGCAACTTCTCCGAGGCGGCAACCTCCCCCGAGGAATACTGCAAATTTCTGAGAGCAGAAGACCGCTTTGTTCGCGAGAGCGATGGATCCCTTATGACCTATTCCGAGATGCCAGAGGAAGCCCGGAGCCATTTCAAAACCTACATAGGCGAGATGGGAGGAACCTTGAGATATTCGGGCGACTTGAAGGATATCGAGGACGCCATAAATCGCTCCATATCCGCCCATTCTAAGTCCCGCATATTAACCAAGGAACCCTAGGCAGGAAGGATCGTTTCAGAATATGGCGCTGAATGCAGAAAGAATTTTGAAGTTAGCGGCATTGTCTCTGACTGCCTCCTCGATATTCCTCACCTCTTGTTCACCAGCATCCCCAAACGCAAGCTCCACACCCTCAGCAATGCTGACCGTCAACACGGATACCAGAGACGACTTTCATATCACGCCCCCCGACGGCTGGACGGAATTCTCTGGAACATACGGGGAGTCCGGCTACTACTACATTGCATCAGCCAACGGCGACACCGGCTACTCCTCCACCGCGATGCGGGTGAGACGCGAGTCACTGTACATCCTCAAATTCATCTTCAAAAAGAACCCAGAGGACCCCCAATTCGTCATCGACATGAACGAATACAGAGATCGCTCCATTCGCATGTCCAAGACGACCAAAGAGGTCAGCGAGGTAATCCCCCTGCCTGACCGCACAGTCGGAGGAGAACGCGCCGTCGGATACAGCGACATCTACACAAAAAACGGAATCCCCCAAAAGTATGAGACGTGGATGGTTGGCCGCCACGACGGCATCTGGACACTCTCCATAAACTCGGCCCCCGGGGAAACAGTCATTCCACCCGAGGCCTCAGCCGCCCTCGACACCGTCTACTGGACACCACCAGAAACCCCCGCCCCCTCCCCCAGCCCAACAGAGTCATGATGAAACAGCTTTCTCCAACTCCCTCATGCGACTCTAGACTGAAATCGAGCAGTTGTCTCAACGTGAATAGGACTTTGACCGGCTAAACATCGACTCATCGATACGTTATGCACCTCAAATCACACAATGGACAGCCCCGAATTGTTTTGCTAAGCTGCCGGCGATGGCGGCATCCGCAGCGAGGGAGTTGAACTTAGTGCGAACAATCGCTATTGGCATTCTAGTTGTGGTCGTCGCAGGCTACATGATCCTCGACGGCGTGCGAGAGCTCTCGGGTGCCGGGTATATCGCGCCCGGCGGGGAGCTTGGCCCGTGGGCGGGGCTGCTCAGGCGACTCGGCATCGACCCTCACACGCCTGGCGTGGCCATGGTGTTCGTCGGCTACGGCATCGCGCTGCTGGGCGCGTTCGCCTACTGCCTCACGGGATCGTTCGCGGGCGGTGTCGCGCTCATCGTGGTCGCTGCGCTCGGGCTCTGGTATCTGCCATTCGGCACCGTCGGCTGCTTGGTCGTGATCGGCCTCACCCTCTGGGACCTCATCACGAGATAGCGACGGCGGATCCCCCGCAGGTGCGAGCTTCCAGCGGGTTTCCTCGTCGTGACGCTGGATAGTTATTTGAGCATCATTTCACCCAGGCCGCGAACCTCCGAGACACGACACCGGATGCCCCACGGTGACTGCCACGCACCACACCCCGTCTATCCTGGAACGATGCCTATGCACGTCATAACCGGCGACCTCCCGGAGGAACTGGCGGATGAGATCCGCAGCGACAGCAGCGTCGCGGTTGACACCGAGACGTCGGGGCTTGACTGGCGGCGCGACACCCTGGAGCTCTGCCAGCTTTTCACACCGGCTACTGGCCCCATCCTGATCCGGAGGTCGGAAGCTCGCCCACAAAACCTTGTGGACCTGCTGGAAAACAGCCAGCTGACGAAGGTCTTCCACCATGCGCCGTTCGACCTGCGTTTCCTCGAAGCGACCTGGGGCGCGCGGACATCTCCAGTGTTCTGCACAAAGACTGGTTCCAAACTGCTTGACCCCCAGCTACCATCGTCCGAGCACAGCCTGAAGTCACTGCTGGCCAGGTATTTCGAGATACAGCTGGACAAGGGGTCGGTGCGTGTCAGTGACTGGGCAACCAAGGAGCTATCCCCCGAGCAACTTGAATACGCAGCAGCCGATGTCTCCAGCCTCCTGCGGTTGGCTAGCCTGGAAGCTGAACAGTTGCGGCTGCGCGGGCTGGAAACCGAGTTCGAGGCAGTGTGCGCCTACCTGCCGGTAGACGCACACCTAGAAGTGGCGGGTTTCCCCAACCCCCTCGTCTACTAGCCAATCAGCGGCACCCAGCGTCCCTCAGGGTCGAAGGAGAATCCGCCGGGAACCTGAACATCGAGGTTGAGGACGAGACGCAGGTGATGCGGCGTACCCGGAGGTCCGACCCGGCGCACCGTCGCATGATACGCACCGCCCTCGACGAGGGTGCGCAGACTGGACGACAACGCCCGGGGCACCCAGCCCAGGGGAATGCCCTCGAAGGTCAGCAGAATCGCGTCTTCATCCGCGGAGTTCCCATGCTCGGGCTCCAGGAGCACCAGGTCGCCGACACGCAACTTCTCCAACGCGGCTTCCTGCTGCTCCCGGGTGACGCGAACCTCTCTTCCGGGTAGTCTCAGCGGACCGTCAGGGATATGTCGCACACCGTTCGCCAGAAAGCACGCGACGGCCCGTCCGTCCCTCACAACGGGGACCCGCATGAATTGGAGAGTGTCTCCGACACGGCTCCCACCGGAGTGGACGATCTGCTCCCAGGGGGTCACCTGCTCCTGGTCAGACAGGCCGAGCATCGCCAGATACTCCCCGTAGTCTGGGCGGCTAGGGGACATGACCCGCTGACTGAAAACAGCGGGAATCTGCTGGCTGTCGTACCGCTGATGGAGATCAGCCAGGCCTAGCAGGGGACGGAAGTCACGCATCTCAGCGGCAGCCTGTGTGTAGACGAACGAATAGCCGTTGGCCGTGCGTGAGAACCGGCCGATGGGCACGATCTCACGGGTGTACGGGTGCTGCCACAGCACCAACAGGTCGTCGGCATCCTGTCCAGAGGCTGCTGCCTCGACCCGGTCAAGAACTGCTGCAGATCGCATCTCTGAGCCTCCCTAGGTTGCATTCGAGTAGTCGACTGACGAACGTAGCCGCCACCTCTGACATTCCTGGCACCTGCCCACCACGAAGCACGTCATGCAATGGAGTCAGGTCCAGCATCTCCAGCTGGCAACCCCACCATCTTATGGCCCTAGGCGCAGCCAGCTCAGCTGCCTCGACCGCATGCTCAACCAAAGACTTGGCTGGACGCACATGTTCGAACCGCTGTGCGGTGGCCTTGGCAGCCCATGCCGCCAAAGCAGCATCGCTATCAAGCAGCAAGCACCGCTTATCATCGGTCAGGTTATAGCCAAGAGATCCTCCATGGTCGAAGGATGGCGCAAGACGGTCAGGAACATCTTTAACACGTGCCCTCAGCACAGCCCAGTTCTCCTCATGCCGGTCCTGATTTGCGACCAGCGCGTCAAGGATCATGAACCCAGCGAAGACATCGAAACCCATACAGCCGTCCGGTCCCTGAAAGCCTTCCGGTGGTGTGACGTCCTGAAGAACATGCTGGATGTTCACCAAGGTGTGCCCAGGACGCCGCACACCAGGACGTGCGGGATCACAGGCCTTTCGCTCGGCGGTGTGCCGGAAATAACCTGGCACCCCTGTAGCCTCCAGGACAGCCCCACCATCGTTGAGGTCAAAGCCGTCTGGAGTCACGGAGAGCGACAGTGAGCCACGTACACCACTGCGGACACACAAGCGTGTCTCCGCGCAGGGAACGCCCAGCAGCAGCGCGACCTGTGTCGCGATTACCTCGGCCCAGTCCTCGCCCTGTGGCAGCTTATTCCTCGGAACATGAATGCTCTTGTGTAGCCAGAAGGCCCCGGTTTCGGGGTGCACAAGCCAGGTCGGTTCATTCGTCCCAGCAGACTCGGCCTGCGCTGTCTGCCAGTCGGATACGTCTATGCGATCCCAAACGTCTTCGTTCCTCGACATTCATGTCCTCAGCGTGATGCCAGCCGTAATGCCATAGAGCATATGCGATCCGAGAGCTTCCACATCGCTACTCACCATCGGGAGATCGAGCTCGACGTACACCGCGACTCCGGATGGGACCCATTCGCCGCCGACAACGGCCTTGCTTGAAACGTGGCCGCGCGTCGTGGAACGATGCGACGCACACGAAACGCCGAGCATGACGCAAGAGCCGCACCCCGGCAACGCCATCAACGCACAAGACGGCGATTCGTGAACAGGATCCTGGTCAGGCGCTGTGGAATCCAGCTGGGCAAGGCACACGAGTACCCGCTGTCTGTGCGCGAGAACCGGTCGATCGGAATCGATCTCATGTGTGAGCGATTGCTGTCACAGCACCAGCAGGTCGTTAACGTCCTGATCGGAGGTCGGCCTCCCAGCCTGGTCAGGGACTGCTGCAGATCGCTTCTTCGAGCGTCTCCTCACATGTGTTCATTTCTCCAGCTTTCCTTCCCTCAACTGCTTTCCTCTCACGCTCAAAACAGCTACTGTCATAGCAGGTGCAGACCCTATTTTTGGAGCAAAGATGCTGACCGATGTTGAGATCGCCGCGCAGGCGACGACCAAGCCCATCACCGACATCGCCACCGACGCCGGACTGCTACCCGAAGAGCTCGAACCGTACGGCAGGGACAAGGCCAAGGTGTCGCTGTCGGCGCTGTCCCGGCTCAGGGACTCCCGCGACGGGAAGCTGGTACTGGTCACCGCCATCACCCCCACCAAGGCCGGTGAGGGCAAGACGACGGTGTGCGTCGGGCTGGCCATGGCCCTCCAGCGCATCGGACAGCGCTGCATCGTGACGCTGCGGGAGCCGTCACTTGGTCCCTGCTTCGGCATGAAGGGCGGTGCGGCGGGCGGCGGCTACGCACAGGTGCTGCCCATGGCCGACATCAACCTGCACTTCACCGGCGACTTCCACGCAATCACCACCGCCCACAACCTGCTGTCGGCGCTCATCGACAACGCCCTCCACCACGGCACCACCGACCTCGACCCCAGGCGGGTGACGTGGCGTCGGGTGGTGGACATCAACGACCGGGCGCTGCGGCAGATCATCGTCGGCCTGGGCAAACCCACCGACGGAGTGCCCCGCCAGTCGGGCTTCGACATCACCGTCGCCAGTGAGGTGATGGCCACCCTCTGCCTGGCCAGCTCGCTCGGCGACCTGAAGCAGCGGCTGGGACGCATCGTCGTCGGCTACACCCGCGACCGTCGGGCGGTGACGGTGGCAGATCTGGATGCGCAGGGCGCGATGGCCGTCCTGTTGAAGGACGCCATCAAACCGAACCTCGTGCAGACCATTGAGGGCACTCCGGCGCTCATCCACGGCGGCCCGTTCGCCAACATCGCGCACGGCACCAACACGGTGCTGGCCACCCGCCTGGGCCTGAAGCTGGCGGACTTCGTCGTGACGGAGGCGGGTTTCGGCGCAGATCTGGGGGCCGAGAAATTCTGCAACATCGTCGCCCCGTCCAGCGGCCTGCGACCCGATCTGGCGGTGGTGGTTGCCACCGTCAGGGCGCTGCAGGAGCAGGGGCTGGAGAACCTGACCCAGCATGTTGAGAATCTCAGGGACTTCGGGCTGCCCATCGTGGTGGCGCTCAACCGTTTCCCGAGCGACACGCCCGAGGATGTCCAGGCCATCCTCGACCACTGCGCCGCCCTGAACGTCCCTGCGGCCCCCTGCGATGTGTTTACCCAGGGCGGAGCGGGTGGGGAGGAGCTGGCCCGTCTCGTCGCGGCAGCCGCGGAGACGCCGTCGCAGCTGCGGAACACCTATCAGCCCGGGGACTCGCTGCAGACCAAGATCGAGGCGGTCGCCAAGAAGGTGTATCGCGCCGACGGCGTGGACTTCACGGCGACAGCCCGCCGCCAGCTGCGGGAGTTCGCCGACTATGACGCACTGCCCGTGTGCCTGGCGAAGACCCAGCACTCCTTCAGCGACGACCCCTCGCTGACAGGCGCACCGCGTGGGTTCCGCATCACGGTGCGGGAACTCGTGGTCAATGCGGGAGCAGGTTTCGTCGTCGCCCTGACCGGGGACATCATGCGCATGCCGGGCCTGCCGAAAACCCCAGCAGCCCAGCGCATCGACATCTCCGACGACGGGGTGATCACGGGACTCTCATGATCGGCAGGCTCCCGGTGCGCCCCCGCCGGAGAACCCTGCGAATCTCAGCGGCGCCTCACGATGGCCTCATAGGCCAGCAGCACCACGAGTGAACCGCCAATCGCAAGCAGCCAGGTCCGCAGTGAGAAGAATCTGCCGAGGTCCACATGGAACAGCAGGCCGCCAAGCCAGCCGCCGACCAGAGCGCCCACCATTCCCAGGACCATGGTGGCGAGCCAGCCGCCCTCCTGCTTGCCCGGCAGGATCAGCTTCGCGATCGCCCCGGCGCAGAGACCCAGGATGAGAAATGCCAGAAATCCCATGAAATTCTCCTTCCAGTACGAGTGCCGAGTCACCGCGAGAACCCACCTTGGGGGGTCGCAGCCGGCTCACGACACCTGTGACACACCCTCCACTGTGTCATCCAAAGTCTCCCCACACCCGGATATGGGTTCCGTGTCAGCAGTTCTCACAGCCATGTGTGCTGTCCCGATGACTCGGATCCGACGGATCATGCGGTCGAGTTCTCGGCCGACGGGTTCCTCTGCGGCGACCTCCAGCGGCGCGTCAAGTTCACCGGCAACGCGGATCAGATGCCAGGCCAGATTGCCCAGGTCATCGGCACCCACCCGGATGGTCGCTCCATCAGCGTCAAAGCCCACCAGCTCGTAGTAACGCGACGGCATCACCTCCGCCACACGGGCTGGATCACAGCCGAAACGCACGACGGCGTAATGAGCCCAACTCCACGGTCCCTGCCCCAACAACACCTCCTTCACCTCCGGTGGGGTGGTCGGGGCGAAGTTAAAGGTCAAGACCACAACCTCGGTCATGCGGTCCAGCCGGAAGGTGCGCCAGTCGTCGCGGTTTCGGTCGAAGGCCAGGAGATACCAGAGACGGCCGCGCGCGACGAGCCGCCCCGGCTCGACGGTCCGCTCATGGGCCTCACCGTCACGCCGGGTGTACTGGAATCGGACCAGGCGATGGTCACGACCCGCCTGTGCCAGGGCGAGGAGCAGGTTCCAGTCGACGACGGGGCTGGCGGCGGGCAGCGTCACCACGGCCTGGTCGAAGGCCGCCACCCGTTCCCGGACCGGTGTGGGCAGCATCCGCTCCAGCTTGCCCAGGGCACGGCGGGCAGCCTGACCCTCACCACCTTCCAGGGCGGCGGTCCGAAGGGCGGCCGCGACGGCGATGGCCTCCTCATCGTCGAGATGCAACGGCGGCAGCACCCCACCGGGAGCCAGCCGGTAGCCGCCCCCCAGCCCCTGAACGCTGCTCACCTGGTAGCCGAGATCTCGGATGCGTTCGATGTCGCGACGGATGGTGCGCTCGGTCACGCCCAGCCGTTCGGCCAGCTCCGCGCCGGTCCACGTCGGCCGCCCCTGCAGGAGGCCGAGCAGCCGCAACAGGCGCTGAGAAGTCGTCATGCCCACAGTCTCACACGACTAGCGGACAGAAAACGTCCGGTTTGGGTGTCACAGTGGCATCAACCAATCTGAAGGAGACGACATGTACTTTCCGAGTATCGATGACGAGCGCACGACCCTACGCAACTACCTCAAAGTCCAGCTGGAAGCAGTCCGCGACGCGGGCTATGGGCTGTCCGACGAGCAACTGGTCGCCCAGCCGACGGCATCGAAGCTGTCGCTGGCGGGTCTGCTGAAACATTGCTTGTGGGTGATGACGCAAGCACTGGTGGGCGCTGGCGTCATGACGCCGGAGGAGTCCCCCGTCGCCACGCAGCATCCCGCGACAGACTTCTACGCAAGCTTCGCGCTCACCGACTCCGAGACAGTGTCCAGCATCAAGGAGGCCTACGAAGCGCTCATGCAGCGCTACCTGGAGATGATCAGCTCCCTGGACATGGATGCGGAGATCACCAGCGCCCCGCAGCCCTGGTACGGGATCAATGAGCCCCACACCGTCGCCATGCGCTACCTGGTGGCCCATCACCTGGAGGAGTTCGCCCGCCATGCCGGACACGCCGACATCATCCGCGAGCAGATCGACGGAGCCCAAGCCGCCGAGCTGAACGCCGCCGTCGAGGGTCGCGAGGCCAACGAGTACGTTACCCCCTGGACACCGCATAACCCCTCCATAATCATGGAGTGAAAGCACGTTCACAACGAGAAGCAGAGACTGCTTCCCCAAGAAGCAAGGGTTGGCCTCCGAGCGCTTCGGAGACCAACCCTTCAGAGCTGGGGGCCTGCTCAGTTTTCCTGGGACGGTTGTCCCGGCTGCTCAGGGGATGTTTGAGGCTCATCATTCTGAGCATTGCCTGCCTGGGGGGCAGCGGCCTGCTGGGTCTGGGCATCCGCTCTCTGCTGAGCCATGTGCTGCTGCTGAAAGGACAGCATCTGCTGCTGGATTCCCATCTGCTGCTGTATGGCGAGCTGCTGCAGCAGGACCTGCTGATTGCGAACTGTTTGGGCCTCCTGGTGCTGCACCTGGGATTTGTCGACGAAGACTCGGCTCTGAAGCTCCATCGTAAAGCGCTGCAGCTTCTGGCGATCCAGGGGAGACACAGTAATCCCATAGGCCCCACCCGCTAGGTCAACGACCAACAGCACAGTTGGGAAAGAAGTCACCAGGAGCCCGGCAGCCAGCAGCAGAATAAGAAGACCTGCAAAGAAGACCCCCGATACATAGTAGAGGCCAAAAATCGCCAGGACCACGCCAACTATAAACCGTTTCAGCAGAAAACTTGTACTGCTTGACACATTGGCGATATTACGGATGGGACACGAATCCTCACGTGTCCCCACCGGGATGAATCCCAACAGCAAATTGGGCACCTTGAAAACGAATCTGGTGGATGAGCACATCAGCTGCACCTTGAGGTAGGGAGCCAGCACAGAAGCTTGTATCACGTCACCATAGACGGAGCTCTCGCCTGGGGACAGCACGAAATCTACACTGTTCTGCACATTGGACGACGGAGGAACGGGATCTGTCATAACCAACCTTCTTCCGAAGATGACACTGCTAGAAGCACTCTAGCGACATCACCGACGGGTCGACCAGGGTTTCCTAGAAGTTAGGGGCAGGCAATCCCGATGCGATGCGGAGACAACCTCGTGACGCGACTGACCCCGGCCTCTCAGTACAGCTCCGCATGGATGGAGCTGGCCCCGCGGCCCTCTAGAAGCGCTCGGGCATCGGCAACCATGGCCGACGATCCACACAGGTAAAAGCCAGTGTCAGCGTCGAAGTCCAGAGTCTGAAGGGCCTCTGTGACGTGCCCTTGGAACGTCCCGGCCACCGGCTCGCGGCTGATGCAGCGGATCACCTGTTCGGGAAGCGGATCGTCGAGCAGGGTTGTGAGGTCCTCATCGCGGGTGCGGCAGCCGAACAACAGCACATTGCCGTCTGTCGCCTCTCTGATCATGGGTAGGAGCGGCGCCAGTCCGGTGCCGGTGGCGACGAACACCCGACGCCTCTCTGCTGGGGCCAGGACGAATTGGCCCAGCGGCAGTTCGATCTTGGTCTTGATGCCGACCTCCGCCGCCTCGACGAATTGCGAGCCCTGCCCGCCTGTCCGAGTGCTGATGAGGAACCGCACCTGGTCGTCGGCGATCCCGGCGATGGAATAGTCGCGCCAGGCGTCATTGCCGACGTGCAGGCGGGCGAACTGGCCGGGGGCCCACTCCCCCACCTCTCCCTCGACACGGAAGATAGCTTCCCAGACGCTTGGTGTGAGGCGGCGTTTGACGCTCAGGGTGGCGTGGTGTTTGCCCGACGGCAGCGGCCAGTCCCCCAGCACTGGTGATGGCCCCTGCTTCAGTGCCGACTGAATGATGGGGAACCCCTTGGGCCCCAGCACCTGGGAGGCCGCCAGGACACCGCCCATCATCGCGCCGCCTACACCCAGGCTGACGACGTCCTGCCCTGACAGGTAGAGACCCCGGACCGGGGTGCGTGACCCTATTGGCTTGGCGCGGTAGTACTCAGGCGTGGCCGGGATGCCGTAGAAGGCGCCGCCCGGATGCGAGGTGTAGTGCTCGACGGTCAGTGGCGTCGAGACCTCCATGTATCCGACCAGATCGCTCAGACCCGGAATGGCGGTCTCAGCCAGACGGAGCATCTCATGGCCGAGGCGCTTCTTGAGCTTCGAGTAGTCGGCTCCGCGGTTACCCAGCTGAGTGCCCTGCCATGCGCCGAACTCCGACGTAGACAGGAACGAGATGAGCTCCGCGGTGTGCACCCTCTCCCCCGACTTGACCGACGAGAACGACACGAAGACACCCTGCGGGAACCTCTCGTCTTTGATCGCGACGGAGCGTTCGTGGTCGAAATCGCGGTAGATCCACAAGTTCCCACCGTCGACGCCGATGGTGCGCGGATCCTCACGCAGCCGCAGGTACACAGTCACGGCCGATGGGCCGGTGCCGTATCCCTCAATCAGCGACCGCACCGACGCGGTCGCCTGCCCGACGGCGCCATCGGTGGGCAGCAGCCGGCCAAATGTGATGGCTGCGCCGGCATTCGAGATCACGACCGGGGCGCGGTGGACCACCTCAGGCGAGGAGGGGTTCCGGTGATCGCGGACCCGCACCCCGGTCGCCGCGCCGTCCTCGACGAGGATCTCGACGACCTCCTGGGAGACGCGGACCGCACCACCCGCCTGCTCGATCCCCTTCTCGAAGGTGCGGGCGATCCGGGAGCTGCCGCCCTTCGGGAACCAGGCGCCGTCCAGATAGTGGCTGACGATCCCAGCATGGACGACGAAGGGGCTGCGCGACGGCGGCAGCCCGTAGTCACCCCACTGGCTGGCAACCAGCGCCCGCAGCCTCGGGGAACGGAAGCGCCGCTTCAGATAGTCCTGCGTGGTGCGGGTCGCCATGCGCCCGGTGAGCCGCTGGAGGCCACGGGCCACCGAGGCGATGGGACGCGGCGCCATGGCCTGGATGAAGCGGAGCATCCCCCACCGGGCGGCACGGCGGATGTCCCGGAAATAGCGCCGGATGGCGCGGGCCTCGCTGGGAAAGACCTCGGTGAGGCGCTGCTGGTAGGCGTCCTGGCCGCAGGGGACCGGGAAGTCGAGGCCCGGATAAACGAACCGGTCGTAATGGTCGGACATCCGGACCCAATCCAGCTCCCCGCCGGACAGGTAGTCGAGGTAGGAGCGGATGAGACCACCGGGTTCGAGTTGTCCGATGTAGTGCACGCCGACGTCCCAGGACGCGCCGTCCCGCCGGAAGGTGTGGGTGAGCCCGCCGGGCTCGGTGTGCTTCTCCAGCACAAGCACCCTCTTTCCGGCGACACGCGCCAGCAGACCGGCAGCCGCAAGTCCCCCAATCCCTGATCCAATCACGATGACGTCATACACAGCGACTCCGTTCCATCCAAGTTATTTGACAATGTCTAGCAAACGGTAGCAGGCCGCGGCAACAGCCGGCTCCGCCCGGACGGTGACGAGAACGTCGTAGACTCACGCCATGAGCAAGAGGGGACCTGGACGTCCGAAGGCGGACGAGGCACGCGACCTCAAAGCGGATCTGCTGAAGACGAGTCGCGAGATGCTGGATGAGGGTGGACCGAGCGCGCTGAGCATGCGCGAGGTGGCGCGGCGAACGGGATGTACCCACCAAGCGCCCTACCATCACTTCGAGAACCGCGAGGCGATCCTGGCCACACTGGTCACCGAGGGGTTCAGGGAGCTGGCCGAGCGGCTGCGCGCCGTCCATGACCGGGCCGAGCGGGACGGCGTCAGCGTCACCTTTGAGGCCTCGGCCAACGCCTACGTCGGTTTCGCGCTGGACAATCCGGGAGTGTTCCGGATCATGTTCCGCCCCGACATGTGCAACCCCGAGAGCTCACCGGAGCTGCTGGAGGCCAGCAACCAGGCCCACGAGGAGTTGGAGCGCCTGGCCCAGATCGCCTACGGCCAACGGGGCTCGGCGGAGCGGGCGATGATCATCTGGTCACATGTCCACGGCCAGGCCAGCCTGCTCCTGGACGGAACGCCCAGCCAGCACTTCCCCACGAAAGAGGAACGGCTTGAGTTCTCACGGGAGGTCAACCGGCTGGCAACTCCCATGCTGCTGCAGGGTCGCCCAGGGCCCCATCGCGGCCGATAACTACACTTCGCATCAGAAAACGCATCAAATGATGCTATAGTTGACGCGGAGGCAGGCTATGCGGACAACGGTAACCATTGATGACGACACCTTGGCCACTGCTATCGAACTGACTGGGATCACAGAACGCTCAGCTCTGATTCGAGCCGGTCTTGAGGCCTTGATACGGCGTGAAAGCGCACGCCGACTCGCCGCCCTTGGGGGTAGCGACCCTCAAGCCATACCTGGACGGCGGCAACGGGAGCAGCGATGATCTTGGTCGACACATCCGTGTGGATCGATCATTTTCATAAGACGGAACCACTTCTGGTGGGCTACCTTGAGGAAGATGAGATCGCCAGCCATCCCATGGTGCAGCAAGAGTTGACAGTCGGCTCTATAAGGCATAGAAAAGAAATTCTCACACTGTTGAAGAGGCTCCATCCCATGCCCACATTGCTGCCAGAAGAGGTAATGGCTCTGATAGAAAATCACAGCTTGTGGGGTCGAGGCCTAGGCGTCGTTGATGTTCATCTGGCCGGTTCGGTGATGCTCACGCCGGGAGCAAGACTCTGGACTAGAGACAAACGCCTACACACCGCTTGCCAGGAGATGCACATCGATTGCATCATCGAATGATTTGTCCCCTGCGACCTGTAGGGTGCGAACCATGACCTCCGATCCCCTACACGCGGCCCGGCACGACGGGGGCGGCGACCGTTTCCTGGCGCTGTTCCTCACGCTCAGCGTGGAGGGCCGGAACCTCCCCCAGCGCGCCGGGGAGCGGAGGCTGCGCAGGCTCGTCGCAGAGTTCTTCGCGCAGCCCGTCGTCCGTGAAGCCCTCGATCACGACGACACCACCCTCGACGACGAGCTGGCCGATGCAGCCGCCACGTACTTCCAGACCTGCCTCAACGACAGCCAGTACACCTCCGGGCTGCTCGGGTTGAAACGCCTCAGCGCCCAGGAGGTCCGAGGCAAGATTGCGCGGGATTTCGCGGCCATGGCTGCCGCGGTCACAGCCTCCGGGGCCTTGCCCGGCGACGGGGCACGCCTGCTGTCGGCTCTCGTGACTGGGATGCGGCAGGCCGTGGGGGACGGGGCGGAGGAGCTGGCGCGCGACGCCATCGCTGCCGATCGCCGGGCCACGGAGGCATTCGAAGTGCTGTGGAGCGAATGAGACATGCTGAAATCGATGGTGCTGTTCCTGGCCGCTGCCCTCTGCGAGATCGGCGGGGCCTGGCTGGTGTGGCAGGGCATCCGGGAGCACCGGGGCTGGGCGTGGATCGGCGGCGGAGTGATCGCCCTGGGCCTCTACGGCGTCGTCGCCACGCTGCAGCCCGACGCCAACTTCGACCGCATCCTGGCTGCCTACGGAGGCGTCTTCATCGCGGGCTCCCTCGTCTGGAGCATGGTGGCAGACGGCTTCCGCCCCGACCGCTGGGACGTCATCGGGGCCCTCGTCTGCCTGGTGGGCGTCGGGATCATCATGTACGCGCCAAGGCCCGCGTAGCTCAGGCATCACGCCACTGGGGCCTTGACCCATTGGCTTCCTCTCGACGTGGAAGGCGTGTCCGGCCTGGGAAGGCGTTGTGGGACTGCCTTGAGGATGCGTCAGGAATGTTCCGCGGGCAGCGAACCGGACGTCGATGAGGCAGCTGATTCCCTCGTCATCACAGATTGAGGGTTATTCACAGCTGCTATCAACTGGGCTCTGACAAGAGGTTTCGCTGTTTCTGATACCCCCATAACCAAGCCGTACAATGCGGCAGCCCCAGCCCTCCCAACGTCCCCCTTCCTTCGCCAGCCATCCTGTGCACGAAACGCCGCACTACGTCTCGATGCCGTCACCGTGGTGCGTTCCCAGCGCCGCAGACGGCGATTCACGCCACACCACAGCATCCCGGCCCAAACACTCCCGAGCCCCGGACACGGGGCCTCACCGTCACCTCAAGGCCCCATACTCAAGTCTCTGCACACATACAAGAGACATCCATGAGGCTTTCACAGCTGCTAGCAACTGGGCTCTGACAAGGGGTTTCGCTGTTTCTGATATCCTCATGAATAAGCCTCATGGCCTCCTCAATTTTATCAAGACGCTTCGTGATGTGGCTGCGGGTGGCGACCTCGCCCATCTTGTGGTTCAGGTCGGCGATCTCGCGGGCCAGGAAGTCTGTATCCGCGCGACTTTGGGTGAGGTTCTGCCGGTCCGTCTCCAGCATCTCCCGGTCGCGGAACTCCTGGCGGTTCTGGGCAAGCAGGATCAGGGGCGCCGCGTAGGAAGCCTGTATCGACAGTCCCAGGGTCAGGAACTGGAACGGATACGGGTCGAAGCGCAGCTCCGGTGCGGCCCAAATGTTCCAGCCCAGCCAGATGCCGACGATGACCGACATCCACCCGATGAACGCGGGTGTGCCCATGTAGCGGGCGAATGCCTCCGAGAACACCCCAAACTGGTCGGGAGGCAACAGCCGTCGCCGTCGCCGAAAACCAGGCTGTCTAGGCACGCTGAGCTGAGTGTCGTCAAAGTCAAATCCGCGCATAGTTCTCCTTCGTTCGAGGACTTCATGAACACAATCCACAGGGCCGTTCCAGAGCCCAGGACCAGTCGACCAGCTCCTGCTCCAGATGCACCCTCACACCCAGGCGTAGGTCTCCTCGAAGGCCAGGGCACCTCGTAGCACACCTCATCCTGACATTTTTCCGTCGGGTCTCCGAATCGAACTCCCAGGGCATGCCACGCCGGTATCAGGATGTCTCAGTCAGTCAGCGCGTCCTTGAATACCTGCAGCAGTTCCGGGGAGAACAGGACGAAGCGGATGAGCCGCGGGCCGGGAATGTCACCGGCATGGGCGCGGACTGAGGCGACCGCGATGCGAGCCACCTCACGGACATCCCAACCGTACACCCCAGCGGAGACCGCAGGCAGCGCGACGCTGGCGCATTCCAGCTCCCGGGCGAGATCCAGGCTGGAATCGAAGGCCGAGCGCAGCAGCGCGGGATCGGTCTGCCCAGCAGACCGGTTGGGTCCCACCGTATGAATAATCCAGGAAGCAGTCAGATTGAAACCGGGAGTGGCGACAGCCCCTCCCACCGGAAGACCGTCAGGCAAGCGCGTAGCCCGCAGCTCCCGGCAAGCCGCGAGAAGCTCAGGCCCCGCGGCACGATGGATGGCCCCATCGACCCCACCTCCGCCCAGCAGGGAGGAGTTGGCGGCGTTGACCACGGCGTCGACCTCCTGCCGGGTGATGTCCCCCTGAACCGCCTCGATGATCATCTCGTCTCCGTCCTCTCACAGGCGCCGGTTCGATGACGTATGCCCCTCAGGCTATCCCGGCCTCCGGACGGCCTCCCGTCGTCCCCGCAGTGAGGGTGAGAATGGATCATGGACTTCTCACGCACCTCGACAGCCCGCGTCCCCACCGACCGTCCCGCGCGCTACGGCAAGCAGCTGGCCAGCCACATGAGTCGCAAGATCACCACCGCCTGGGACGAGGAGACTGGTTCCGGCTCCCTGCTCTTCAATCGCGACGGCCAAACCACCGGATCGGCGGAGCTCACCAGCGAGCCCAACACCCTGGTCCTGACACTGCACGCCGACGACGACCACCTAGAGCATCTGGAAGACGTCATCGGCAGGCACCTAGTCAGGTTCGGCTCCAAGGACGAGCTGGTCGTCAGCTGGGTCCGCGACGACGGCAGACCCGGCACCACCCAGCGTCCCTCCGACGAGACCCACAACGCCTAGCGCCTCCGGCGGGCCGTTCTGTGGAAGCGAACCGTCGCCCATCAGCTGAGCAGTTGGTTGGGTGTTGCCCAGGTGAGACCGGGGAAACGCGCGAAGTCGGTGTCGAACGAGACGATTGACGCATGGTGTTCGAGTGCCAGGGCCGCCAGGTGTGCGTCGTTCACCAGGCGTCCCGCGGCTCCCGCCTCGTCGAGAAGCCGGGAGAGGATGGCGGCATGCCCACGCGCCGGGCTGACCTGCTGTGCACCGGGCGCTCCCAACCATGACGTCATCTGGACGATCGCGTCCTCCCGGGACAGTGGCGCGGGGAAAATTCCCGGCTGTGTACTCAGCCGCAGGAAGGCGAGCAGGGCGACCCATGCGAAACCCACCACATCGCCGCCGGACAGCGCACCATCCAGCCAGTTCTGGGATGCCTCGTGGTGACGTGAATCCTGATTGACCGCATAGAGCAGGACGTTTGCGTCGACAATCTTCACAATCCAGCCCGCCGGGCCAGCTCCTGGTCCTCAAGCTCACCCGCCAGCTGCAGGGCATGGTCCAGGGAGATCTGCGGCCGTCCCATGACCCGGGACACCGTGTATTTCCTCGGTTGAGCGCGGGAACCAGCCCGCACGGCGTCATTCAGCGCCTGTTTGAAAGACACACCTTTTGCCTTCATAGTCTGGCGGATCAAGGACTCCACATCCGGGTCAAGTGTCACCGTCGTCCTCATGTTGACAGCATAACATCAGAAATTATGATGTCACGACATCATAGCCGGGTTGGCTTCTTACTGCGTGAGCGCATCCTTGAAGTCCTGGAGCAGCTCCGGGGAGAACAGGACGAAGCGGATGAGCCGCGGTCCGGGCTCTCACCGGCATGGGCGCGGGCCGATGCGACCGCGATGCGCGCCACCTCGCGGGCATCCCAGCCGTACACCCCCGCAGAGATGGCGGGCAATGCGACGCTGGCACATTCCAGTTCCCGGGCGAGATCCAGGCTGGAGCCAAAGGCGGACCGTAGCAGGGCCGGGTCGCTCTGGCCCGCGTTCCGGTTGGGACCCACCGTGTGGATGACCCAGGAGGCGGTCAGATTGAAGCCAGGAGCGGCGACAGCCCTCCCAGTATGGTTTCGCTCGGCCACCTCACGACGCATCCGCCCCGCAACCGCCTTCCAGTGGCGGACTACCGGCAGGCAGCACCGGGAGATCCCCAGGGAGGCCATGCCTCAAGCCCGCCCTCCATCTAACCAGGGATTGAAGACAGCAACCCCGGTTACTGCAAAATGTTTGACGTTGCGGGTTGCCAGCACCATGGAATTCGCCATGGCAACGGCGGCAATCTGCGCATCGTCTATAGGAACCCGCCCAGGGATTGGATATTTCGCAAAGATCCGTGCTGCCGCCAGATCAAATGGCAACACCCTACCTTCAAAGGCTGGCAGGACTTGGGCTGCGAACCAGCGGCGCAGCACCTCGCCCTGGGCTGGATCCACCGCCTCTTTGCGACAGACTCCGCGCTCGATCTCAGCGATCGTAAACGCGGTCACGAATTGATCCTCGTGCAGAACTCCCCTTGCCCATGTGGCGACCTCAGGATTGCGATGTGGCAACCGCAATGCGGATACCACATTGGTGTCCAGAACGTATCTCACAACTCAACATCCCTGCTCACGGCGCCCAAACGTTCAGGCTCAAATTCCACGTCCTCCGACTCGGGCATGGCAAGCAGGTCTACCAGAGAAATCGGCTCCTGACTCAAAGCCTGATCGAGGATCGCCCGGACCTCGGCTTCTCTGGAGCGCCCATTTCGTTGCGCAAGCATGGCAAGCTTCGCCTTTGTGCCAGCGGGAAGCCCTCGGATCAGCAGTTGTTCCATCTCCCACATCTCCCTTTGCGATCTCAAGCAATGATATCAATATGCGGGGCTCTCCTCCATCGCTTTTCGCGCCGACCCACCTGCGAGCAGGCTTCAGGCATCAATCTATGGATAGGTTGGGGGCATGTCCCTTCCCGAGGAGCTGACCGCCGGACTCGACGTCACCCAGGTCACGCCGGTGCATGGCGGCGACATCGCACGCGCCTACCGTCTCGACACCAGCGACGGCCCGGTATTCCTGAAGACGCATCCCTCCCCCACACACCTGCTGTTCGAGCGGGAGGCACGAGGGTTGCGGGCGTTACGGGAGGCCACAACGGCCGGGGTGCAGGTCCCCGAGGTGCTGGCATCATCACCCCGTGGACTGCTGCTGGAGTGGATCGACGAGGGCCGTCGCAGCCCCGGCACTGAGGAAGCCTTGGGCGTGGGCCTGGCCGCGCTGCACCGTCAGCCCCAGCAGCACTTCGGTGGGCTCGACGGCGACGAGTTGGGCTATCTAGGGTCCGTCGAGGTGGATCTGACACCCGCGTCATCATGGCCGGAGTTCTATCTGGAGCGACGGCTCCGTCCCCTCACCAGGCGTGCCGTCGCAGAACGTCAGGTGCCCCAGGAGGCCCTGCATCTGCTGGACGGCCTGGAACCGCAGGTCGCAGAGCTGTGCGGTCCGGCTGAGTCGCCATCGCTGGTCCACGGCGACCTGTGGGCCGGGAACCGCCTAGTCGACCAGACGGGCGTGAACTGGCTCATCGACCCGGCCGCGCACTACGCGCATCGCGAGTTCGACCTGGCGATGATGCAGCTGTTCGGTGGTTTCGGGCGAGAGGCGTTCACCAGCTACGACGACGCCTACCCACTGGCCGACGGCTGGCAGGCCCGGGTTCCCTGGTATCAGCTGACGCCGCTGCTGGTGCACGCCATCTTGTTTGGCGGTAGCTACGGGGCGTCGGTGATGTCGGTGCTGCGTGGGCTGGCCCGCTGAGCCGCAGGGTGCTCCTGCACCCCGGCCGGGATACGGTGCGGGCATGAATACCCCAATAGATAAAGCTTTCACCCGCCGCTCGCTGCTGGGCGGCACCGGCGCGGCCGTCGGCGCCCTGGCACTGGGAGGCGGCGTCACCGCCCCGTTGGCGGCTGCCGATGTTGGTTCTGATGCCTACCGTCCCGCATACCATTACAGCCCGGCCGGGGGGAATCTCGCCGACCCGAACGGCCTGATCCATTTCGACGGCGAATACCACCTGTTTCATCAGCAGGACGGCACCTGGGCGCACGCCGTCAGCTCTGACATGGTGCATTGGAAGCCCCTCGGCACAGCGCTGCAGCACGACGCACTGGGCCTGGCGATGTCCGGCAGCTGCGTCGACGACGGCGCCAACACCTCCGGGCTGGTGCCCGGCGGTGGAATGGTCGCCATCTACACCTCGACCACTGGCGGGGAGGCGCAGTCCCTTGCCTACAGCACGGACCGGGGGCGCTCCTGGAGACGCTACGACGGCAACCCCGTCATCCCCAATGACGGCCGCAAGGACTTCCGCGACCCCAAGGTCTTCTGGCATGAGCCGACGAAGTCATGGGTAATGGTCGTGTCTGTGTATGACCACGTCTCGATCTTCCGCTCCCCCAATCTGAGGCAGTGGAGTCACGCCAGCGTCTTCGGCCAGGGCATCGGGTCGCATGCCGCCGTGTGGGAGTGCCCCGACCTGTTCCCCCTCACCGATGCCTCCGACGGAAAGACCCGCTGGGTGCTGACCCTCTCGATCGGCGACAACCAGGAGACCCACGGCTCCACCGCCCAGTACTTCATCGGCGACTTCGACGGCAGCACGTTCTTCCCGGAGGATGACCGGGTGCGTTTCACCGACGCCGGGCAGGACTTCTACGCCGCCCAGAGCTTCGAGAAGGTGGAGGGTCGTCGCATCTGGCTGGGGTGGCTGGGCAACTGGCGCTACCCCTATTCCATGCCCACTGGCGACTGGCGCAACGAGATGAGCATTCCGCGCGAGTTGTCGCTGACCACCCGCGACGGCATTCGTATCCTGCGGCAGGAGCCCATCGCGGAGCTGGCTGGGCTGCGTGGGCAGGCGGTGGAGATCACCGGTGTCAGCGCCACGGACGATATGGTCTCATTCGGGACGGAACGGGTCACCGAGATCGACCTCGTCCTGGATGTCTCCCGCGCCAGCAACGCCTGGCTGAGCCTGGCCCGCGGCGATGCAGGTGGCAGGCTTCAGGAGGTGAGGGTCGGGGTGGACACCGTCAAGGGCGTGTTCTACATGGACCGCACGAACGGCGGCCTGCAGACCGTCCCGGGCCGCGATGGCGGCGAGGCGCAGTTCGCCCTGCGACGGGAGGTGGCCTACCGCCCCGTCGACGGCCGGGTCCGGCTGCACGTCTACCTGGATCGCTCCAGCGTGGAGGTGTTCGTTGACGACGGCGCCCCGGCGGGCTCTCTCTTGGTCTTCAACGACCCGTCCGCCCAGGGCCTTGCCCTCGGCGCGACCGGGACAGCGACCATCGCCTCCGGTCATTTGACCCCCTTGAGAGCGGTGTTCTGAGCATCATCGCCTCGCGAGATCATCCTCTGGTGGTCTCGGCTGCCAGCGGCTGGCACCATAGCCCACCTGGCCGGGCAGTCGTCGTGGAGTCATCGTGACCCTTTCGACCGCATATTGGCTGCACGGGAATTTCCATGCCGGACCGGGGTTCCCAGAGTTGACCTGCGGCCCGTGACCGTGGACTCCGTCAGGGTTTGGCTATGGCCTGCTTGACTGTTCAACGAACCAGAGTAAGGATGTTTACATGGAACCTTATTCCCCCTTCGACTTCGGACCGTACCAGCTGCGCAACCGGCTCGTCATGGCGCCCATGACTCGGCTTCGCGCCGACATGGAGGGTGTCCCCGGCGATCTGGTCGCTGAGTACTACGCGCAGCGGGCCTCGATGGGTCTGATCGTCACGGAGGGGGTCTTCCCCGACCTGGCGGCGCGCACCTGGCTTGGGCAGCCGGGCATAGAGACCCCCGAGCAGACTGCTGGCTGGCGGAAGATAGCCGACGTCGTGCACGATCGGGGCGGCACCATCGTCATGCAGATCATGCACGCGGGCCGGCTCAGCCACCCGACGATCAACGGCACCGGCCGGGTGGTCTCGGCCAGCGCGACGACCGCCCCCGGATACACCCACAACACCGCCGGCCGCGTCGACTACATCCAGGCCGAGCCCCTGACCGAACCGGAGATCAAGCAGATCATCGCCTCCTGGGTGCGGGCGTCACGCCACGCCATCGACGCCGGTATGGACGGCGTCCAGATCCACGGCGCCAACGGCTACCTGATCCACCAGTTTCTCTCGCCCAACACCAATCTGCGCACCGACTCCTGGGGTGGTAGCCCTGAGGCCCGGGCGCGCCTGGCGATCGAGGTGACGCGGGCCGTCGTGGCCGAGATCGGCGGGGAGCGCACCTCGATCCGCCTGTCGCCGCAGCACAACATCCAGGGCATCGAGGAAACCGACGTCGCCGACGTCGACGCCACCTACCACCACCTGGCCAGGGAACTCGCACCGCTGGGGCTGGGGTTTGTCGACATCCTCCACGCCGACCCGGCCTCCGGTCTGGTCCAGGGGCTGCGACGCGCCATCGGCGCACCCCTCGTGGTGAACCAGGGGTTCGCGGCCGTGACCACGCGGGACAGCGCAGCCACCTACATCTCCGAGGGTGTGGCCGATGCGGTGGGGGTCGGCCGGCCGGCGCTGGCCAATCCGGATCTGGTGGAGCGCTGGCGCACCGGCTCCCCGGAGAATGCCCCAGTCCAGGAGACATTCTACGGCAGCGGTCCCGAGGGCTACACCGACTACCCGTTCCTCTGACCGCACCTGTCCGAGCACACCAGCTTCAGCGGAGAAGATATCAGGGGCGCCCCCTCTCTCAGCGGGCGTCATCCCGGTCTTCCCGGTGGCGTTCCAGCACCTCATCGACGCTGGACGGTCCCGCATGCGGCACACCGGATACGGCATCATCATCGGCGCCTCGGGCGGGAGCGGACCACCTGCCGGCCCGCACATCCAGGGCCAGCCCGACGCCCAGCGCAATCAGGGCGGGGAGGATCCACCCGGTGGAGTCATCCCACAGCCCCGTGCGCGACAACAGGTCGCTGGGCGTCCTCCACCCCGCCTTGGCCAGCGCAGACACCAGGCCGAGCGCACCGGCCACGCTCACAGGCCACAGATAGGCGGAGCGCAGGCGGCCTGGAGCGATGGTATCCAGGAGTGTGACGACGACGAGGCAGATCGCCAGGGGGTAGAGCAGCAGGGTGATCGGCCCCGTGACGGTGAGGATCGCATCCAATCCCAGACTCGCCAGGATGAGGGAGGCCGCCGACCCGACCAGGAGGTGACGTTTGAAGGAGACGGCGGGCCAGACGGTGTTGGCATAGCCGGCCCAGGACGCCAGCAGCCCCACCGCCGTCGTCAGGCAGGCCAGCACCACGATGCCGGCGAAGACGACCACCCCGCCCTGCCCCAGGGTCAGCGACGCCGCCGTGCGCAGCAGCTCGGTGCCGTCGGTGGTGTCGGCGGTGATGATGCCCGGGGTTCGCGTTCCGATGAGAGCCAGACCGGCGTAGACCGCGCCTAGGAGAACCGCAGCGATTCCACCCGCGACGGTGGTGCCCCGCACGAGCCTGCCCGGCGAGGTGAACCCGCGCTCACGCAGAGAGCTGATGACGACGATCCCGAAGACGCTGGCGGACAGGACGTCCATGGTGAGGTAGCCCTGGGTGAGACCCGTGGGGAATGGGGAAATCGCATAGGGCTCGATGACGTCGCGGTCAACCCATTGCGCGCTCAGGAGCGTCGCCCCACACAGGAGCGCCAGCAAAGCGAGGAGGGCGGGGGTCAGCCATCGGCCGATGCGATCAGCCAGCCGGCTGGGACGCAGCGAGATGAGGACGGACAACCCCAGGAAGAGGGTCACGTGCGCCACCAGGGTCCAGCGCGAGTCGGGGATGCCCATCAGCTCCAGCACGGGGCGGGTAGCCAGTTCGTAGGCGACCGTCGCGACCCGCGGTATCGCATAGAGGGGACCGATGGACAGGTAGACCGCCAGGGGCATGACGACACCGAACCGCGGACCCACACGACGCGCCAGCCCGAGGATGCCCTCCCCCGACGTGGACACCGCGACGACGGTGGCCAGCGGCAGCAGAACCCCCGTCGTCAGGAACCCGGCCATGACGACGGGGAGGGCAGAGCCGGAGGCGGCCCCCAGCAGGGGCGGGAATATGAGGTTTCCCGCTCCGAAGAAGAGGGCGAAGAGCATCAGACCCGTGGTCACGATTCCCGTGACGGGGCTGACATGTGAGGGATGATCGGTCTCGCTGCTCATAGCGTCCGCCACTGTATGCCATCTCGTTCCTCCCACGCCCGTTCACCGGCTCGGACAGAAGGTTCCAGATGGGTTCTGTCTGGCAGCCGCTCCCCCTTCGTCGCGTCGTCCGCTGATCTCCCTGCCTATTCGCGGCCCTCGCTGATCCACTGGGGGTCCTGCACGATGTTGCGGCCTCCCTGCACCAGTGCGGCGACGCCATCGAGCTGCGTCATGGCTGCATCGTCCAGCTGGAGCTTGAGCGCGCCGAGGTTCTCGCGCATCCTCTCAGCACGACGGGATCCTGGGATCGGCACCACCGGAAGGCCGAACTGCCGCCCCTTGGCCAGCAGCCACGCCAGCGCGACCTGCGCGTTCGTGGCGCCCAGCGAGTCGGCGACCTCCGTGACCACCGCGAGGGCCTGCTGGTTCGCATCCCAGGACTCCCCCATCCGGGGGGTCATGCCGCGGAAATCCGAGCTGATCTGGTCCCTGGTGAGGGTCCCGGTCAGGAATCCCCTGCCCAGCGGCGAGTACGGCACGAAACCAACGCCCAGCTCCGCGCACGCCGGGACGACATTGCGTTCGACATCCCGCGACCACAGGCTCCACTCGCTCTGCACGGCGGCGATCGGATGAACGGCGTGGGCGCGGCGCAACTCCGGCGCGGTGACCTCGCTCAGCCCCAAGTGGCGCACCTTTCCCGCGTCGATCAGCTCACTCAGCGCGCCGATGGTTTCCTCGATGGGGGTGTCCGGGTCGGGGCGGTGCATGTAGTAGAGGTCGATGGTCTCGATGCCCAGACGCCGCAGCGATGCGTCACAGGCCGAGCGCACGTACTCCGGCCGGCCGCTGGTGCGCGGCTCGTCCGTGTTCACCACTCCGATGGCCCCGGTGATCCCAAACTTGGTGGCGATCTGCAACTGGTCTCGGTGCCTGGCGACGAATGGGGCGAGCATCTCCTCGTTCGTGCCGGCGGGGCCGGTGGCATCCGGCTTCGGTTCGCCGTAGACGTCGGCGGTGTCGAGGAAGGTGATCCCGGCGTCGAGGGCCTCCTCAAGGGTCTGGCGGGCTTGGTCGTCGGTGGTGCCGCCGTAGACATGGCTGAGCGCCATGCACCCGAATCCGATGGGTGAAGTGTTCAGCCCGGGGGCGAGGGTGACGGTCATGGTGTCTCCTTGTGGGTTGGTTCGTCGATGCTTGGTTCGTCGCCGAGGTTTCCGCCATAGGTGGCGATCTTGTAGTCGGTGATGTCAAGGGCGAATTGGAGCTCGGCGATCTTGCTCCGGACCCGGGCTCGATGCTCCTGCATGACCTTGAGACGCTCTGGCTTGGTGCTAGGACCCTGCTCAACTAGGTCGATGTAGCGACGAAGTTCCGTCATGGTCATGCCCGAGACGCGCATCCGGATCAGGAAGACCAGCCGCCGCATGGCGGCCTCGTCGTAGGCACGGTTTCCCTGGGCGTCCCTGGGCACCCGCACCAGACCGAGCCGCTCGTAGTAGCGGATGGTGTGGGGACTCACCCCCAGCCAGGCCGCTGCCTGCTGAACCGGCAGCGACTCGGGCAGGTCGCCATCTGGCACTGGTCCTTCCATGTCGCCGACCCTACGCGTTAGAGCGCGCTCAAAGGCAAGCTGAAGAAGAGGCATCTTGCAGCAGGAAGAGCCACCTTTGCGTTGCAATCGTCTCTTGCGTTTCCATCGTTTGGAGTGATACTTGATGCATGAAGACGACAACCTCCCACACGGTGCTTCCGCCGGAGGATCTGGGCGACCTGACGCCCCTGAACACCTTGTTGCCAAGCCTTCCTCCTGGTATCCGCGAGGGTGTGGGAACCTTCGTCGACGCACTGTCGCGAGGCGATGCCGTTCGCATCGAGCCTGTTTCCACGATGCTGAGCACCACTCAGGCAGCCGAGATCCTGAATGTTTCCCGGACAACCCTGGTCAAGTTACTGGAGGAGGGAAAACTCCCATACGAGCAGCCCAACGTCCACCGAATGGTCCGGCTGGAAGACGTCCTGACATACAAGAAAGAACGCTCCCGAAAACGCACCGCTTACTTCCAGGATTCCATGCGGCAAGCCGAAGAGACAGGCATGCTGCAGGAGGAAATCAGCGATTACACAGTCGCATTGAAGAAATCTCGGAATAGACGGCGATCGTGACCGTCGTCTTCCTTGATGCCTGCGTTCTGGTGCCGATCACACTAACCAATGTGCTTCTCACAGCCGCCGAAGACAGCCACTCAGACCACTAAACGAAGGAAATCCACAGATTCCATTAACGCGGGCTGGACACCATGCAAGATGGCCCAAAGGAGCCCGTTTTTGTGAACTGTCTGGGGACTCACCCCCAGCCAAGCCGCTGCCTGCTGAACCGGCAGCGACTCGGGCAGGTCGCCATCTGGCACTGGTC
>ERZ773077.113-NODE-113-length-57343-cov-5.077398_pt1 | contig 57343 bp, 52 predicted proteins | sample MGYA00580612_ERZ773077 | MGnify/ENA primary metagenome ERZ773077 (study PRJEB29015, sample SAMEA2737971) | human oral metagenome | biome: human oral; feature: human-associated habitat; material: dental | place: China | collected 2021 ...
ATTGCCATAGCGCTTCGCGAAGAGCCTTGGGGCGACCGCCATTTTGCTATTATAGCCCCCAATGGTATCGGTATTGATATAGTAAGCTATTCAGCACCTAAGTAAAAATATAAATCCCCACTTGTAGAGAAATCTTTCAGTGGGGATTTTTTATTAGCTAATTATTCACTACTTTTGCGCTTGTATTTATAATTAAGCTTATGTCGCACACTACATTACTACTCTGTAGGGCAATAGTAGTAGAATTTGCAGTAATTATTATTTCCTTTTCTCTGTTTGGAATGCTTTATTATGGAAAAGAAGGTTTCTTGACTGGTATAAGTATCTTTTTTCCTATCATTATAGGGGCACTCCCTTGTCTGCTGATAGCCTTGTTTATAGGAAATCATATAAAGCCTAATCCTCAACAACTCTTTGAAAACATTTTCTTAGGGGTTATTCTCATGTTCCTATTTTTTCTTATTGCTGTCATCACAGCGGCGGTAGTGCTCTATTTCATAATGGAAGGCCGATGGATTCATTCACAAATTCTATCAGAAATACTCACCTTATCTTTCTATGGGGGCGGTATCCAGACGCTTGGAGTAGGGATCTGGTTAGGAGGCAAGTTCTGTCTTATTAAGCAATCCTCTGAAAAGTAATCTATGAAAGCACTGTTTTTAATCTTTATACTTACCTATTCGCAAAGTATGCTTAGCCAAACTCAGGCAAGCATAGATACCCTATACCGACAAGATTTTAAGGATTTTACGCTGCGATTGGTAAGAGATGACACCGACGAGGAAAAATCCGAATTCCGAACGCTTTATATAGACAAAAAATCAGGGGAAGCAACCAAAATATTCGTTTCTACTTTAAAAAAAGATCCTTTTTGGCTCTATAGGAGGTCTATCGGAGAGGGCGGATATTATACTTATAATATCATCAAAGGATTTCATTTAGAAAATAAGCTACTTGTTTTTTATTCTTGTTGGGGAATTATAACCACCGTAAGTTTTGACCTAACTACTAAGACACACAAGACCTATTACATAGGATTATACCCTCATATAGGAGCTTTCGGATATCTCTCACATAGTATGGAAACCAAAGAATATAAAGGTATATTCTATTTTCATATAGAAGCAGGACAACAATACGGTAATAAAGCTAACATATTAGGCTACTTTAACCCTAAAACCAATGAAATGTATGATTACATTCCCTATAACACGCTTGGAAAACGTATTTCTGATATAGATAATTCTTTTGAAACCCTAAAAGAAGAAAAAGAAACCTCTTTCTTTATAAAAAAACTACTCATAAGACTCAAATTAGCCCCTGATAATATAGAAATTTCTTATCTGTTTAGGTCTGAATATCAAAACTTCACTTATTTTTTCTATGTCAAGGACAATTCATTGGTAGAGATACTAAGATTTGATATAGAAAAAAGACAATGGTTTGCAGATGGTTATAGAACCTCTCCTTCACTAACTTCTGAAAAACTATAAAACCTTTCCATTAGTAGAAAAAGCTATCTTGTTTGATTTTTTATAAGATTTATAAAACGCTTATGTTACTCAATTACCTTTCTTCCCTTACTCCTCTTACTGAAAAAGAAACCGCCCTTATAAACAGTCTCTTTGTAGAACGTACTTTCCGCAAACGCGAAACATTGTGGCAGGAAGGCGATCCTTGTAAGTTTTTCTATTTCGTAGAAGAAGGCTGTCTAAAACTCTATAAAGTAGACGACAAAGGGGGTGAACATATCTTCCAATTCGCCACCGAAAACCATTGGCTTACCGATATGAGGAGTTTCCAAGAAAAAACATCTTCCCTACTTACTGCTGAGGCATTGGAAGAAACTTCCACAAGAGCCATCACCTTAGAGAACCTCAACAGATTGTATGAAGAAATTCCTGCGCTGAACCTCGTATTTAGAAAACTCTCCGAACGCAACCAGCAAGTGCTACAAGACCGTATTTTGGAGCTACTCAGCGGGAGTGCACAAGACTGTTATGTGTCTTTTTCAAAACATTATCCCCAACTTATTCACCGCTTACCACAAACACAAATAGCTGCTTTCTTGGGTATTACACCTGAGTTTTTCAGCAAGATGAAAGGTCAATTACTCCGTCAATAGTATTTCTTAATCTACATTAAGGCACAGCTTGTTTTCCTGCCGTACTTTTGCACCCGAAAACAAAACATAAGTATAATTTTTTAAAGAAAGGAACAAGAAAATGAAAACCATCTTGCACAAAGCAGAAACTCGTGGACACGCTAACTACGGCTGGCTTGATACTTATTACACTTTTAGCTTTGCTAACTATTACAATCCTGAACGCATGCACTTTGGTGCTCTTAGGGTGATTAACGACGATACCATAGCTGGGGGAATGGGCTTTAGCAAACACCCTCACCGTGATATGGAAATCATCTCTATTCCTATCGAAGGCGACCTTCGTCACGGCGATAGTATGGGCAACCAAGGCATCATTAGCAAGGGAGAAATACAAGTAATGAGTGCAGGTACCGGCATTATGCACTCCGAAAAAAATGGTAATAGTAATAAGCCTGTGAAACTCTTCCAGATTTGGGTAGTGCCCAACAAGATGAATGTAGAGCCTCGTTACGCACAAATGGAAATTGCCAGTGAAACCAAACCTAACGATTTCCAACAAATCGTTTCTCCAAACCCCGACGATGCAGGTTTGTGGATACACCAAAACGCTTGGTTCAATTTAGCCAACTTCACCGCTGGAAATGCTAAGGAATACCGCTTGCACAATGCTTCCAATGGCGTGTATGTATTCGTCATCAGCGGACAGGCGAAAATAGGCGACCAAGTGCTTGATGCACGCGATGGTTTAGGTATTACCGAAACCGAGGTATTCACCTTGGAAGCTACCACCGACAGTCAAATCCTCCTTATGGAAGTACCGATGTTGGAATTATAGGATAATGAGCCAATTTGTTAATTAATAAAGTAACAAATTATGCCCTCCCCATTAGTAGAGAAAGTCACCAATGGGGAGGTTTTTTATTCACTTCTTGGATTTGTATACAAAATTCTGTGATTTGTATAACACTATATTAAAAAAACGCCGTACTTTTGCCCCCGTAAATCAGAGGAATATTACAAATGATGTACAGTTAAATTAGCAGGCTATGAAACTTCTTCAATTTATAAAAAGCTGGACGCTCCCCTTCTCTATGGGTATAGGAGCGTTAGCTTATTTGGTGTTTTATTACGTACCCGCGTTAGAGGAGGCATCGCAATGGTTTGCCCCTATATTCAACAGTATATTGCCGCTGTTTATGTTCCTCATTCTCTACGTAACTTTTTGCAAGGTCGATTTTAGAAAAATAGCTATTGTACCTTGGCACTGGTGGATGGTAGTGGTGCAATGCCTGTTAGTAGGCATAGGCGTGGGGGCTATTCTCCTCTTTGGTATCGTAGGTAAGGAGTTGATTCTTTTGGAAAGTATATTGGCTTGCATTATAAGTCCGTGTGCTGCAGCGGCTGCCGTAGTAACCCTAAAACTCGGTGGTAACTTAGAGCAAATGACTACTTATACCTTTGTTTCTAATCTGCTCTGTGCCTTACTTATTCCGCTATGCTTTCCGCTGATAGAACCCGCCTCGCAAATGACTTTCTGGAGTGCTTTTGTGCTGATAATGCAGAAAGTATGTTTAGTGTTGGTTGTACCAATGCTATTAGCGCTACTCACCAAGAGCGTCCCCCTACTCCACCGCTTTCACCAATGGCTCATACATATACCCGACCTCTCTTTTTATCTATGGGGTTGCTCGCTGATGATTGTAACAGGCACTACTCTGAAAAACATTTTTCACGCCCAAACCTCTGTCAGCTTTTTGCTACTCATCGGTATTCTGGGCTTAGTAGTATGCCTATTGCAGTACGCTATAGGGCGACGTATAGGACGCTTTTTTCGCTCTTCGATAGAAGCGGGACAAGCTTTAGGGCAAAAGAACACCGCCTTTGCTATCTGGATAGCTGCTACCTACCTGCACCCTCTTTCTACAGTAGGGCCTGGTTGCTATATTCTATGGCAGAATATTATCAATTCTATAGAAATCTGGAAACGAGGAAAGTATGAAGCATAAAACAATTAATAATTAACATAAGATTGTCAATTGTTAATTGTTTTGTACTTTTGCAGCCAAAACAAACATACTTTTCTACCAATGAAAATATCATTCAAAAACGATTATGCCGAAGGAGCTCACCCTGCTATCTTAGAGGCGCTTATGAAAACTAATCTCACCCAGCAAGCAGGCTATGGACTTGACGACTACTCTTTAGAAGCCAAAGCCCTTATCAGAGAAAAAATAAAGAACCCTAATGCCCAAATACACTTTGTAAGCGGTGGTACACAAGCCAATTTATTAGTAATTGCAGCACTGCTGCGCCCTTACGAAAGCGTTATTACCTCCGATACTGCCCATATTGCCGACAGCGAAACAGGGGCTATTGAGGCTGTAGGGCACAAAATACACCTCGCCCCCTCTATCAATGGCAAAATAACCCCTGAGGACATCGCTCATTACGCCACTTGTTATACAAACTTCCCTCATCAGGTAAAACCGCGATTGGTATACATCACCAATAGTACCGAAGTGGGCACGATATACACCCTTGCCGAGCTAAAAGCTATCTATGCCTGCTGCCAAGCTCATCAGCTTTTGCTCTTTATGGACGGTGCGCGGCTGGGATCAGCCCTGAATGCACAAGACAACGATATACAATGGGAAGACCTTGCCCAATACACCGATGTTTTCTACATAGGGGCGACCAAAAATGGCGGCTTATTAAGCGAAGCAATTGTCATCAACAAGTCTGCCCTACAAGAAGGATTTGAATATCAACTGAAGCAAAAAGGCGCCCTTTTAGCCAAAGGAAGGCTACTGGGCATACAGTTTCTGACGCTCTTTCAAAACGACCTATACAACACGCTCGCACGCTACGCCAATGAGCGTATGCAGACTATCAAAGAGGCATTTGCAGCAGCAGGATACCCCTTTTTAGCCGATACTACTACCAATCAGTCATTCCCTATTCTGCCTAATAAAAGCATTGATATATTAGCAGAAAAGTTTGAGTTTTACCGATGGAAGACCATTGATGAGGAACACACTGCTATACGGCTGATAACCTCGTGGGCTACTACCCCAGGGCAAGTAGCTACCCTAATAGAAGCGATTGATTCTCTCGCTGATGCGAGTTTATAGTCCGTACCTACTGAAATTTTCAAAATAATTCAAAACTCATCATTCAAAATTCAAAATTATTTCTTACCTTTGCCATCTCACTTAATAACAAAGAAAACACGATGAAATCAGAACAAGAACTTGCTGAATTTTACGAACGACTTAAAAAAGAGTTAGTAGAGACCTCTCTTTTCCCTACTAAATACCTATACAAATTCATAATCCCTGATGATGAAGCTAAATTAGTGCAACTAAAAGACGTTTTTAAAGAAACAAATGCTGAAATTAGTACTCGTCCGTCATCAAATGGGAAATATATAGGTGTTTCGGTAAGCCTAACCGTTAAAAATCCTGATGAAGTAATTAAATACTACAAAGAAGCTGGCAAAGTAGAAGGTATTTTATCATTATGACGACATTAGAATACAATACAGAGCGCCCTGCGCTACTCATACCAGAATACGGCAGGCACATACAGAAAATGATAGAGAAAGCGGTGCTCTTAGAAGACCGCAACGTGCGCAACCGCACTGCCCGCAGTATCGTAGCAGTGATGGGGAACCTTTTTCCGCACCTACGTGATGTGCCTGACTTTCAGCATAAACTGTGGGATCAGTTGTTTATAATGTCTGATTTTAAGTTAGATGTAGATTCTCCATACGAAAAGCCTACCCGCTCGACCTTGTACAAGCGTCCTGACCGGTTGCAATATCCGCAGGCGCACCCTAAGTACCGCTTTTATGGCAATGTGATTATCCGTATGATTGAGACCTGCTGCAAGTGGGAAAAAGGCGAACTGCGAGAGGCACTAGAGTACTCAATAGCTAACCATATGAAAAAGAGCTTCTTAACGTGGAATAAAGAATCGGTAGATGATAGCGTAGTATTTGAACATTTGTACGAACTCAGTGGGGGTGAGATAGATTTGCGACGCCGCAAAGAAGACTTGACTGATAGCCAGTCGCTTATACGTACAAAGATGAATCTGACCAAGCGTACCCCTACTACTACCCCTCACTACGGACAAGGACAACAAAAGAAAGGATTTACTAATTATAAAAAGAATAACAATGGGCGTTTTCAAAATTGAAGGAGGGCATACTCTTAAGGGTGAAATCACTCCACAAGGAGCTAAAAATGAGGCTTTGCAGGTGCTTTGTGCTGTACTGCTGACCGACCAGAAGGTTACCATTCACAATATTCCTGATATTTTAGATGTAAACAAGCTCATTTCGCTACTTGAGAACTTAGGAGTGAAAATTCAAAAGCTCGGTAAGGGCTCTTATTCATTTCAGGCAGATGAGATAAACCTCGACTATTTGAAATCAGAGGCTTTTTATCACGAAGGACAAGCCTTAAGAGGGTCGATACTAATAGTAGGTCCTCTACTTACGCGCTTTGGGGTAGGCTATATGCCTAAACCAGGGGGCGATAAGATAGGTAGACGCCGCCTTGACACCCATTTCGATGGTTTTATAAAACTCGGAGCACACTTTGAGTATGACGAAAGCAACTTCACTTATAGCGTGGTAGCTGAACGGCTAAAAGGTACTTATATGCTATTGGAAGAGGCATCGGTGACCGGTACCTCTAACGTTATTATGGCTGCTGTTTTGGCTGAAGGTAAGACGACAATCTACAATGCTGCTTGCGAACCCTACGTGCAGCAGCTATGCCGTATGCTGAATGCTATGGGGGCTGATATTCAGGGTATTGGCTCTAACCTAATCACCATAAACGGCGTAACCGAATTGGGGGGCTGTAGCCATACTATCCTACCCGATATGATAGAAATAGGTAGCTGGATAGGCTTAGCGGCAATGACTCGAAGCGAGATAACTATCAAGAATGTAGGTTGGGAGCATTTGGGCATTATGCCTACGATATTTCGCAAGTTAGGTATTTCCTTTGAAAAAGTAAATGATGATATACACATACCTGCACACACAAATGGTTATGAGATACAAAACTATATCGATGGTTCGATACTTACTGTAGCCGATGCTCCTTGGCCTGGCTTTACCCCCGACTTACTTAGTATTATATTAGTGATAGCTACCCAAGCGAGAGGTCAGGTACTTATACATCAGAAAATGTTTGAAAGCCGCTTGTTTTTCATCGATAAACTGATAGATATGGGGGCTAAAATTATACTCTGTGACCCCCACCGTGCTACCGTGATAGGCAATGATTTCAGGTCGCCTCTACGCGCTACACTGATGACCTCACCCGATATCAGAGCTGGTATTGCACTACTAATAGCTGCCCTTTCGGCTAAAGGAACTTCTACCATTTACAATATCGAACAAATAGACCGAGGCTACGAAAATATAGACGAAAGACTAAGAGCTCTTGGGGCTAATATAGTAAGGGTGAATTAACTATTGACAATTAATAACTATGTATAATTTTGACGAACTTATTTGTAGGAAAGACACCGATGCTCTAAAGTTAGAGGCATTGGCACCACGATGGGGCAGAACCGACCTCCTACCTATGTGGGTAGCCGATATGGATTTCAAAACCCCAGACTTTATAGTAGAGGCAATGCGCAAACGTATGGAGTGCGAAATTTTTGGTTATACCTCAAAACCTGATAGCTGGTATGAGGCTATTATCAATTGGCAAGCACGTCGCCACCAATGGACGATTAGCAAAGAAATGATTTCGTTTGTACCAGGGGTAGTACCCGCCTTGGCAATGGCAGTGCAAGCCTTCACAGAGCGCGGCGAAAAGGTAATGATTCAGCAGCCTGTGTATAACCCTTTTGCTCAGGTAATACGCAACAATCATCGCGAGTTAGTAAACTGTCCTTTAGTACTCAGAGACGGACAGTACCATATTGATTTTGATGTTTTTGAAGAGAAAATTAAAGGCTGTAAGTTGTTCTTATTCTGCCACCCCCACAACCCTGGTGGACGTGTTTGGACGCGTGAAGAACTAGAAAAAGTAGCTGCTATCTGCGCCGCTCATAAGGTAATAGTAGTATCTGATGAAATACACGCAGACCTTACCTTGGCACCATATGAGCATATTCCTTTTGCTAGTATCAACGAACAAGCACGCGATATTTCGGTAGTGTTTGCTTCACCCAGCAAAGCGTTTAATATAGCAGGCTTAGCCACCTCGTATGCTGTGATTGCTAATCCCACATTGCGCAGATGTTTTGAGAGTTATGTAGAAGGAAATGAGTTGGCAGCAGGTAATGTGTTTGCTTTCAATACGGTAATAGCTGCCTATACAAAAGGAGAAGAATGGCTACAGCAGATGCTAAATTACGTACAAGGTAATATTAATTATTTAGTAGAGTATCTACAACAACACTTACCACAACTGAAAGTAATAGTACCACAAGCCTCTTACTTAGTATTCATTGATTTTAAGGCTTTAGGGCTTAGCCAGAAAGAGTTGGTAGCCCTCTGTACTAACCAAGCACACTTAGCCCTTAACGATGGAGCTATTTACGGTAAAGAAGGTACAGGCTATATGCGTATCAACTTAGCTTGCCCGCGTAGTATAGTAGAGCAAGCATTAGCCCAACTAAAAGAAGCTATAAGGTAAAAAAGAATATCTTACAAAATAAAAGCAGCCCAAAAAGTTTAGTTTAAACTTTTTGGGCTGCTTTTTTTATTAATATCAGTACTAAAATATACTCCTTACTCTATCTCTATCACTCCTTTAAAGTTCAGCCGATAAGGTTCATCTTTATAAATCGGGAAGCTCTCATCCTGAGTATTAGTTAGTCCCACTCCAGCATATAGGGTGCGAGCATTATGTTTTTCAGCATGCTTGCGCACTATTTCCATAAACACCACATCATATTGCTGAGGGTCTTCTCCATAGGGCACGGCTCGTACTATCACAAAGTATTTCTGATTGTTTTTATCCACACACACAAACTGAGGGTCGCGCTTCAACTCACTATTTACCAACAGAAATTCCCATTGTAGTTCATCGCGCAAAGCATTACCTACAATATTCATTGCTAAATTATGGAGTTCTTGTCCTGTTAAGGGTGCTTTTTTCATTTCTTCGCCAATTGTTCCAAACCATACACTATCAGATTTTCTACTACTTTTTTAGTATCTTTAGTAAAAGTACCTGTTGCGCGATTAGCAATGATAGCATTGAGTGAAACCGCTTGATGTCCTAAAAGTTTAGAAAGTCCATAAATGGCTGAAGTCTCCATTTCAAGGTTCGTCATTCGGTACCCTTTATAGTTAAAGCTATGCAATTTATCATTCAGGGTAGGGTCTTGCACTGGCAGACGCAACATACGCCCCTGAGGACCATAAAAACCCGGTACCGTACCTGTAATACCTTCAAATACTTTATCTGTTAAGAGTCGTTGCTTTAAAGTCTCTCCACAACCGACGATATAAGGTCTTCCTTTGTCAGTATTCCATTGGGTATGAGCCATAAAAGCCTCTTCCATAGCTATTTCGCGTACGTTAGGAGCATCTTTATAAGCGTGCAGCATATTATCCATTCCCAAACCGTGAGACGATAGTACAAAGCTGTCTACCGGTATATCAGCTTGTAGCGACCCCGAAGTACCAAAACGCACAATATTGAGCGAGGTAAGCTGCTCTTTAGGCTTGCGAGTATGCAAATCAATATTAAAAAGGGCATCAAGCTCATTGATAACAATATCTATATTATCAGGCCCTATCCCTGTAGAAAGCGCGGTTAAGCGCTTACCTTTGTAAGTACCCGTATGGGTAGAAAACTCGCGCTTCTGAGTGCTAAATTCTATCGTATCAAAATAAGCACTCACACGGGGCACACGGTTAGGGTCTCCCACCAATATAATAGTATCGGCTACTTGTTCGGGTCGTAAATTCAGGTGGTAAATACTACCATCCGGATTCAAAATAAGTTCTGATTCTTTTATCATAATTCAATCTTCGTTATAAGTTCCCTCCTGAAAAGGAACTCAAATAATTCTCAATAATAGGTCTACAATCTTCTTTAAAGAAGTGGGTCAAATTCTTTATTTTCTCTTCTAAGTCTTCAGGCACTTCTTTATCTACTTTGTTTAGCACTATCAGTATTTCCGATTCTCGCTGAGCGTTTATCTGTGCAAACATACTAGTCATCTTATGAGCTATCGACTTAATTGTTACGTAGTCTTGCACCTTAGCTGAGGCTTCGAGTTTCTGCAAATTTTCCTCTGTTTCACTCAAAAAATGCTTATAAATACCAACAATACCCTCTATGTCATCGCCCATAAAACTCTCTAATACCTCAGGAGTATACCCATTTGTATTATTATAAGGCATTACCATTATAGGTTTATGTTCTACTTCTGTGTTAAGGTTAGGGAAGAAAACTTTAAGTTTCTCATAAAATTTCTCTGGGGTAAAAGGCTTTGGCAAAATACCCGAGAAACCACTTTTAGTATAAAAACTTTCAGGCACATCACGCCTACCGGTTATTGCCAATACAGGCAGCGGTGCTACAGCGTATTTTTCGTTGAAAAGGGTAACAAAGTGAAACCCATTCATCTCTGGCAGCTGTATATCAGTAATAACCAAATCAAACGGTAGCTTTTCTAATGCCGAAAGCGCTTCCTTGCCATTGGTAAAAGTTATAGCGCCTATCTTCTTTTGTTTCAGCAGCTCTGTTATCAGCGACAAAATACTTTGGTCATCATCAATTACCACTATATTAATGTCTTCTGCCCTTTTATCCGAAGTAATAATAGGGGTAGTTCGCGTACGCTCCACCACTTTTTCTGCCAAAAAGCGCAGGGTAAAAGTACTCCCCTTGCCTTCTTCACTCTCTAAGTATATCTTACCATTCAGCAGTCGTGCCAATTTTTGCGAAATATGCAATCCTAAACCAAAACCTCCATAGAATTTTGAAATTTCGTCATTAGCTTGCGTAAACTCATTAAAAATATGCTCCTGCTGCTCTTCCTTAATACCAATACCTGTATCGGTCACCGCCACACCTATCTCATATATATCATCTTTATAAAGGCGAGCGTCAGCTTCTATGCGTACAGTACCTTGTTCTGTAAATTTAAAAGCATTAGAAATCAGGTTGTAAAGTATCTGCTTCACCCTATAAGCATCGGTCGAAAAGTTTAAGTTATTCACTATATCCGAGAAAGCAAATGAAAGGGCTACCTGCTTATTTTTATAAGCCGATTTCACATTACTTGCTACCTCATCTATCACCTCTGGAAGGTTAAAAGGTATCTTCTCAATCACTACTTTTCCAGATTCTATACGAGTGTAATCCAATAGTTCATCTACTAATTTAGAAATATATTCTGAAGAGAATTTTATATGCGAAAGATAGTTTTTACCTTTTTCAGTGATGTCTAACTTACCCAATAATTCCGAGTAGCCTACTATCGAACTCAATGGCGTACGCAGGTCGTGACTCACCATAGAAATAAGCTGTTCTCTGTTTTTCAGTAGATTGTTCGATTTGCGATTAGCAGCCTCTAACCTACGTCTGTAGCGTTGCGAGGTCACAAAATCATTGATAATAATAATACTCGAAATAGCAATGATGCCTAAAGCAATGAGAAACGACAATATCAATAGATTTTTGCTATTCTCAAAGATAGTTTTTCGCTCCTGACTGAGTTTTTGCGAGTTTATCAACACCTCTTCTTCAAAATTATGCAGCAAATCATCTAATTTTTTCGATACTTGCACATCATTTTGCCAAAGTTTATGCATTTTCTCATTTATAAGGCTCTTCGATGCCTTTGCTTCTTCATTTACTTTATTCAGAAGCGACAGCGTTTCCATCACAACCTTATCTATCTTATTGCTTTTCTTTATCTTTTCAAAGGAAGCAGGCACCTTTACACCTTTGTATTTTTTTAAAATAGAAGCAATATCCGATGTAGAGGCATCGGATACTGCATTCTTTTTCTTATCAAAAAACTCATAGCCCAAATAAGGCTCTAAAGACGATAGTTTCCTAATAGCACTCCTAATAATAATAGAGGTACTATCACTCTCCTGAAACGCTTTTAGCTCTTGCAGGTTATTGCTTTTCAGATTCAATAACGAACTGATAGTATCTAAGGTCAATAATTGTTTTTCAGAAGTAATATCTCTCCTAAATTTTAGCACCTCGTTTTGTAGGTAAACATTTTTCTCTAAAAATGTTTGCAATGCTTCCTTTTCATCACTTCTAATAGCTATACGTCCAGCATTTTCAGTCTCATTTACCATTGATAGAATTTTGCTTATTTGCACTATTTTATTCCTATCTTCTTGGTTTATCTTCTCTTGGTTCGATAGCTTGTTTATTTCCTTAAGTACTATATATCCTGCCACTACCGATACACAGATGAGCAGTATATAGCTTACTATTACTTTTATCGTTATCTTACTGAGCTTCATTATCTATTCTAAGCAGTTCGTTCAAACTCTTTTAGCACTTCTACTAATACCTGCACACTCTCTATTGGCATCGCATTATAGATAGAAGCACGATACCCACCCACACTCCGATGTCCTTTCACACCACTGATGTTAGCCTCTTTGCAAAGGCTATCAAGGCGCACCTGAGTACTCTCATCTGTTAGGTTAAATACCACATTCATCAGAGAGCGGTCTTCCTTCTCAGCATAGCCCTTTAGCAACGGATTGCGGTCTATCTCAGCGTATAGTAGGTCAGCTTTAGCTCGGTTGCGAACTTCCATAGCCTTAAGCCCTCCTTGAGCCTGTAGCCATTCCAATACCAATAGATTTACATATACGGCAAAAGTAGAAGGCGTATTATACATACTATCATTTTTGATATGCAACTGATAGTCCATCATCGAAGGGAGTTTTCGGCTCACTTTGCCTAATATATCTTTTTTTATTAGTACTAAAGTCGAACCCGAAGCACCTAAATTCTTCTGCGAACCCGCATATATAAGGTCAAACTTGCTATAGTTCATCGGGCGCGAAAAAATATCCGAACTCATATCAGCTACCAAAGGCACTTTCGTATCCGGAATAGAATGATACTCCGTACCATAGATAGTGTTATTAGTGGTGATATGTAGATAATCTACCTCTGTAGGTACATTTATTTCTTTCGGAATATATTTATATCCCTCTGCCTTCGAGCTTGCCACTACGATAGCCTCGCCAAAGAGAGTCGCCTCTTTGTGCGCCTTATTTGCCCAAGTACCCGTATCTACATAGGCAGCCTTGCGTTCTAATAGGTTATAAGGCACCATCAGAAACTGCATACTCGCTCCTCCTTGTAAGAAAAGTGCTGTATATGTATCGTCTAAACCGGCTATTTCCAAAGCCAAAGAGCGAGCGCGCTCTATTACGCGTACAAATTCTGCACTGCGATGCGATATTTCAGCTACCGATAAGCCAGTTCCTTCGAAGTCTAACAATGCTCTCGAAGCTTTCTCAAATACTTCAGGAGCTAATATTGAAGGCCCCGCACTAAAGTTGTGTTTTTTCATTATTCTTTGTGTTCTGCTTTGTATTTTACTATAAATTCTTCTACTTGTTGTTTGAGTATGCACCATAGCTTATCCTGTGCGTGCTCACTTGCCCAAGCGATGTGAGGGGTATAAATCACACGAGGGTGATTAGCTATTTTTAGCAGAGGATCATCAGCTGCTGGAGGTTCTTTCTCAAATACATCAGCCGCAAAGCCCATTATTCTATTGCTTTCTATAGCTTCATAAACCGCTTGCGGGTCTACTACTGCCCCACGCGATATGTTTATTAACAACGGTTTTTTTCGCAATTTAGAGATAAACTCTTCATTCACTAAGTGCTTTGTTTCTGGGGTTAGAGGGCAGGTTACCGCTATTATATCACTCTGCGACAACACTTTGCCAAAGTCTGTATATTCTTCATTACGAGGGGCAACCCCTTGTCTCTCTGCCCATAACACACGCATACCAAAGGCTCTTGCTACTTTTGTTATCGATTTGCCTATGTTGCCTACTCCTATGATACCCAAGGTTTTACCGTGCAATTCCAATACAGCAGGCTCTGTCAAACAGAAACGCCCATCTTTTTGCCAAGTACCATCAGCTACACTCTCGTGGTAAGTTTTCAAGGCACGCATAGCCGATAACAGCAACATAAAGAAGTGCTCTGTCACACTCTCTGTCGAGTAGCCCGCTACGTTCTTTACCTCAATTCCTAAGGTTTTCGCAGCCTCTCTATCAATATTGTCCATACCTGTCGCAGTTAGGTGGATAAGTTTCAAATTAGGCAATTGTCTAAGGATAGCCTCATCTATTTTCACCTTGTTTACAATAGCGATGTCCGCCGGCTTCAGGCGTTGTACTATTTCATCAGGGGCAGTCTTCTGAAAAGCCACCCATTGGTTTACTCCCTTAGGAATATCAACATCTATACGCTCTGAGAGTGTGTTACGGTCTAAAAATACTGCTTTCATATAAATTTATTTTATATATTATCAAATTCTGATACCAGCTGATAGCACCTCTTTGTACTCTTTGTTGCGTTTAAAAAAAGCAATAGCTACCGGACATACCGGTACCACCTTATACTTTTTCTGCAATACAAGAGCCAGAACCCCTTTGAAAAATTCATCTACAAAGGCTTCATCAGCCGATTCGGGAAGTAAGGTCTTTGTAAAAAATATTTTACGTTCTTGAATTGAGTACTCCACAAAGGCGAGTTCCCCATTTTGCTTAGCCTGATATTGGCGCGAAAATTCACTATCTATTACTTCCATAGCAATATGTTTTTAGTTTTTTAATTAGTAATATGTATTATTCAAAAAATATCGTAACTTTGCCAAGCATTAGTTTTCACCGAACGATGAGCGAACGATCACCGAAGGATGAGCGAACAATCATCGAAGGATACTAATACTTAATCCGGTGCAAAGTTACTAATTTTTCGTAAAAAAGCAATAAGAAATGAATATAAAAGATAAGCCTACAATTTATTTAATGCCGGGAATGGCGGCAAGCCCTAAGATTTTCGAACGGCTGCACTTCCCAAACAGCTACGACATTCACCTCCTCGACTGGATTATGCCTGAAGAAGATGAGTCCTTAGCGCATTATGCCAGTCGTTTAGCAAGTACAATTACGGCTCCTAATCCTATTCTTTTAGGCGTATCTTTTGGTGGAATTATAATGCAAGAAGTAGCTAAGCAAATAAATTATAAAAAAGTAGTGATTATATCGAGTGTTAAAACGCAATACGAACTCCCTAAGAAGATGTTGTTGGCGCGCTATACTCACTTGCACAAGTTATTACCTGTGAGAGCTATTAGCCATTTAGAGTTCTGGAAACGTTTTTCTTTTTCTGAAACGATGAACAAACGCTTAACTTTATACGAAAAATATATCGGTTTACGTTCTCCCTCCTACCTCGATTGGTCTATCGACCGCATTGTCAATTGGCAACAAAAAGAGCCTTTACCCCGTACAATTCATATTCACGGCGATAAAGACCCTGTTTTTCCTATTCAGTACATAAAAAATGCCACCGTTATTCACGGTGGCACACATATTATGATTATAAATCGTTATAAATGGTTCAACGAACACCTTATCAATATGATTAACGACTAATTACCTAATCTTCAGTGTAACTATTGATATTACTGCCAAGAAAATCCCTACTATCAGAAAGCGCATTACTATTTTGCTTTCGTGATAGCCTCGTTTCTGATAGTGGTGATGCAAAGGCGACATTAAGAATATTCTTCTTCCTTCTCCATATTTCTTTTTAGTGTATTTGAAATAAGCGACTTGCAGTATTACTGACAAGTTCTCGACCAAGAAAATACCACAAAGAACCGGTATCAACAGCTCTTTGCGCACCGCAATAGCAATTACCGCTATAATACCACCTATAGTCAAACTACCCGTATCGCCCATAAATACCTGAGCAGGATAGGTATTATACCACAAAAAACCGACTAAAGCACCTGCAAATGCTGCTATAAATACAGTCATCTCACCCACTCTGGGGATATACATTATATTCAGATATTCCGAGAAAATAATATTCCCCGATACCCAAGCAAAAATCCCTAAGGTCAGCACTATAATAGCTGAGCTACCTGCTGCCAATCCATCAATACCATCAGTTAAGTTTGCTCCATTTGAGACTGCCGTTACTATCAGAATAACCAACGGAATAAACACTAACCACACGTAGTGATGATAATTTTTGCCTGTCCAAGCTATTAGGTCTGCATAGTCAAACTCATTATTTTTTACAAAAGGAATAGTTGTCTTAGTCGATTTTATTTCTGGCACTACTACCTCATTAGTAGTATCTGCTATCTCACTGTTAGCAGTTGTTACCACTTCGGTACGCGTGCGCCCTATTCCTGTTTTTTCACTTTTTATAGTTACGGCATCGCTAAAATAGAGAGTTGCCCCCACTATTATACCAAGTCCCACTTGTCCTAATACTTTGAAACGCCCTTTGAGTCCCTCTTTATTTTTTCTAAATGTCTTGATATAATCATCTATAAAACCAATAGTACCCATCCATACAGTAGTGATAAGTAACAAAATAGTATAGACATTGTTTAGTTTAGCCAACAAAAGCACTGGTATAAGTGTAGCGAGAATAATAATAATTCCCCCCATAGTAGGCGTACCTGCTTTTTCATTTTGTCCACTAAGCCCTAAATCACGGACAGTTTCACCTATCTGTTTACGTTGTAAAAAGCTAATAATACGCTTACCGTAAATAGTAGAAATCAAAAGCGAAAGCAGCAGAGCCATTCCTGCCCTAAACGAAAGGTATTTATATAATCCCGACCCTGGGAAATCATAATTTTCTAAGTTTTCTAATAGATGATATAGCATTATTTATGTCTTTTATTTTTATTTTAAATGGCTACAAAGATACAAAACTATTATTAATTTAATAGGTAGTTTTACTTTATTTATTAATTTTGCTGCTTAATTAGTACTTAATTACCTAATATGCGAAAAGATTCTTATACACCTACAGCCCTTACTGCCTCTGTCATTATTAGGGTACGTTTTAGCGAAACAGACCCCTTAGGTATTGTCTGGCACGGCAATTATATCAAATATTTTGAAGAAGGAAGAGAGGCTTTCGGTCGAAAATACGAATTTTCATACCTTGATGTACAACGTGAAGGCTACGCTACCCCTATCGTAAAATCTCTCTGCGAACACAAAAAAATGGTGCAATACGGAGAGCAACTACGCGTAGAAACACACTATATGCTTACTTCTGTAGCCAAATTGGTCTTCCAATACTTCCTTTATAACGAAGCTGACGAATTAGTATGTACAGGCGAAACTGTACAAGTATTTACCTCGCTGGTTGATAATTCTCTCGCTCTTTACCCACCTCCTTTCTACGAGAAGTGGAAAAACAAAATGAAAGAACTTTTTTAAACTAACCTTTTCGTTTATCTACAAATTTCATTGGCTTTCTACTGCCTAATGGGTACAACTCTCGCTCTAACACAGCAATATCGCAATACTCTATCTTAGGCACGACTCTTATTTTAGCTCTAAAATGATTGCTAATTCGCTCTTTTAGAGCTTCTGTTGGGGTGCGTGTACCTATCCTGATAAGTATTTCATCAGTGAGTATGTTATTTGTACTTATTTCTATGATGTAATTCTCTATCTCTTCAAAATTAGTGAGCAAATCCATCAATACTGGTGGGTATAAAGTCGTTCCCTTATACTTTATCATCTGTTGTTTGCGCCCTAATACCGGACTTACCCGAGCTGTATTGCGCCCACAAGCACAAGTTCTTGTATGCATCGTCACTATATCGCCAGTTCTAAAACGTACCAAGGGCATTGCTTCTACCCCCAATGTGGTGATAGTTAGCTCACCACTTTCGTTCTCTCCTACTCTATTGCCTGCATCATCTAATACTTCAGTGATGATGAGCTCAGGATGATGATGCCCCCCTTGCTGGTATTCGCATTCAATAAAAGTAGTGCTCATCTCTGTAGAGGCATAAGTAGAATAAAGTTTTATCCCTTTCCATTTCTCGGCTATTTTTTCAGCGAGAAGAGTATTACTAAAATCCTGATTTCTAAGAGATTCTCCTATACATACTACTCCTTTTACTGATGAAGCTTCATAGTCTATCCCATTTTTTTCGGCATAAGCTATCATTTTCAGCAAGAAAGATGGCACAGCTATCAAATAGGTAGGTTCGTATAGCCTAATACTATCCCACTGTAACTCTGGTATCCCTGCCCCTACCCTTACGATGCTTGCTCCTAATTGGCGTACCCCTAAAAAGTAAGCTAACCCTGCCATAAAACGCCTATCGATAGTAGTCATTAGCTGCACTACATCTCCTTTTTTTATACCTGCACAAGCCAATGAGATAGCCTCATTATAGGCAAGACGATTCAAATCATTATCCGTCAAACCAAATGTAACAGGCGTACCAAGTGTACCCGAAGTAGAAGCATAATCTACAATAGCCGATTTAGGCACACATCTGAAAGCATCGTTATCACGCTGCAAATCATCTTTGCAGGTAGTAGGAAGCTTAGTCAGGTCAGAAAGTGTTTTAATAGCCGAAACATTGATATTATACTCCTTGAAAAGTCGCTTATAGAATGCCGAATGCTCATTTACATACGCTAACACCTCTTGCAACTTTTTCTCCTGCAAAGCTATTATCTCAGCCTGCGATTGCTTCTCTATTTCTGGTACCCAATCTTTCATTTAAACTTTATTTAAAAAGTCTTTTAAGCGAATTTAAAAATCCTTTCTCCACTACATCTATCCCAATACCAAAGTTACTATCAGCCATTGTATGGTAGTCTTCGCGTACAGGCTCTAATTTGTCTAACGGAATTTCTATATTCATCAGCGGATTGTACTCTACTATCACTTTGCCCGAGTTTTTAGTAATAAATTTTTGGGTTTTATGAGTAAAATACTTGTTCTGTATGTCGCACTCTTGTATAGTGTATTTCTCTTTAGTATCGATATTTTCATCGGTTTGTAGGTAGATTTCATAGCGTTCGCTATCGAAATTATGCCAGAAACTCACATCGCTGTGTTGGTGCTCTCTTATACTATTTTTCAGCACACTACCGTCAAAATACATAAGGAAACGTTTCCCTTGCGGGTCTACAAAATAAGGATTTTCTATAGTAGCTTCATATTTCACCGTCAATTCGTTTTCTACCTTATCGTCTTTCACTATTTGTAGGGTAGCATCTTTGAATATATCGCGAAAATCCTTGCCTTTACGGTCATTTGCGTAATTAAGAGCATAAAATAATGAGTTGTTCCAACTATCTAAACGCTCGTTTTTATTACTTGATTTAAAATAGCCTCGCATTGTATTAGCGCGGTTGTAGCGGTAGGTAGTCAGTAGCTCTATTTTACCTTTATTTTCTTTCACCACCAAGCTAATCTTCTCGTCTATGCAATAATCAGCAAAACGAATAGGCTTGCGTACTTGTAATTCTTGATCAGGCAAAATTTCCATATAGAAACAGAAAGAGATAACAGCGCGTTTCTCTAATCGACCAAACTCATTACGAGCGGTAGCATCTATAAAATACTCTTGCCCTTGATGGTTGATTTTCACCACTACGTGATTAAACGAGAGCAGCGAAGGTAAGTAGTATTTTAGGTAGAAATCTACATTATAATTCACCAATACCACTGATGAATCTACCCCCAAGTAGTTGAGTACGCACTTCAGCAATACGCATTTTGCCTTGCAGTCTCCTTGCTTATTTTGGTAAGTAACAGCAGGTTCTTGTGGTTTATGCCCATTCATCTCATCGGCATTGTACACATAGTAGATGTTATTTTGTACAAATTCTATAGCGTACTGCAGTTTTTCATCAAGGGTAGGCATAGCGTCTAATTTAGCTACCAAATCTGGAGCAAAATCAGTAAGTTGAGCATTGAATACCCCTTCATACAAAGGATAAATATAGTTAGAGAGGTCTTTCCAATTGCTATCGGTAGCAAAATCTATAAAAGGGAATATCTCGCGATTAGGGTCTACAGGATTGATATAATCATTTTCAACGATTTCAAAAGTTTCTCCTTGTGCTAAGTACTTCACCTCACTAGGCAGCACATTTCTTTCTTCATCGCGGAAAAATACATTTTTATAAGCTACTCGTTTATCTCTGTTATTGATAAGTTTAAAGTGGTATCTACCATAAGCCCAATAAGTATCAGGGGTTACATAGATATACTTCATAAAGTCGCGACGCAAAAACTCTTTTTCGGTAAACACTTTTTCTTTAGTGTCTTCCAAAATGAGAATATCATCTAAATGAAGGTCTTTGATTGAAAAATTTAGCTTTTTAGAACTACTAATAACACCTCTATTACTTTGGTTTTCATTATCGAGTACTTTTATGGTAGTATCAGGGGTTTTATCTATAAGTTCACCATTACGATACACACTAATACGGTGGATATTAAAAAATTCATTCTCTTCTAATATCATATCATACATCGAGGCACGCTCTAAGTTCTCTGGTTGCGTGAGCGTATAAGCCATAAAGGTATAATCGGAGGTACTATCAATGTCTATTTTACTGTATTTATGCAAGAAATAGCAGTAGTCGCGCCCCTCATCGGTTTGCTCTCGCGAGAAGTCGGTATCTACTAATAAAGCTATTATTTCAGTATCTGATAGGGTATTTGCCCAATCGGGAGCTTGTATAAAGCGGTAAAGTTCTTTTTCTTCTGTTTGCACGTTCTTATTATATTTTTATAAAAATAGCCACTTATAGTTAGAAACTACAAGTGGCTGCAAAGGTAATACTTTTTATTTTATTTCGGCAACATTTTTACACTTTTAACTAATCTGACAAACTCCTTTCGGTAGCCCTCTGGGTCTTTGCCTATCGCCCCTTCTGCCAATTCTATTACTTGGTCGTAAGTGGCGTTAGCTTTGTTGCTATTGTCTCTTAGCAAAATACCAAATTCGGCTACACTGGCGGCAAATCTATAGTCAGTACTAGTTTCTTTCAAGGCTTTTTTGTTGAATACCAAAGGTTCGGTTATTTCTACACTCTTGGCATCTTTCACTTTAGGGTCTTTGTAACGTATTTTGAGGAATCCTAACTCATTGCCTTTGCCTTTTTCGTTTAACTCTTGCGACTGATAGCGAAGACTTTGTGCTACTTTCCCATCTGAAGGTACTAACTCATAAAGTGCAGTAACCGTATGCCCTGCCCCTATCTCACCAGCATCTTTTTTATCGTTAGTAAAATCTTCATTGGCGAGCATTCTGTTTTCATAACCTATGAGCTTGTATTCTTTTACGTATTTAGGGTTGAATTCTAACTGTAGTTTTACATCTTTAGCTACGGCAAAAAGGGTACCGCTCAACTCATTTACCAACACTTTTTTAGCTTCGGTGATGTTGTCTATATAGGCGTAGTTACCATTGCCTTTATCGGCTATCGTTTCTGCCATATCATCGCGATAATTGCCTATTCCGAAGCCCAAAACTGACATATAGATACCACTTTCTCGTTGTTTTTCGATGAATTTCTCTAAATCTGTCGTATTGTTTATTCCTATATTGAAGTCGCCATCAGTAGCCAAAATAATGCGGTTATTACCGTTCTTTATAAACGATTTTTGAGCTTGTTCGTAGGCTAACTGTATACCTCTGCCACCTGAAGTACCTCCGCTGGCATAGAGATTGTCAAGCACCTTTATTATTTTTTCTTTGTCTTTCACACTAGTAGACGGAAGCGCTACTTTAGTACCATTAGCATAGGTTACTATCGCTATTTTATCATCGGGTCTGAGTTGCCCCAATAGCATTTTGAAAGAAGATTTTAGCAAGGGCAATTTGTTTTCTTCATCCATTGAGCCCGATACATCTATTAGGAATACAATATTAGAAGGGGGTGCTTTTGCAAGATCTATCTTCTTAGCTTGTAAGCCAATACGAAGTAATAAGTGGTTAGGATTCCAAGGAGCAGGTGCCAATTCGGGTGATACCCGTAACGGACTTGCACTTCCTTCTTCAGGGGCGGGATAGTCGTAATCAAAATAGTTTACCATCTCCTCTATGCGTACCGCATCTTTTGGGGGTATCTGTCCGTAGCCTATTATGCGGCGTACATTGGCGTAAGCAGCTCTGTCTACATCTGCCGAAAAGGTAGTTACAGGTTGTTGAGCTACTGCTACAAATGAATTTTCTTTTATCTCTTTGTAGGTTTCAGCATTGCGCTGTTGGGGTGGGGGTGGAGACGAGAGAATCATCTTAGATGTTGCATTTGCAGAAGGCTCCATTAGGGCAGCTTCATTCGACGTTATCTCTACATCTTCTTCTATTACCTCATCTGGTGTAGAATTGATTACACTTACCTTTTCACCACTGTTATGCCGGTGAGAGGGGTCGCCACAAGCCACTACCATTAGAGCAGCTGCTATACATAAGGATACATTTGTTTTCATAAGGATATTTTTATTAGAGTTTTTCACCCTTATAAAAACAAATGATGTGCCAAACTAATCAATAAATTAAACTTTATTCCTCATTATGAATAAAGCGCTTTTTAGCGTAAAGTTCCTCTTCTGTTTCTTGGTGATTACCATCAGGTACGCAGCAATCTACCGGACATACTGCAGCACATTGAGGCGTATCGTGAAAGCCTATGCACTCAGTGCATTTATCAGCTACTATAAAGTAATAGTCATCACTAACAGCCTGTATCATCTCATCGGCATCTACCTCAGCCCCGCTTGGCAACACTACTTTTCCTTTTAGTGTTGTCCCTTCGGCATAGCTCCATTCTTGTCCCCCCTCATAAATAGCATTATTGGGGCACTCTGGTTCACAAGCCCCACAATTAATACAATTATCCGTTATTATTATAGCCATTTTTTTGTCGTCAATTATTTTTTGTTAAGTAAATCTGGGCGTTACTTCAAACCACAGATCTATAAAAAGTTTAAATCGTGCCAGATATTCGCGCACGCGTGTTTTCAGTCCGTAGTAAGCCGTTACATCTTGGGCATTAAAGCCTACTGCTTCTATATGGTGGTGTTGGGCTAAATATAGTGCTCGCTGGTTATGAAATCGCTGCGATATAATAACAAAACGTTCTTTACCAAACACCTTTTTAGCACGTACTACCGAATCTAATGTTCTAAAACCTGCATAGTCTAATATGATGTTTGCTTCGGGTACCCCTCTCTGCATCAAGGCTTTTTTCATTTCTTCAGGTTCGTTATAATCGTTTCGGTGATTGTCGCCACTCACCAATATGTATTGTATTTTCTTTGCCTCGTACAGCTGCACAGCCGCCTCTATTCTATAAAGAAAATACTTATTAAGCTGCCCGTTTTTCAGATAAGGATTAGTACCCAATAGCAAGCCTACCTCGCAAGTAGGCACGGCATTTACATCGCTGTATAAGGCATTGGCCGTTTTTCTATCTACCTGCACATTGCAAGCGATAATCACCAAGAGCAACCACAGCGATAGCAAAATCGTCCCCCTCCAGAAATATTTATTCCTTAAAGGTTTAAAAAAAGATTTCATTTTTTATTATTTGTTTTTCAAAGTATTGCCTCATCAGCAAATTTATTTTCCTGCAAAGGCCTTTACATCGTCTTCAGAAATTTCTTTACCTCCTAAGATAAAAAGACGCTCTACCACATTGCGAAGTTCTCTGATATTCCCTGTCCAATCTTGCTTTTGCAATAGTTCTATAGCCTTTTTGCTAAATTTCTTCGGACTTATGCCTTGTTCTTCAGCTATTTTATCAGAAAAATGAGAGATAAGTAGCGGAATATCATCGCGGCGCTCATTAAGAGAAGGCACTCTGATGAGTATTACTGCTAAGCGGTGGTACAAATCCTCGCGAAAACGCCCCTCAGCTATCTCTTTTTTCAAATCTTTATTAGTAGCCGCTATCACACGCACATCTACACTGATGTCCTTGTCGCTACCCACACGGGTAATCTTATTTTCTTGCAAGGCACGCAATACTTTCGCTTGGGCTGACAGACTCATATCGCCTATCTCATCTAAGAAAATAGTACCATTATTAGCCGCCTCGAACTTACCTGCACGGTCTTTTACTGCCGAAGTAAAAGCCCCTTTTATATGCCCGAACAACTCACTTTCTATCAATTCTGAAGGAATAGCAGCACAGTTCACTTCTATCATCGGAGCTTCAGCTCGCTCACTCTGGCAGTGAATAGCGTGAGCTACCAACTCCTTGCCCGTACCATTAGAACCTGTGATAAGCACACGAGCTTCAGTAGGAGCTACTTTTTCAATCATCTGTCGTATCTGTTGTAGTGGGGCACTCTCCCCTATCATCTCATAGCGCTTGCTCACTTTTTTCTTCAGATGTTTGTTCTCTACCACCAACTTTTGTTTGTCGAGGGCATTGCGCACTGTGTTGAGCAGACGATTTAGATCGGGCGGCTTCGAAATATAATCATAAGCCCCAAGACGCATAGCATTTACGGCCGTTTCTAAGTCGCCGTGACCCGAAATCATCACAAAAGGAACTTCTGGTTTTATCTTTTTAGCCTCGGTGAGCACCTCCAATCCGTCCATTTTAGGCATTTTGATGTCGCACAACACCAAGTCGTAATCGTCTTTTTTCAGTTTTTCTAAACCTTCTATACCATCTGAAGCCTCAAAGACCTCATATTCTTTACTTTCCTCTTGCAATATCTTAGAAAGTACCCGCCGTATAGCCGATTCATCTTCTATAATAAGTATTTTTGTCATATTGTTAATGTGTCAGTTTGTTGATTTGTCAATTTGCCAATTGGCTAATCAGTTTGCAAAAATAATAAAAAAATAAAAAACTCCTGACATTGTGTCAAGAGTTTTTCTTTTTAATTATGAAAAAGTGATTTTAAAATGGACGCTATTAGTTAGCTTTAAAAGTACTTTTAAAGTTGTTTTGATAGTTTTGAAACTCTTGCTGGGTAGTGATTTTCTTATAGTCATTAGTAGCAAATAGTTTCAAATACACTTCTAACTGCGAAGGTGTCATATAGCTAGCTATGCTGGTTATTAGGTCAGCATTTTCATCTAAGAATAGCATAGTAGGATAAGCTTGCACCTGTAGGTAGTTAGTAAAAGGGTGAATTGAGTTTCTACGGTCTGCCAAAGCTGGGTCATAACCTTTGTTTTCAAAACGTTGGCCTTTGTAGTTTACCACTTCATTGCCTTCACCATTAAATTTCACTGCATAGTAATTATCATTTACGTATTTTGCTAAATCTTTGTTAGCAAAAGTGTTGCTAGACAACATCTTGCAAGGGCCACACCAGCTGGTGTATACATCTATAAATATTTTTTTAGGTTTCTTCTTTTGTGCTGCAATAGCTTGGTCAAAAGTCATCCATTTAATTTCTTGAGCTTCAAGAGTAATAGTGGCTGCAAACAAAAGCACCACCATAGTGATAAGTTTTTTTGTCATAAGGTACTTGTATTAATAACATTTATTCTTGCATAAACGCACCAAAAACTGTGCCAAATTTTACAGCATCTTCGTTAGTACAGAACTGCATCTCGATGGGCAGGTAGTATAACCCCTCCCAGCTTTGCTCAAACCGCACATAGTCTTTCTCGGTAGTCAGTACACGCAAGCCTTGCAGTTGTTGCAGTTCTTTATCAGTAAAATGATGATGGTCAGGAAAGGCTATATGCTGAAAGTCAGCACCTTTCTTCTTCAGAAAATCTAATAACGGCTGCGGATTGGCTATGCCGGTTACTAAGGTAAAAGGTTGTTGTATAAACGATTCTAACGGACTTTCACCTGCTACTGAATACACTTGCTCACTATAGGCTATAGTAGCAAAAACAATGGGAGTTTGTGGGCGGGTCTTTTTCTGCAACTGTGCCACAATACGTTCGCGTTCAGCAGCAGATAGGTCGGGCGGACATTTAGTTACTACCACTATATCGGCTTGCTGTACACGGCTCACCACATCGCGAAGTCGCCCCATAGGTAGTAGCCAATCGTCAGTGAATAGTTGCCCGTAAGCCGTTAGTACTATATTTTTAGTTGCTTTTACAGGGCGATGCTGAAAAGCATCATCTAAGATAACCACTGTAGGCGGGGTTGGCAATTGCAACAGCTGCCGCATCCCCTCTACCCTATCTCCACAAACGGCTAAAATAATATCTTTATGAAATTTTCGCCAGAACTGAAAAGGCTCATCGCCTAAATCGGCTACAGTAGCCTGTGCATCAGCTAACACAAAGCCTTTCGTCTTGCGTTTATACCCCCTACTGAGTACTGCCACACGGCACTTAGGGTGCAACTGCCTGACCAAGTATTCCACCATCGGACTCTTGCCTGTTCCCCCTACCGCTACATTACCTACACAGATAGTAGGCACTGCAAAAGTATGCTCTTTAAAAATCCCCATATTATAGCACCAATGCCGCAAGCGCACTATCGCCCCATAAAGAAGCGCAAAAGGGAAAAGTAAAAACGATAAGTATCGCATTGTTATTCGTAGTTAAAATCGATATGCTTCTTTATCTTCTCGCCGTTATAAGTGGTTACTGTGCCCAGCGCATCGGCAGAAGCAAGAGTAAGGGTACGCTTCTTAAGGTGTAAGAAGCTCAATACCCCATCGAGGCGCGCCAAGAAGCGCAACATCTGATGCGACACTCGTTTAGTAGGAGCTTTTACCCCTAATTGTTTAGCAATACGCTCTAAAACAGCTTTATAAGTCAGGTTTTCAGCATTTAGTACAAAGCGTTCGCCCGCTACTTCAGAAAATTGTAGCTGCACCATAGCGCGCACTACATCATCTACCCCTACAAAACCTGTAGCACCAGCCGGATAATAGCGCAACCCGTCGGCTACTTTTTTGTACAACAAACCTGAGCCTCTGTCAGCAAAATCGCCCCCTAACACTACTGAAGGGTTTACTATTACTACCGGCAAGCCTTCTTGCGAACCCCGCCATACCTCCATCTCTGCTCCGTGTTTACTGATAGCGTAATCGGTATTGTTATCTTCATTATTCCAATCATTTTCCTCATCTATAGGGGTATGAGGCAAGGTTGAAAGAGTAGCTACCGAACTTACATAACAGAGTTTTTTCACCCCAAAGTCGATACTGAGGTTCACTATATTGGCAGTACCTTGTACATTGACCTCTATAAGTTTATCAAAATCTTGGGGCTGAAATGAGATTAAACCAGCACAATGAAAAACGAAAGTAACACCCTCGAACGCTTTTTCAAGTGCGGGGATGTTACTTAAGTCTGCTTGTATCCATTCGATAGTGTCAAACTGAGCGGCGCCACTATCGCTGTGTTTTACAAATAATTGTCTGATTTTCTCAAGCGATTGGGTATTGCGGTAGATAGCCCTTACTTTATACGCCTTATTTTTGGTAAGATTCAAAAGCAAGCGGCTGCCTATTTGCCCCGTTCCGCCAGTTACTAAAATCATTATTCTTGTTCTAATGGTATACGTTCGTCGATAAGTTTGAGCGCAATAGGAGAGTCGTTATCATTGTAAAACTCGAATAGGTCTAAGATAGAGTGTACTAAGCGTTCTTCTTCTAATTGCTCTTGTACAAACCATTGCAAGAAGTTTTCTGAAGCATAATCGTCTGACTGACGCGCTTTCTTGAAAATAGCAAAAATAGACTGAGTTACTTTTATTTCGTGCTCTAAAGTTTTTTCGTATACTTCTTTTAGTGAACCGAATTCTTGCTGTACTTCTCCTACTTTAGGAGCGAAAGCACGAGCTCCGTTTTCGTTAAGGAAACGGAAGATTTTCATCATATGGTCTCTCTCTTCTACAGCGTGGTTATAGAAAAACTCAGCACTGCGTGAGTAACCATTGTATTCTGCCCAAGAAGCCATTGCTAAATAAAGCGAACTTGCTTCTGCTTCTTTACTTACTTGTTCGTTAAGAAGATCGATAATTTCAGGGTGCAAACTAGTTTGCGTTCTGGTGTACTTTGTTTTTGACATACGTTATAATTATTATTAAGTTTTTTAGTGCGGCAAAGGTACTAATTTTTCACCAATTAGCAACTAAAAAAGATATTTATATACCAAATTTTAATTAAATCTATTTTTTATCATTCATCATTATTCCGCTCCTGCCTTCCACTGGTGCAGTACCCTCGAATAGAAATATATAAACACAAAAGTAGCCGCTAATATTACATAGTTATTAGGCAAAACACTTGGCAACAGTCGCCCCTCTATAAGCAATAGGGTGCTGTAGGAAGCGGGTACGAATACAATAAGCGAAAAGTTGATGAGGATAGCCGAATGCAGCTTGCTAATATGCCCTAATAGGTATACTGAGGCAAATATTATCAGATAAGCAGTTAGTATGTACAACCACGCCACCGAATTGCCACCTAAAGCAAAGACTGTTATTATTGACAGGATAGCCAAAAGCAGTGCCAGCACGTGGGAAAAGACAATACCAAAAAGAAATGAACGCACATTGGTAACCCGCACACAAAATACTATCAGCGAAAAGAAGAGGGCTATCATCATAAAAATATCAAGATAGCCTAATATCTTTACTACTCCTATTTTATTTTCAGCATTTGTAATAACGTAATACGCCTCTTGTAGCTGTGGGTCATCGTAGTCCATTTTGTTTTCTATCGTAGGGTATTGCAGTTTAAGTGACGCTACATACGAAGACGAGTAATGACACCTAAAACGTACATCCTCGCCCATCACAAACGATATAAAAAACGAAATAGAGGCAAAAACTATCAGAAAATACTGTACAAACTGCCCGAAGAGTTTGAGCGCATTACTAGGGTAAAAATGCTTAAAGGCGTTATTTTTGCTCATCTGCACTAACCAGCCTACCAACAGCAAGGTAGAGATGACAAAATTGAGCAAAAAGGCTATCGGAAAGAATTTTTCTATTGTACCAAAATATTTTGTACTAAAGTCTTCTTCATTCACCGAAAAGAAGCCAAACAGAAAGAAAAACAAGTGAGCACAGAAGGCAATGCCCAATAGCCACACTATTTTGGTATTCCACAGAGACGGATAACGCTCTAATAAATATTGTTCTATTTTCTTCATTTGCTTAATAATTTGTTATTCGGGCAATGCCTTCCAACGCAGCACTGCCTTAGTGTATAGGGCGGTAAAAGCCATTACCACCAACACAAATAACCATTGTAATAGGTAATACCCCCAATGATAAGGCTCTGTAAAAAAATCTAACCCATCTGATAGCGCATTGAATGTATTGTAATCGTAGTAGTCTTCTGATATAGAGGCTAGATAGATAAAGTGATAAGCTGATTTTATTAATAGATACCCTAAAAAGAAAAATGCTAAGCCAAAAAATGTTATTGATACATTTAGCAGCACCCCACTGAAGAGCTTGCGTATCTTGCCCTGCAGCTTGAGTGAAAGCACTAACACAACTACATAGGTAAGCAGAAAGAGCCCCATTGCGCATTCTTCATCGTAATAAGAGGTAAACTCGGTTAGCGGAATAAAGAGTATTGCCAGCATCGTGACTAACAGACTCAACACCCCCGAAAAGACTACCGAAAACAAAAAAGTGCGGAGCCCCGTAGCACGTATGCAGAAAAGCACCATCGCCATAAAAAACGACAATATTACAAACACTTGTAATGGCTCATATACACAATATTTAAAATCTCTTTCTTTAAGCCGTTGGGCATTTTGGGCTATGTAATACTCTTCTACCTGCTCTTGCGGATAATAGTCGGTATACTCGTACATCTGGTAATCCTCTGGATAGTAATGTAGCACTTCGTCTATATAGCTATCGGTATACCGCCAGTGTGCCTTTGCTTTCTGGCCTGCAAAAAACGGTACCGCCAACGAAATTGATAGCAGTATCGTCAGAAAAAAACACACGAACTGCCCAAAGAGTTGTCGTGCCTTTAACGGATAAAAATGCTGCAAGGCATTATTGCGGAACAGATAGATAAGCCAGCCTACTAACAGCAGCACGCTCACGATAAGGTTTAGTATTAAGGGTATCCCTTCGTAGCTGCTGTAGATACTGTAGTAGTTATCTTTGAGCATATCGTCATTTATAAGGCAAAAACCGCCTATAAAAAACAACACCTGCGCCAAAAGTGCTAAGGGCAGTACCCACACGATGTGCGTATTCCAAATAGTAGGATAACGCTCTAACAAATACTTATTCATAACTCCCCTCATATTTAACTTACAAAAAACCTACGTGTAGAAGCCGATATATTGCGAATGTAAGTCAGGTCTATCTTTGCCTTACCCAAAGCCTCTAATACCGCTGAATACTCGGTATTAGGACGGAAATACGCTACATACACCCCTCCGTTATAGTTGAGTTTCTCAAGTGCAAATGCTTTGAATACTGCCATCAATTCTTCGCGGGTGTTAGTAGTATCTATCTCGACTATCAGCGGCATAGCCTCTTCTGTAGCAGTTGCCTCGGCATTATCTGTATACTGACCATTGCGCAAGAATATTACCTTATCTGATATTTTCTCTACCTCAAAAAGCTGCTGCGAACTAAGAATAAGGGCAATAGGGTGATTTACCGAGTTGGCTATCATCTTCAGGTCTTCTAAAATAACCTGTTGTGCCAATACGTCTAAGTTGCCCAAAGGCTCATCGAGTAGGAGAATTTCTGGCTGACGCAAAAGGGTACGCGCTAACTCAAAGCGCATCTTATAACCTGATGAAAGGGCATTCCAGTCTAAGTGTTGGTACTGCCAAAGTCCTAAGCGGGCAATCATAAGCAGGGTGCGCAGCTCGTTTTCTTCAGCCGGAATACCATAGCTCGAAAGGGTAAATTTCAGATTGTCTTTCAGACTGCCATACCACTTTTCGGTGCGCTGGGGTATGTAGATAAGTTTGGTACGCAGGTCATAGTCGTTCTTAGGTCGCTCAGTAAAGTAGTATTTCACTACTCCCGAATCGTATGACAGGTCGCGTGCTAAAATGCGCAATAGGGTAGTTTTACCATTGCCGTTCTCGCCTACCAACCCATATACTTGTCCTTTTTTGATAGAAAGCGAGATAGGGCCTAACTGAAAGCGCCCTAAAGCATAGTGCTTGCGCACCTCTTCAGCTACTAATACAGCCGTTTCTGTAGAGAGTTCCGTTACCTTGCAATCGGCTATCTCTCTGAGTAGCACTGTAGCTTTTTCGATAAGAGTTTCTACCTCAGCAGGGTGTTTTTCTTTCCAATCGGTCAGAGCGATAGCTTTCTCATAAATAGACATCTGCTGCGTATCGGCAGCACAATCTAACAATTTTCTGAAAGCCAAACCTATATCTTTCTGTGTAAAATATTGCAGTGTTTCTTGCACACGTAGCTGGTGTTTATTCATAACAAAACATTTATGGCGACAAAGATACTAAATAAAGACGAAATGCAAAAGAGTAAACACAAAAAAGTTACCCGAAGAAAATACTCCTTCGGGCAACTCCGTCTATTTAGGTTCTTGTTTAGTCTGTTGTAGGTTGTCTTTTACTCGTTTTGTACCATTTTAGCGTTTGATTCTATTTCAGCCTGTGGTATTTGGTATACCCAACGTTTGTCGCCCGCAGGTACGGTCACCTTAAAAGTATGATTACTGCCTGCCTCTTTGCGGTCTACCCCTAAGTGCCAACGCTTAAAATCGAAGAAAGAGGTACCTTCGCCCCAAAGCTCTATACGGCGTTGCGTGCGCACTTCTTCGCGCATAGCCGCTTGGGTAGTTGCAGTGAGAGTATAAGAGGGGTCGCGATAGTTCTGCATAAAATCTTCGAGGGTAGTTTTGGCAGTAGTCAAATCGTTTTGCTCTACTAAAGCCTCTACGTACAAAAAGAAAGGATCTTCGATGCGTATGAAACAGTAATCGCTCAAGAAACGCTGGTCGGTAGCGTACTTCACATTAGCATAATTGGGCAAACTATAGCGGTCGGCTATCGCAGGGAAAAGCGTACTATTGATGTATATTTTCTTGCGCACATCGGTATCGGCTATTTTAGCATAGAGGTTGCTGTACATATTCTTATAAGCCCCTGCTCCCCCTGCATACCCTTGTGTTATGGTATTGTCGATATGCGAGTAGAAAGAGCCCCAAGAGGTGGTAGTCTGCTGGGTAATATCATACCCCCAGAGCCAAGAGGTGTTACTAATATCCCACTTAGCCCCTTGCACTTCAGCCATAGAAGTATAGTTGAAAGCACCTGCATTAAGCACTATTTGGGCATATTGGGCTACCTTTGCCCACTCCTCTTTATGCGCATACACTTTAGCCAAATAAGCAGCTGCTACGGCTTTATCGACATCTTCTTTGCTTTCGGTGATGGTGAAGCGAGCATCATCTACTACCGATAAATCTTCTATCATTTGGGCATACACCTCTGCCACTGTAGCTCGTGCTAACTTGGCATCAGTAGGCTTCAGCATTAGCGGTACCCCTAATTTTGTTTCGTTACCCTTATAAGAATGTTGATACAAATTCACCAAATAGTAGTAATAAAGAGCCCTTAACGACTTCAGTTCAGCATATTTCTGATAAAGTACTTGCTCGGTAGGGACTTCAGCAAAATAATCGGCTAAAATGGTGTTGATAGCACTAATTTGTCGGTAGAGAAAATTCCACATAAAGCTGGTACGGGAATAGTTAGCATTGCGCATATCAAAATAATAGTCGAAACTATACCAGTGATACGAAGCCTGCACCATATCCTGCCCTGTAAGGTCTGATGATAGATGGATAGATTTGAGTCCGAATGAATCTTCATAACTATCTTGTTCGGCTACATTGTTATTGTAAATACCGTTGAGCTCTACTTGTAGCAAGCTGGCTTTGGTATTTACATCGGCTTTGAGCTCCTCTTTGCGCTGGTCGGTGAGGTATTCATCTACCTTAGGGTCGAAATCACTCTTAGAACAAGCAGTAATAAGTAGTGATAAAAAAGCGGTGGAAAGTATATATTTTTTCATAGCTTTTGCAATTTTAAAAAGTGAGTGTTAATCCCATTGATACGGTACGAATAGGACTGTATACGGCAGCTGTATTACTGCCCGACAAGCTGGTACGAGGGTCTAAGCCCTTGCGGTAGCTCCACAAATACACATTATCAGCAGTAAGATAATAGCGCAACTTAGTAAGCCCTAATTTCTCTACCATCTGGCGCGTGAAAGTATAGCCCACACTTATGTTGCGCAGCGATAGATAGTCTGACGATACCATAAAGCGGTCAGAAAGGCTGAGCAACTTCTGGTTAGCAAACTCAAGGCGGGGAATATCTGAGGTAGTATTATCGGGCGTCCAACGGTTGCGAATGTCAGCGTGCCAAGTTCTACCCAAGTCGCCTGAGTGCATCAGTCCGGCATACTGATAGTCGTAGAATTTACCCCCTAACTGGTAAGAAAACTGTACGGCAAGGTCGAAATTATAAGCGCTAAGAGTAGTGCCAAAACCTCCTTGTAGGTCGGGTATAGAAGAGCCTACATACTGCTTGCTGTCGCTGCTATAGTTTTCACTGCCTTTTAGCTCGTACTCACCCGTAGTAGCATTTTTGATATAGAACTGCGCATCGCCATTGGTAGGATTTACCCCTCCCCATTTCACCATATAGAAGTCGTAGATGCTACCGCCTTCCTTCAGTGTTTGATAGCCACGTGTCAATCCTTTTTCGCGCAACTCATCAGGTAGGCGAGTTATTTCGTTCTTATAGTGCAAGCCGTTTACTGATACCGTCCACTGCACTTTATCAGTACGCACAGGGGTTACCGCTAACGAAAACTCTACCCCTTTGTTTAGCATATCAGCTACGTTGCGCGGCTCGGAAGTAAAACCGGTAGAAGCAGGTAGCGGCATATTAAACAGCAGGTCGTTGGTTTTCTTCACGAAGTAATCAGCCTCTAAAGTAAGTCGGTTTCTGAAGAAAGCCAATTCTACCCCTGCATTGAGGTTGCCACTCTCTTCCCAAGTGATATTGCGATTGCCTTTATAGCTGGCTACAAGCCCAGGGGTATTGCCATTGGTGCTTACGCTGTAGAGCGTCATATAAGGCACGTATGAGCGCCCTCCGCCAGGTAAATAAAGTTCGTCATTACCCTGTACTCCATAGCTTAATTTCAGCTTCACTAAATCTACGAAATCTACTTTCTCTAAAAACTTCTCTTCGCTAAGCAACCACGATGCTCCTACTGACCAGAAAGTACCCCAACGATTTTCGGGTGCAAATACTGATGAGCCATCACGGCGCAAACTGGCTGAAAGGTAATATTTTTGCTGATAGTTGGCATTTAGCTGACCAAAGTAGCCTTCTACAAAATAACGATTAGTGTATGAGGTAAGTGCGCTAAGCACCGCAGCGTTATTGAACTCGCTATTGCGTGGGTCTACGAAGTTCTTCTTGCTACCCTCTATAGTACCGAAACGCTTCTGATAGCTTTCGTGACCAAAAAGGGCTTCTATACCATAATTATCCCAATTTTTGCTATAACGCAACAGCTGGTTGAAGGTTAGCACTATATTATCTGACTTATACTTAGTAGCTGCCCCACCGTAGTTCTTACCTGCTCCCCCTAATGGAGTAGTGAAGTAGTTCACATCATAGAAATTAGCATAAAAATTGCCATTTACTGAAAAAGTGAGATTTTTATGTAGCTGTGCCTCTAACGAAAGCGCCTGATTGAAATAATAATCGCGATTGTAGTTTAGATTTTCGCGCTGTGTAGCCACAGGGTTGGTATTATCATAAAACTTTCGGGTAGCCCCATAGTCGTAAGTATTTAAGCGGTTGCCATTGGCATCGTGCTCGTAGATAGGATAAATAGGCGCTATGGTACGCGTCCACGCAAAAGGGTTATCGTAGCCGCTGCTCTCTGTACTACCTTGTTTTTCGGTGTAGGTAATCATTGAAGAAGCATTGGCTTTTAGCCAAGAAGTAATGTCGCCTTTGTAAGCAAAACGAGTAGAATAGCGGTTGAAATAAGTATTCATATTATAGCCCTCATCGCCCAAATAGCCAAAAGAGAAATAGAAGCTATTGTGCTCAGTGCCTTTGGTCATACTCAGGTTATGCTCTTTGCGCACACGGGTATTGAAGAGAGCCTTCTCCCATTGGTTGAAAGTAGCCGCATCAGAATATTTGATAGTAGCGGCAGGATTCAGTTTTCCGGTAGGTAGCACCACCTCGTCATCAGCTACGTTATAGATATTATAGCCTGCCCCCACATTATTGATAAGCGATTGGCTGGCATTGCTGCGCGCCAAGGCATCAGCTTGTCTTTGACTGTACAAATTTTGGTTGTAAAGTGATGCCCAAAGGGTTTCGTAGTATTCGCTAGGACTGCTGATAAGGTCGTACTCTGGGATACCGCGATAGTTGAAGCCCAACTTGCTATCTACTGAGATAGATAGGCGCCCTTTAGAGCCGCTTTTGGTAGTGATAAGCACCACCCCATTGGCACCGCGTGCCCCGTAGAGTGCCGAAGACGAAGCGTCTTTTAGCACATTCACACTCTCTATATCGCTGTTGTTGATAGCGTTGAGCGTCCCCTCGAAAGGCACGCCATCTAAGATGATGAGCGGGTCGCTTGAAGCATTGATAGAGCCTATCCCCCTGATGCGGATAGACGAGCTACTGCCTGGTTGCCCTGACGAGGTAGAGATTTGTACCCCTGCGACAGCCCCTTCTAAGGTTTTGGCCACATCGGTAGTCTGTTTGGCCTGAATAGCGTCGGCCTTGATAGTAGCCATAGAGCCGGTAAACGATTTTTTGTCGGTAGTGCCATAGGCTACTGCTACTACCTCAGTACCTTCGAGCTGTTGCACATCAGCAGAGAGGACGATATGCAGCGTGCGCTCCTTGCCCACCTTTACCTCTTTAGGCGCATAGCCGATAGTCGAGAAGACCAAGATATCGCCCTGATGAGCTTTCATCTCGAAGTTACCATTCCAATCGGTAGCCATACCCTTAGCAGTACCTTTGATGACGATAGCCGCGCCTGGGAGCTCGAGTCCGTCTTCATCTTTTACGGTACCTTTAATAGTTACTTCCTGAGCTATCAGCCAAAAAGGGAAAAGCCAACAGAAAATAAACAAAGCGATTTTGTGTGTGTTATCCATACATTTATACTTTTTAATGCGCCAAAAGTATCATTATCTTTCGTAACTACCAAGAAAAAAGCAAAAATTTAACAAACCTTAACAATTTAGCATTGTTTTGTAATATTCGTTATTTTGCAAGAAACGCAAAAGAGAAGCAACCAAAAGGTCTTTTATTGAAAGATTATCAGTTTTAGAGGCTTTCTGTTGCAAAAAACGCAAAATTTTAACAAAAAGGAAGAAGAGGGAAAAGTTGGTTATTGTTCGCTCATCCTTCGCTCATCGTTCGCTGAAGGTTTGTGTATGGGAGGGGTGAGAAGGCTGAGAAGAATGGGATAGGTGGGACAGGTGGGACAGGTGGGACAGGTGGGACAAGTGCGACAGGTGGGACAAGTGCGACAGGTGGGACAGGTGAGACAGGTGGGACAGGTGGAAGAAATGAGAAGGCTGTGAGGGCTGTGAGGGCTGGGAAGAATGGAGATGATTGATAAATAAAAAAGAGTGATAGAAATGGTTCTATCACTCTTTTAAACATTAAAATAAGAAAATACCTATTTTGCTCCTTTCTTACTATTATAACTACTATGCATTAGCTGTAAATTCATTTTTGCATTAATTTTCTGAAATTCTTCTTCTAACTTTTCAAAATGAATTCTATTTCTAAAAGACTCGTCGTCTGCAATTCTAGTAGATAATAGGCGTACTGAATCTCTATCTAGATTTCCCCCTTTCACTCGTTTTCTAAATTCATCTGTGATAAGTGATAGTTGAGGAAATTCGTTTTTATCTAAAGACTCTAATAAGAGACTAATAGGCTCAATGTGATCAATAACAATTTCTCTAAGTTTACCTGATTTTACAATTAGAGTTGCTAAATTATCAACTTCTGTTTTAGTAGAAACCTTTTCCTTATTTATAAAGACCTGTCCATTACTATACTCAATTTCTAAGTCTTTTAAATCTTTGACTTTTTTAGCAGTAGTTCCTACAAAATAGATAATGTTATCTATTTGATGATTAAGTATTTTGTCAAAAGTTTTCTCGTGTCCTGTTTTATAAAAGTATTGTTTTATAAAACGAATAGGGAAAATAAGATGACCATTGTTATTATAACGGTCTTGTGAAATTAGCCTACGAAATAGAGTGTCTCTAACAAAAGTAGAAGAGTAGTGTATGTAAGCACTATTGGTATTATATATTTTTTCCTCTTCTTCTACATCTTTTTTAATGTCATTTAAAGAGATAGTGGCAACTGAAACTTCATCAGAAAGGCAAATTTTCTCTTCAATGAAATCAAGGTATTTCATAAACCCTGCACGATAATGATTCTTGGAAGTAACTTCTATAATCTCAAAAAGTTCTTCTCCTATCTCTCTCAATTCATCAAGAGCATCTAAACTTTTTGCTTTATAGATATTCTCTACTAGATCAAAAAGTTTATGCCTAAATTGTTTATCTGCATTATTTACATAATTAATGTAACTATCAATGCTATTTACTCCATTTTTTGGTAAAAACTCTGCAAATTCTTTTTGCATAAAAATTTTATTGGTCATAATGAAAATAATTTTAATTAACGCCCCAAAATTAGTGACTATTTTTATTACTACCAAATATAAAATGTTAAATTTTAGGGCGTTAAGATTGTTATTTTTACTATTTATTTATTAATTGAAACGTTTGTTGTGATAGCACTTTTTCTATCTCGGCAATGAGTGCTGTAGGGGTGAGTTCTTTGGCTAAACTTGGCTTACGTAGTACTTCTCCTGCTATTTCCTTAATATTATAAGGTTCTACAAGGGTTGCTATGCGCTCTCTAAGGGCTACAACTATCTTGCTCAGTTGTGGATAGTCCGTATTAGGCAGCGTGTCGAATATAGAACAAACTATTTTTGTCGGACTGATACCTATTGAAAAAGCAGCCGGTAAAAACTCATTGCGGTCGATTACAAAAGGGGCTATTTTGCCATTGAGGGCTCGACTATAGACGACTTCTTGATTGATAAGCAAATGTCCGCTTTTCTCTAAGAAATCTACATAGGCTACATTGCTGATTTTCTTAGGGGTATCATCTGTAAGATAGGTAGCTTCGTTAATGATGCGAAGAAGCATTTCTTCAAAAAGACTACGCTCTGAACTATTAAAAAAACGCGTTATCGCAAATAAAAATAGTACCACTTTCTCATCGCTACCACACAATTGAGCGTACACCAAGCTTTTAGCTAAAGCCTCTTTAAACGTTTTAACGCTAAGCTTTTCATTCGCGTTGTGTTTACGGTCGCGTTTTCTCCGTTTCAAAAGTTTGTCTATGTGTTTTTCTAATTCTCGTACCCTATACGGGTCTTTTATAAGAATACGTTTTTGCGAGATTTCTCCTTTTCTAAAGGCTACTATCTTCTCAAAAATAGTATCTTCAAAAAAAGGTGCTAAAATCTCGGTTCGCTCGTACCATAGGGTGCTATCGCGCTTGTACTCAAGCATCGTATCGAATACCTTGTGAAAATCGACTACCTTTTTTACTGTTGCCTGCTGTTGCAGATAGTCAGTAAAACTACCAATGAGGTGAATGCCTTGTTTAAAACTCTCTTCTAAAGCATTCCACTGCTCAGGATATTGCTGATACAGGGCATAAGCATCACTAATGCACACTACGATACGCGGTGAATGGGTCTGCGCTTGCAAGCGTTTTTCGTTTTCGGCAATCAGTGCTTGTAATACCTCTTGAGTGTCGGTAGCGGTAGTAAAACTATAAGGCGCAATGGCTTCCTTTAAGAAGCTATCGGATGCGTTTGCACTATCTATCCACACGAACTGAACCTCTTCGGGTGTTTGCCTGAATAACAGCGACAGCAATACGAGTTGTAACCCCTTGTAGGTAGTGGCAGGGGTATCATTTTTAATAGCCCAATGCTTTTCGGCAGCTAAATCAACGATGTGAATATCGTGATTATCAACTCCTAAAGCAATAGGCAAAGTCATAGCCGCATTTCGGAATTGTGAAGCACAGAACAATTCGCTTAAATGTACCCAACGAGTGCTTTGGTTAGGAATTGCAATGCGCAGGAATTGCTTTTCTATGCTATTGGCAATAAAACTGTTAGTTGATAGTACATAGCCTTTCGGGAAGGCTTTTTGCACTCTCTCAAAATCATCTTGCCTAAACAGCGATTTCATTTTCACCGAGAAAACGTTCTGTTTTCGCTCAATAGTAGGGTGAAAAGTACCTTTGAAAGGCAGTTCAAGCAATTGGAGCGTTTCCTTGATATAACGCTCTTGTTCGATGATTTCGCGTTCTAAAAGCACACGCATAGTGTCTTTTGGTTGACCGAGCAGTGCTATGGGCAACTGCATTGATAAATTCTGGTTTTGCATATAAAATAAAATTAATAATATTATCTATATATATCGTTTTTTCTCTCAAATATAAGTAAAACACAAAAAAGTTATTAACAATTTTCTTATGTTACTGATTATCAATGCTATATTTTTTATACTTTTTCTTGTCTAACTTACAACAATACACACCAGAGTTTTTAGCACAAATAAGCACAAAAAAACTTTGCTAAGAGTTTTAGGGCTCTTAGCAAAGTTTATTATCTAAATTATATTTCTACGCTTCTATTTCTTGTATAATTCTAAATACTCGCGGACGATTTCAAAGTCGTCAAAATGGTGTCTAACTCCTTTAATTTCTTGGTAAGTCTCGTGACCTTTACCGGCGATGAGGATAATGTCTCCTTTTTGGGCGTTCTTACAAACGGATTGTATCGCCTGACGACGGTCGGTGATAGTTTGTACTTTATGGAAGTGCTGCGCTTGTACCCCTTGCTCCATCTCTGATAAGATAGCCTCAGGCTCTTCATTACGGGGGTTATCGGATGTGAGGATTACATTATCGCTGAGGGTTGTGGCTATATCGGCCATTATAGGGCGCTTGCCTTTATCGCGATTGCCTCCACAGCCCACTACAGTAGTGAGGGTCTCGTTGTGCGTGCGTATATCATTAATCGTTTTGAGTACGTTCTCGAGTGCATCGGGGGTATGGGCATAATCGACTATGGTAATGACTCCTGTAGCTGAAACGGCATACTGAAAACGCCCTGCTACAGGCTCTATCGCACTGATAAGGGTAAGCGCCTCAAGCTCGTCTATCCCTAAAAGAGTAGCTGCCCCAAAGACTGCCAAAAGGTTATAAGCATTGAACTGGCCTATGAGCTTCGTCCAAACCTCGTGCTGATTGATACGCAATAGCAATCCGTCAAACCTACTCTCTATAATATGCGCTTTATAGTCGGCGTGTGTTTTGAGGGCGTATGTTTTCTTTTGAGCCTTAGTATTCTGCAGCATAAAAGCACCATTCTTATCGTCGATATTCACCAAAGCAAAAGCGGTAGAAGGTAGCGCATCAAAGAAGCGCTTCTTTACATCGCGATAGGCTGCAAAAGTTTTGTGATAGTCGAGGTGGTCGCGGGTGAGGTTAGTGAAAATACCCCCTGCAAAGTGTAATCCTTCAGTACGGTGCTGGTCGATACCATGCGAGCTCACCTCCATAAAGCAGTATTTTACCCCTTGTTGTACCATTAAATGCAAATAATGATGTAACTGAAGAGGGTCAGGGGTAGTATGGGTAGCCTCAAAACGCTGGTCGTCTACATATACTGCCACCGTAGAGAGCAAGCCTGCCTTTTGTCCCGCCTTTCTAAATAATTGGTATAGCAAGGTTGCAATAGTAGTCTTGCCATTAGTGCCTGTTACCCCTACTAGGGTAAGCTTTTCAGATGGATTGCCATAGAAATTAGCCGCGATAAGGGCTAAAGCACTATGGCTGTTAGGTACTACTATATAGCTAACATCGGGAAAGAGCAGTTGCGGTAATTGCTCGCATACTATTGCTGTAGCTCCACTGCGTGTAGCTTGGTCTATATATTCGTGTCCGTTGGATTGCGTACCTGCTATGGCAACAAACATACTTCCTTTTTCTACCTTGCGAGAGTCAAAACAAACGGAAGTAATAGGTTTATCTTCTACATAAAGAGAAGCTTTTATAGTGAGGTTGTTTAATAAAGATGTTAAATTAGTCATTCGTTATTAGTTGTTAGTCGTTAGTTCAATTAGCTAATTCACCACACTGCAATACTACTACAGTATTTCGTGCTATACGCGTGCCTTTCAGTACTGATTGCTCTACTACTTTGCCTTGTCCTAACACTCTGACGCGCAAGCCCATATTCTCTAATAAGGCTATAGCATCCATAGCATTTACCCCTTTGAGGTCGGGCATAACTGTTTTATACTTAGCGGCTTTGGCGTAATAATCTTCGTAGTTATGAGTGGTGGTTTCTGATACTCTATCCACATCTTCGACTGTGTCTATCAGCAAAGAGTTGGTGTATATCTTATGAGCGATACTCTTAAATACAGGTCCTGATACATCTGCCCCATAGATACCCAAACTGCGGTCTGGTTCGTGTATGACTACTATACAAGAGTATTTAGGATTTTCTACCGGAAAGAAGCCTGCAAAAGACGATATATAGCTGAGCTTGGTATCGGTTCGGGCGTAATCTTTACGAGCAGTACCTGTCTTGCCTGCCATTGAAAAATCGGGTGAATAAAGTCTGTGCGCACTGCCATACGAACGCCTTACCACATCGGCTAACATTCCTTTAGCGCGGTCGGCTGTTTGCTTGCTACACACCTTTGCATTAATAATCTCTACATTGAATTTCTCAATAGTTTTATTCCACTCTTTTACTTCTTTTATCAATCGAGGTTTTACCATTACGCCCCCGTTAGCAATAGCGTTGTAGAAGGTTAAACTCTGTAAAGGAGTGATTTTCACGGCATAGCCTATGGACATTGATTTCAGCGTTATCCCGCTCCATATCTTATCGCGTGGGGTAGGTATAAAAGGCTGTCCCTCGCCCGCTATAGGCAAATCTAACTTCTGATTGAGGTTCATATCCAACAATTTATTAGTAAAATCGGATTCGCTTTTGGTATAAAGATGGTCTACCAACTCGGTCATCCCTACGTTAGACGATACCGAAAAAGCCTTGTTGATACTAATACGCCCTGTGAACTTGTGTTGTGAGTCTTCAAAAGTCTTGTCGTAGTACTGCATCTTGCGGTCTTTGATGTCTACTATATAAGTAGTATCAATATTGCGGGTTTCCATAGCTGCCACTACGGTCATCAGTTTGAAGATAGAACCAGGCTCGTGTGCCTCGCCTATGGCAAAGTTATACCGCTCAGCATAAGTATTGTTTTTAGGGTTGAGCTCAAGGTTTGAAATAGCTTTTATCTCGCCTGTATTGACCTCCATTACTATGACACAACCGTGCTGTGCCTTGTATTTCTTTAGCTGGGTTAGTAGGGCGTGGTGGGCTATATCCTGAATGTTAATATTGATAGTAGAAACCACATCATAGCCGTCTTTGGGCTCTATGATGTTAAAACCGCTCGCCAATCGCCATTGGTTATTGGCTATTTTCTGTTCCATACGTCGCCCTTTAGTGCCGAGTAGGTAGCCCGAATAAGCCCCTTCGAGCCCCACACGGGTAGTAAAACCCGTTTCATCGGTACGCGCATAACCTATACTTCGGTGAGCAATCCCGCCTAAAGGATACTCGCGTTTGACCTTTTTCTCTACTATGAAGCCCCCTGAATTAGCTCCTTTTGAAAACATTGGGAACTTTCTAATACGCGTGTATTCGCTATAACCTATATTGCTGACTACCAGCATATAGCGGTTATTATTAGCGCGTTCTTTAGTAAATATATTCTGATAGTAGCTGCTTGAGTGCCCAAACATTTTGGAAAGCGAATCGCTTAGCGGTTTTATATTTTCTTTGAAGAGCTTTTTGCTTGGAGCTTTTGAGTCCCACCTGATGTCATAGCGCGTTACCGAGGTAGCCAAAAGGCTGCCATCGTCAGAGTACAAGTTGCCTTGTGTAGGGGTAATTTCTGCTTCGCGCAACGTTTTCTCGTCTACTTTAGCACGGTATGTATCCCCTTCTATTTGTATGGTGACTAACTTAACGGCAATAACAATCAGCATTAGTATCATAGCCAACGCTATGAAATAGGTGCGATACGTTATTTTTTTATCATTTTTTTCCATCTGATGAGGGGGAATATTTATTCTTCTATAATTACTTTTATTTTCTGAGGAGGTTTCTCAGGCTGTTTTAGTCCTTTTGATTCTAACTGCTCTAATAATGAGGATTCTAACCGAACCCGCTGCAAACGTGAACGCACATCGACAAACTCACTTTTTAACTCGTTCACCTCTTCATTGAGTTTAGCTATCTGGTGCACTTTCTTGTCTACTATGTGCGAACTGGCAATCACTATCAGAGCTAAGGCAAAAAGAAAACAGATAAAAAGCCAATTGCGATTGGCTTCTTTGCCTTCTACCAAGAATTTACCTCTGAGAATATTCTTTATTTCATTAGTAGCTGTTCCCATTTTATCAAAATTAATCGTTTATACGTTGAGCTATGCGGAGTTTAGCACTTCTCGCCCTATTATTAATGGCTATCTCAGCTTCGTCGGGGAGGATAAGTCCGCCTACTTTCTTGAAAGGTACTGATACATTGCCATACCAATCTTTTTCTGGAGCACCCTCCATTTGTCCATCGCGGATAAAGCGTTTTACACAACGATCTTCTAACGAATGATAGCTGATAAGACTAATGCGCCCCCCTACTTTCACTACAGCAGGCAGCTGTAGCAAAAATGATTCCAAAACTTCCATTTCGGCATTCACCTCTATACGTATAGATTGGTAAATCTGAGCTAAAACCTTATTCTCTTTGAATTTTGGTAAAAAAGCGCGTACTGCCTCTTGTAGGGTGCTACCTAAACGAATGGGCGTATGCTGCCTAAAGGCAATAATAGCGCGAGCTATAGCACGGGCATTCTTTAATTCGCCATAAAAAGAGAAAATGCGAGTAAGAGCAGCCTCGTCGTACTCATTGACCACCTGCTGAGCGGTAAGCTCTGACTGCTGATTCATACGCATATCTAATGCCCCCTCGAAGCGAGTTGAAAATCCGCGTTCGGCCACATCAAACTGGTGTGAAGAGACACCGAAATCGCCTAATACACCATCTACCTCAGAAACACCATAGAAGCGCAAGTACTGCTTTAGGTACTTAAAATTTTGATGAATAAGGGTAAAGCGCGGGTCGTCGATAGTATTATTTAGCGCATCGGCATCTTGGTCGAAAGCGTAGAGCCTACCGTTTTCGCCTAACCTATTGAGTATTTCGCGGGAGTGACCGCCACCACCAAAAGTGACATCGACATAGGTGCCGTCAGGCTTAATAGCCAGACCGTCAATGCTCTGCTTTAGCAATACGGGAATGTGATATGATATAGAATCGCTCATTAAAAAAGAGGGTTAAAAATCGTGAGGCAAAAGTACAAAATAAATAATTAATACAAAAAAATAACGCACTAACTTTCATTAGTGCGTTACCTTTTAGTGACCTCGACAGGATTCAAACCTGTAACCTTCTGAGCCGTAATCAGATGCGCTATTCAGTTGCGCCACGAGGCCAATGTTGTTTTGTTTTACGGGTGCAAAGGTACAACCTTTTTTTTAACTACCAAATTTTTTGGCAACTTTTTTTCAAAATATTTTTTCTTACTTCACTTGAACTCTCCAGCCAAATGGGTCTTCTGACCTGTTATACTGTATGTTAAGTATCGTTTCTTTTATTTTATCAGTATACAATTCTGCTGGTCTGTTTATCTGATAATCCTTGCCTTTGTAGCCAAAAGCTGATATAGGACTAATCACCGCAGCTGTACCACAACCAAACGCTTCCTTGAGAGTGCCATTCTCTGCTGCCTCTATTAACTCTGTTACTTTAACAGGACGTATCTCGGTTTTAATACCTAATTTTTCGGCAACCGCTATGATACTCTTACGTGTTACCCCATCAAGAATACGCTCGCTAGTAGGACAGGTTACTAAGGTGTCGCCTAATCTAAACCATAGGTTCATAGTACCTGCTTCCTCTAAATATTGGTGAGTAGCATCGTCTGTCCACATCACTTGTTGGTAGCCTTCAGCAGCTGCTTGTTGGGTAGGATAGAACTGACCTGCATAGTTGCCCGCTGCTTTAGCAAAACCAAAACCACCATTAGCCGCACGGCTGTAATAGTCGGCTATTTTTACACGTACATCGCCTGAGTAGTACGCTTGTACTGGAGCTGTAATAATAATAAATAAGTAGTCTTTAGCTGGTGAGGCTTGTACCCCTGGAGTAGTAGCAATTACAAACGGACGCAAGTAAAGCGCATTGCCAAAGCCTGGTTTTATCCACTCGCTGTCTATATCGACAAGGGTACGAAGGGCTTTGTCAAACCATTCTTCAGGGAAAGCAGGCATCGCTAAACGCTCGCAAGATTTGTTGATACGTTTGTAGTTTTCTTGCGGACGGAACAAAAATACGTGTCCGTTATCGTCTTTATACGCTTTCATACCTTCAAAAACTGCTTGCCCATAGTGGAAGACGCTAGCTGAAGGCTCTAAAGAAAGGGCTCCGTAAGGTTTGATGGTAGGGTTTTGCCACTTACCGTCCTTATATTCGCAAATAAACATATGGTCGGCAAAGGTACGCCCAAAACTCAATTTAGAAAAGTCTACTTCTTTAATACGACTTTCTTTTACTTTTTCAATTTTTAAATCCATATTGTTTTAGTTTTTTTATTTCTTTTTACAAATTTGATGAAGCGGCTATTTTCATCAAATTTTACCACCTCGTCTTTGATATACTCGAAAATTTCACTCCAAAAATATAAAAAGCTCTAAAATAAATTTTAAAGAACATAATGTGCCATTATATTTTAATTTGAATTTAAAGATAATATGCTATATTTTACACAAAATTTTACGTAAAGAGCAGAAATGACTACTTTTAGCAAAGATGAAATTTACACGGCGACCGAAGTGGTGCGAAATTTCAGCGCCGTTTTAGGCAAGGTCGGCAAGGCGCAGATGAAGCGCGCGGTGATCGTCAAAAACAATAAATTTGAAGCCGTACTGCTAAATATGGGCGAATACGAGCGCCTATGCGAGGCCGTGGAGGTACTGCAAAGCATTTATGAGGCTAAAAAACGAGCCGGAAGCGGCGAATAATGGCGGTCAAAGAGATAAAATACGGCGGCAAAATTTACCGCATCAGCTACGAGACCGTAAATCCCGCAAACAAGGATGTCGCACTATTTTTGCACGGCTGGGGCGCGAACAAAGAGATCATGAAAAAGGCTTTCGGCACGTATTTTAAGGACTTGCGGCACGTTTACGTCGATATGCCGGGCTTTGGCGCGAGCAGTATGCACGGAGCGCTAGCGACGAAAGACTACGCAAAAATCATGAAATCCTTTTTAGACGAGCTTGGCGCGAGCCCTAAAATCATCTTTGGACACAGCTTCGGCGGTAAGGTCGCAACCCTGCTAAATCCTGAATATCTCGCACTTTTAAGCTCGGCCGGCATCGTGGCTAAAAAGCCGCTTTGGGTACGATTTAAGATCGCTTTGTTTAAGTTTTTAAAACTATTCGGCCTTGGTTTTTTATACAAATTTTTTGCCACAAAAGACGTAAAAGGTATGAGCAAAACGATGTACGAGACCCTAAAAAACGTCGTTGACGAGGACTTTAGCTCTAAATTTGCGGACTTTGGCGGCAAGGCGTTTATATTTTGGGGCGAGGAGGACAAAGCCACGCCTCTAAAAAGCGGCGAACGCGTAAGTCGTCTCATCAAAAACAGCGAATTTCACGCGCTAAAGGGCGATCATTTTTTCTTTTTACTCCACGCGCGCTACATCGACGGCGTCGTGAATGCGGGGCTAAATTTGATGGACTTGGATGATGAAAGCGGCATAGAGAGCGTGAAAGTTATAAGCCCGAAAAACCATGAAAATTTGAGCGAGGATGACGAGAGTGCCAACGAAAACGACAATCTTAAAAATACTACCGAGCAAAATTTGACGGAACCTGCTCGTGCGGATTTAGAGGCGAGCGCAAAAACCATTTCTCAAAGTAGCCTTTTTGACGAGCGGTCACAAAGCGGCGACCTTGTGGATCAAAATCCGCAGCTTGACGATGTAAGCGCTAAAAACGGTCAAATTTTTAAAGAAAATTTGTTTGACGGGCAAGAAATCGCGCAAAATCAATCGAAACTCAAAAATAGCGTTTTAATCAGCGACGAGCAAAATCAAATTTTACCAAAAGATGAGCAGGGTGATCAAAAAATCCCAAAAAAGCCGGTGCAGCAAACGTTTGATTTAAGCTAGAGTGCAAATTTAGGATTTTAGATATCAGCATTAAATTTATGCAGGTTTGGCAGGCCTGCATCAAATTTACGAGCTAAATTTAAGCCCAAAATCTGTAAAATCTCGGCTGATAAATTTGCATTTTTGCGGCACCGATAAAGCAGGGCGGCTAAATTTGGCTCTCAAATTTAACAAAAACTATCAAATTTTACGCTAAGCCCGCAAAAACAAACTGCAAAACGCTAAATTTAGTAAAAACGGCGCAAACAAAAGCCCGCCTAAACGAACCTAGGAGAAAAAATGAACGAAACCCTCATAAATACCAGCCTTGCCGCGACGCAGATTTTATTTACGTTTGCGCTGGGATTTTATCTCATCACCTGCCTTCAGTGGTTTTCCTACAAGTTCGAGCGCGTACTATTTCACTTCACTAGGCCGCTGTGGCATGTGTTTTTCCTTATCGTGCCGATCGTGCTTTTTTACGGGGCGGAGAGATTTTTTTGGATTTATTTTTACTTTGCACTGGTGCCAAGCCTCGCTCTTTGGCACAAAAAGCTCGATAAAAAGCTGGTTTTTACGCCGCGAGTCAAGCGATTTTTTGTTATCTTAGCGCTCGCCGTTATCGCTAGCTACGGCGTTTATGTAGCGACGCAGTACCGCGTAAATTTAGGCGTCGTCCTGCCGCTCGTGCTCTCTTTTGCGCTTAGCTTTTTGCTGGAAAAGGCTAAATTTAAGGCTTACGAAAACAGTGCGCGCAAAAAGCTAGCCTCGATGCCGGAGCTTAAAATCATCATGATAACGGCGAGTTTTGGTAAAACCAGCATCAAAAATTTCCTATTTGAGCTGCTTAAAAACGACTTCGTCTGCCGCAAAACACCTCGTAGCGTAAACACGCTAGCAGGTCTCATCCAAGACGTAAACAACGAGCTTGCCGCCGGTACGCAGATCTATATCGCCGAAGCTGGTGCGCGTCTAAAAGGCGACATCGCACAGATCACGGAGTTTTTGAACCCGCAGATCGCTATCGTCGGCGAGATCGGCGCACAGCATATCGAGTACTTTAAAACGCTTGAAAATATCCGCGCCACAAAACTCGAGGCTCTAGGCTCAAAGCGTCTAGAAAAGGCTTTCGTACACAGTAGTACGCAGGCAAACGAGAGCGAAAAGATAGAAATTTACGATAGCAATTTAAGCGGCGTGGAGGCGAGCTTAGACGGAATCAAATTTAAGCTTGGCGAGAGGGAATTTGCTTCGCCGCTGCTTGGTAAATTTAACGCCGCAAACCTAGCTGTCTGCGTCAAAACCGCGCTATATCTGGGACTGGACGAAGCTAGGATCGCCGCAGCTCTAGCGCGTCTAAAAAACGTCGAGCATAGACTCGAGCGCATCGATGCGGGCGGCAAAATCATCATCGACGACGGCTTTAACGGTAACTTTAACGGTATGAGCGCGAGCTACGAACTGGTTGCCAGCTACGAGGGGCGCAAGGTGCTCGTGACGCCCGGTATCATGGAGAGCAGCGACGAAGAGAACGAAAAGCTAAGTAAGATCATCAACAAGACCTTTGACATCGTCATGTTAACAAGCTCTCTAAACGCAGTTGCGCTACTAAAGCACCTAAGTAAGCCAAAAGTCATCGTCATTAAGGACAAATCCAAGCTTCAAGAAGCCTTGGCGCAAAACACCAAAGCTGGCGATCTGATCCTTTTTTCAAACGACGCGCCAAGCTTTATGTAGGCGTAAATTTGGTTTGGGCGGCGCAGTCAAATTTAGCGGTGCCGCTTCTAGCTGCTCAAATTTGATTTGAGATTTTATCCGCTCACATCGGCGGAGATTGATTTAAAAAAATGCATTTTCAAGGTGCGGGTTATGCTAAGCACCGACTGCGACGGGCTAAAAAATAGAACGGCTAAATTTAAACGACTCAAATTTAACCCCAAATTTGAAATTAAATTTAAATCCCCGCGCTAGCCATCCCAGCCTCGATCAAAAACTGGCTGGGTTGGTAGTTTATCTTTTTGATTTTGTCGTATTTGGCGTAGCTTAAAATCAGCTCGTCGCGCGCGCGAGTGACCGCGACGTAAAAGAGCCGCCGCTCCTCCTCGAGCGAGCCGCCCATGCTCATGAGTTTGAGGTTTGGGAAGCGATTTTGTGCGAGATCGACTACGAAAACGAGGTCAAACTCAAGTCCCTTTGAGGCGTGCACGCTTAGCAGATTTACTCCTTCGCCGCTGCTCATTTCGCTGCTGCCCAGCGTGATAAAGTTATAAAATTTCTCCGCCTCCGAGTAGTTTTTGGCTAGTTCTCCCAGCACCTCTAGCTTGCCCGCGATGCGCTCCAGGGCCTCTTTTTTTAGCGCTTCGTCGATGTTGCCGTTTTTTTGCGTGGCGCGCTTTGTAGCGAGATTGTCGGCGATGAGGGCGTAAATTTTGCTGTTTTTAAGATCCTCTATCAGCGAGGTCGGGCGCGAGTGGCGTTTGGCGGCGCTTAAAAAGTTGTAAATTTCATACAAAAACTGCCCGCCGCTCTCGCTTAGTTTTTGCATTTTTAAAATCGGGTGCGCGAAAAAATCCTCGCAAAAGTTAAATTTAGCAAAGCGCGACTTCTCCCCGACCTCGTCAAGCTCGTCAAAAAGCCCCAGCTGGTAGTTTTTGGTCTTTTTGGCAAAGGCCTCCACGCTCTCATCAGGCTGCAAAAATCCGCGCACGACGTCGCCGTGTCCGACCTTGCTTAGCACCTCAAAAATCTCCTTGCTAAGCGCTGCGCCGACGCCTTTTGCGTATTCGCATACGTGGATAAAGGCCATGATGTCCTTTGGGTTTATGAGGATGCCTAGCAGATCCATCGCGGCGCGCACCTCGCGGCTTTCAAAAAAGCTCACGCCGCCCTTTCGCTTGGAGCCGATACCTAGCTCTCGCAGCGCGACTTCTAGGCCGTCGGCGCTCGAGTTGTTGCGAAAGATGATGGCGATGTTTTCTTTTTTATATTTTGAAATGGCGATGATCTGCGCGATATTGGCGTACTGGTCGAAAAGCTCGTTATAAACTAGCAGCTTTGGCGAGGTAAATTTGCCCTCGCGGCCGACGACTAGCTTTTTTTCATAAAGGCGCGGATTGTTTGCGATCACTTTGTTAGCAAGGGCTAGGATGGCGGAGCTGCTGCGGTAGTTGATGTTTAGCGCGTAAATTTTAGCGTCTGCGAAGCGATCCTTAAACGAGCCGATGATCTCGATGTTTGCGCCGTTAAAAGCGTAAATGCTCTGGTCAAAATCCCCGACGCAAAAGAGGCTTTTCGTCTCAAAGGCGCTGATTAGCGAGCCTTGTAGCGAGTTTGTGTCCTGATACTCGTCGACTAAAATTTCCTCAAATTTTAGCGGCGCGCCTTTTCTCAGTTCATTACGCATTTTGATAAGCAAGTCGTTAAAATCCGCATAGCCGAATTTGCTCTTTTCCTCCTCAAATTCGCGCAAAATGTCCTCGTAAATCTCGGCATATACGCCTTGTTCGTCGCTTCGATCCTTTAGCCACTCGCCAAAAGTCTGCTTTAGGGCTAAATTTTGAAATAGCGAATACGCGTCGTAAAGATATGCGCCGCCGTATGGCTTGACGTCGCTTAGGTGGTTAAATTTGCGCCTCTCGACGAGAGATTTTAGCAGCGTTTTTAGCTCGCTTGGTTGCTTTAGCGTGACGGGTTTTTCTAGAAATTTAAGCAGCGAATAAGAAACCGAGTGAAACGTGCCCGCCGTGATGCGCGAGGTAATTTTTTTATCAAAATGTCGGTTTAGGCGCTCGATCATCTCGGCTGCGGCCTTGTTTGTAAAGGTTAGCAGCAAAATTTTCTCTGGCTTTACGCCTAAATTTAGCAGATGGGCGATGCGCGCGACGATGGTGCTGGTTTTGCCGGTGCCCGCACTTGCGATAACTAGATTGTGCCCGGCAGGAGCAGTTGCGGCGGCGTATTGTTCTTGATTTAGTTTTGAAAGGGGCATATTTTCCTCGCGTTTTAAAAGGCCAGATTATACCTAAACGGGCTTAAATTTATAAAAACGCAAAAGCAACGAGGGCTAAATTTATTCGCCCCGCGTTTACAAAGCGAGGCGAAAATTTAGTGGTTTTATTTTGGATTTAGTATTTCTTTTAGCTCCTCATCGCTTAGTTCGTAGCGGTAAAATTTGAGGTAAAATTTTTTAACTTCATCTTCTAAATTTAGCTCTGTAAAAATTTCTGGATAAAAGATTTTGGCTAGCCAAAGCGGCTGCAAGGCACCCTCGGCGCTGCGCACGCTCGACAAATACACGCCGCCAGGTACGACGAATACGGCACCTTCTTTGACCGCTTTTAGTTTTTCAAACGGGGGATTATTTAGGATTTTTTCCTTGCCTTCGTGCGAATTTGTTATGATGATATCGGGGTTAAAGATAATAACTTGCTCCTCGTTTATCGTCTTTGAGATTTTAAAGTCCGCTTCGTTATCTTGAGAGCTTAAATTTATTCCGCCCGCGATTTTTATATACTCCGCGCCGATATCTTTGCTGCTGATCGTGCTAAAATTTCCAGAGTTAAAATTTAAGGCCAAAACCCTCTTTTTATCCTTGATATTTTGGACTTTCTCACTTATAAATTTTATATTTTTGTCAAAATATGCGTTAAATTCGCTAGCTCTTTTTTATAGCATCGCCGCCTAAAATTTGGGCTATTTTGCTAACCGCGCCTTTTATCTCGCTAGCGTTGCTAAATTTATTTATATTTACGACCGCGATGCCGGCGGCTTCTAGCTGGGCTCTTTGATTTTCGTCAAATATCATACCGACGGGCCCAAAAACTACCTGCGTATTTGAGGCGATGATGCTCTCAACACTGCTTGTTAGCGAGCCGCTGACGTTATTCATCGTTTTTATTTTAGGAAAAATTTTACTCATCATTTTTGGTAGCCGCACTGCGCCCGAGATGATTTTATCTTCACCCGTTAGCATCGCGCTCATCTGCGTAAAAGCCCCTATCATCGGCGTTACGCGCTCTACACTATCAGGGATTTGCACCTCTTTGCCGCCGTCGTCCACGACGATACGTGCCTGCAAAATACAAACCACCAAAAACAAAACCGCCAAAATCTTTCTCATTTTTTCTCCTTAAATGATCGGAACGCAGGAATAAACGCTCCTACCCTCGATCTCGTTTTTTACTACTCTTATATCGGCGCCATATGCGAGCCTTAAATTTTCATCCGTTATCGCTTCGCTCGCGCTGCCGTAGATGATATTTTGCTCTCTTTTTAAAAGCACGACCTTGGCGTCAATATAAAAAGCATGCTCGGCAAAGTGCGAAGTCATGATGATCTTATGTCCGTTTGCCGCTAGATCTTTTACTGCTTTTAGGATTTTTATCTGATTGCCAAAGTCCAAATTTGAAGCGGGCTCGTCGAGCATAACGGCGTTTGCTTCTTGCGCTAAAGCTCTTGCGATCAAAACCATTTGCCTCTCGCCGCCGCTGATATCGGTGTAAATTTTATCCGCAAATTCGCTCATTCCTAGCATCTCAAGCTTTTGCAGGGCCATCTTTACGTCCTTTGCGCTTGGATTTTCAAAGGCTCCGATATATGGCGAGCGCCCCATCAAAACGACGTCTAAAACTTTAAAAGCAAAGGGCGGCGTGTGAGCCTGAGGCACGTAGCTAATGATCTTTGCTCGCTCTCTATCGCTTAAAGCGAAAAAATCTCGCCCGTCTGCTAAAATTTCTCCACCAAATGGCTTTAAAAATCCCAAAATCGTCTTAAAAACGGTTGTTTTTCCAACTCCATTTGGTCCTAACAAGCATAAAATTTCTCCGTCTTTTAGCCCTGCGCTAAAATCCTTTACGACTAGCTTTTTGCCGTATCCGCAGCTTAAATTTTTTATCTCAAATTTCACAGCCAGCCCTTTTTGCTTTTATAAAGCAAGTAGATAAAAACGGGTGCGCCGATGAGCGAGGTGATGATGCCAAGGGGTATCTCGCTAGCCATAGCACACCTTGCGATCGTATCTACTATCAGCAAAAATAGCGCGCCGATTAGCATTGAAGCCGGCAAGAGGGCGTTAAAATTTGCCCCCACGATAGAGCGGGCGATGTGAGGCATAATGAGTCCGACCCAGCCTATGATACCGCAAAAAGCCACGCTAGAAGCCGTCAGCAAAGTAGAGGCGCATATGATGATAAAGCTGTAAAATTTGACGTTTACGCCCATGGCCTTTGCTTCTTCTTCGCCAAACGCCAAGATATTTAGCCTAAATCTAAGTAAAAACAGAGGCACCGAGCAAAACGCCGTGACGCCTAGCATATAAAGGACGTTTTGATATCCTCCGGTGCGAGCTAGACTACCCATCAGCCAAAATGTAATCTCGGGTAGTTTGTTTTCGCTATCTGCTAGAAATTTTAAAAGCGAGCTAAAAGCGCCGAAAAGCGAAGATATGACGACGCCTGAGAGCACCATTATGATGACGTTTAGCTTGCCTCTAGCTATAAGTTGGCTTAAAAAAACCACCGCAAAAACGGCGGCTAGTCCAAAGCCAAAAGCCATTAGCGAAACGTAAAGCACGGGCAGGGAAAGGATGATAGCGATACTGGCGCCCACCGCCGCGCCGCTAGAGACGCCTAAGATATCGGGAGAGACTAGGGATTTTTTAAAAAGCCCCTGATAGACGGCGCCGGCTGCAGAAAGAGAGGCTCCCACCAGCACTGCAAAGGCAATGCGAGGAAGTCTGATTTGCGTTATTACGGCGTGAGCTTGCTCGTTTGACGGAGGCGAGCCAAACAACAATGATTTTAAGCTAGAAAAAATTTCAGCCGCACCCAAACCGTATCTGCCAAGAGTCAGAGAAGCAAAAACACAAACTATTAGCACGATCGTTAAAACAGCAAAAAGGGCTTTATTATTCAAATCTTACCTCACTTACGTCGTACCACATGGCGTAGCTTTTCGTCGCTCGGTAAAATTTAACCCCGCTACCATCTTTTACTAGCCATTTATCTACGTTTTTTCTATAAATTTTCTCTTTTTCTTTTGGGATATCGCCGACGAATTTTAAAAATTCGTAAGCCTCGTCTTTACTCGTAAAGCTCTTTTCGTAAACGGTGTCAAATATCCGTACGTTTACGTTTGCGCCCAGATCGTAAAGCATATTGAAAGTAACGTTGTAGCCAAACATCCTCGGGTTTTCGTTTATAAAAGGCGGACGTTTTGAAGCTCTTTCGTCGATGCCCGCAAGCAAATCCATCCAAATTTCTCTAAGGCTTGGATAGTCCTCCAAAAAGCTAGTTATGCATACGTATTTTTTTGCTGCGTCGTTTAGTTTTTTTATATCGCCAAGACCGACCGAACGCGAGGCGACGACGATATCGTGCTTGCCGATCACGTCCAAGGCGTCGCTATCTAGCCAGCTTTTTTTCATAAAATTTATATTTTTTATGCCGGCGTTTTTGGCGTTTTGCTTGCAAAATTTAAGCATCTCTCCAAACGCATCAAGCGCGGTTAGGCTTTTAGATCGCATAGCCATCGGTATACTGAGGCGTCCCGGTCCGCAGCCGACGTCTAGCACGCTATCTTTATCCGTGATAGGCAAGGCACCAGCTAAAATTTGCGCGCTACGCTTTTCAAGCTCGGCCATGCCGTTATACATCTGGGCTACTTTATCCCAATCAACCGCACTTCCGCCGGCTCCATCTCTAGTCATAGGTGCAAATTTAAGCTCCCTAATCGCCTGCCAGTTTAGTAGTCCTTGCATTTTTTCTCCAAAAAATAAGTTTTTAAATTTGAAGCCAAAGCAAAATTTGACCTTAAATTTAAAAGTAAAATTTAAACGGCGGCTAGATGCTAACCGCCGCTAAATTTAAAAGTAAAGTATTGGGAAATGAGCCTCTAAAATTTAACTTCGGCCGAGAGCATAAACGTCCTGCTCTGTCCCAAAAAGATACTTGTGCCCGCGCCCGTCGTAGTCCCGTCGATATTTGGCGGGAACATTCCGACCCAGTATTTTTTATCAAAGACGTTATTTACGTTAAATCTTAAAGTTGTTTGCTTGCCTGGCTACTCTTTGGTCACGTAGCGGATGCCAAGATCTGTCGTAAAGTACGCAGGCACCGCGTTTACGTTGCGCTGATCGGCATAGCGTTTGCCCGTGTAGTGTAAATTTGCGCTTAGTGCTAGCTTATTTGTGTTTGGCACGACGTAGTCAAAGAGTAAATTTGACTTTTGGTTCGCCGACTACGATTTTGCCCTGCGCGTAAGCTTGTTTTGCCTTTTTTAGCTTAGGCTGTATTAGCGCGACGCCGCCCATTACGCTAAGATCGTTTATTATATTGCCTCCCGCGGTAAACTCTAGGCCTCTGTTTACCTGCTCGCCTTGGATGCTATATTCGTTGTTATCGCCTAGATAGGCTATCGGGCGTTTTATCTCATAAAGCGCCGTAGATAGGTCGATATCCTCTATCCTGGCTTTTGCACCGATCTCGTATTGTTTGCTTCTAAACGGCTTTAAAACGACCGTTTCGCCGTATCTTGGATTGGTTCTTTCGTAGGTGTAGCTTGAGCCGGCCTGCAAGCTATCTGCGTACGTGAAGTATAAGCTTACGTTTTCGATAGGGCGATAAATAAAGCTCGCCGCGTAGCTAGTGCCGCTCTCGTCGTACGTTTTTACGCCCGTTTGCTTGTTTTTGTTCTCAAAGTTGCTTCTAGCCGCGCTTAAAATCACGCTAAAGTAGTCGTTTAGCTTGATATCATCGGCGATAGTTAGGTTTTTCATAGAGCTTTGGCTATTTTTATAAGCTCCGCCGCCTTTTGTTACGTGCGGATTTGAAAATGTTTTTGGATTATATAAATTTGAGTTGCCCAAATTTGCTCTTCCGCCGGCGGTTTTTGCGCCGTATATCGTCCATATATATCCGTTTGCCTGCACGCCAAAGTCGTGCTCTACGCCAAACGTTTCAAACTCTGTCGTAGCTTTAGCAAACCAGCTTTGTACGTCAAACCTGCTGGCAGCGCCATTTCCGCCGCTAGCCGCTACGCTAAAATCGCCGTTTTGATTCGTAAATGTTTTGCTTGTGCCGTACATATCGCGGATAGCTTTTTGCCACTGATAACCGCCCTCAAAATACCAACTTTCAGTCGGCGCGTATTTAAATTTAACGCTAGCGGTCGTAGTTTTTAGGTTGCTTCCCGCCCACTCTTGCTCTAAGCCCGCTTTCGTGTTTTTAGCAGCATCCGGAACGGCAAAGTTTAAAACGCCGTTTCTACCAGGTATCGAAAAACCGCCCGGATTTCCTAGCATTCTGTGTTTGTAGTAGCTAAAATTCGTCTCGATAGTAAAATTTTCGGTTAGATAAAAATCAAGCCCTAGGCTAGCTAAATTTCTTTCGTAGTCGCTATTTTTAGCTTGCTTTGCGCCGTCGCTCTTGTAAAACACACCTCGGTAGCCGACGTACTGAAATCTATCCGAAGTATCCCAGCCTATACCGAAATTTGATCTACTCGTATAATCAGCCCAAAACGTATTTGAAAACGGTATCGGGCGCTTTCTAGTGTAGTTAAAGATGCCCGCCGGATCTTGTCCGCCGTAAAGCGAGCCTGCAAGGCCGTTTTGTATCTGAAGCCCCTCAAACATATACATAGGTATGGCCGTAGTAGAAACAGAGTAAAAGCCGTCCCAGAGCACGTTACCTACCACTGAACCCTGAAAGCCGCGGGCCTACCTCGATACCGCCTCTGGTTTGGATTTGCGCCGAAGGGAAGTACTTCACCGCATCCTCAAAACCGGCCACGCCTTGGTGATTCATCGTTTCTTTTGTGAT
>ERZ773077.114-NODE-114-length-57220-cov-7.369072_pt1 | contig 57220 bp, 48 predicted proteins | sample MGYA00580612_ERZ773077 | MGnify/ENA primary metagenome ERZ773077 (study PRJEB29015, sample SAMEA2737971) | human oral metagenome | biome: human oral; feature: human-associated habitat; material: dental | place: China | collected 2021 ...
ATCTTCGGCGTATGCTCCTTGACGACCTTGCCCTCGTACTATAGTGATTTCATGCCTCAGCCTTGTTCGGCACTCCCCCAGTAGGTATTATTTCCTGAATCGTCGTATCTTTGTGTGCTCTATAGCTTCTCGGCGATCTTTGGCTAGTGGATAGATACAGTATCTTCGTGTGCTGGCATAGACTTCGTAGAGCCTATCTGGAGCATATGTGACTACTGAATTATGATCAATAGAGTACTTATACGCACCCGTGTCCTACAGACAGCCTATGCTCACCTCCATCGAGGAGAGCTGAAGCTGACCGCTGCAGAGCAAGATCTACAGCTCAGCCTAGAGCGCACATACGACCTCTATCTGTACCTACTCCAGCTCATCCCTTCCCTCACTGACTTCTATCAAGAGGTACTGGACATCCGTCGTAGGAAGCACCTTGCTACCCACGAGGAGCGTACCCCGAACCTCCGTCTGGTAGAGAACCGTTTCGCTCGTCAGCTAGCTTCCTCTGAGAAGCTCCAGTTGTGGTACGAACAGTTCGGTCTACGCTGGGAGGAAGATGAGACACTACTTCGCCATCTCATTCGCCTCATAGAGGACTCCAGCCTCTATGCAAGCTACCTAAGTAATAAAGAGACTAGCTATGAGGGTGACCAAACCTTCTGGGCAGATGTCTTCCATCAGCTCTTTGCCCAAGATGAACATCTCAATGAATGGCTGGAGCAGCGCTCCCTATACTGGGAGGATGACCTACAGGTATTGGAGAAGATCGAGTGCGAAGAGCGCCCATCAGGGGAAGAAGAACAGATCCAGCAGGTAATAGCAGAAGCTAAGGAGGTGGGGACGTATCAAGCTTCACGCTTCGAGAACGGCCCCGTAGAGATCGTCAAGGACTTTGTCGAGAAGTCTCTACGTAAGGCTAGCGAGGAGCTCCCGATTGATGATCAACTCCTACCTATGTTCAGAGACAGCGAGGATGAGGCCTTCGCTCGTCACCTGCTACGACAGGTGCTCCTAAAGCAGGAGGAGTATCTACAGCTCATCGAACCCATCCTAACCGAGGGATGGAGCAGCGAACGTCTAGCAGACATTGATGCTCTCCTACTGAGACTGGGGGTGGCAGAGTTCCTACATTTCCCTGGTATTCCTACCCACATCACGATCAATGAATATGTAGAGCTAGCGAAGCATTACTCTACCGCTCATAGTGCTGCCTTTGTCAATGGGATCCTAGATGCCATGGCTAAGAAGCTCCGAGAGGAAGGTAAGATACTCAAGTAACAAAGCCTAGTAACAAAGCCTAGATACAACAATCATACTAACCAATAATAAAGATTAGAAACAATGGAAACAATCCTCCTCCAAGCACAGGCCCAGCAGGGCAGTGGATGGACATCAATCATCATGATGGCTGCCGTAGTACTCATCTTCTGGCTCTTCATGATCCGTCCACAACAGAAGCGACAGAAGGAAGTACAGCAGAAGCGAGATGCACTGACTACGGGCGACCGTATCGTCACCTCAGGAGGACTCTTCGGAGTAATCCGTGATATCAAGGAGAAGGAGTTCGTTGTCGAGATCGCTGATGGGGTACGTGTCCGAGTAGATAAGGGCTCCGTCTATCCCGCAGCGGATGATCAGGGACAGAGATAGAGCTTAGCTCCCTCAACACTATAAGAGAGGCTGTCTTCTCGGAGCCAAGCACTCTGAGAGATAGCCTCTCCTCACTACACCTAGACTAAGACAGCAGTCAGACTCACCCCAATCATCACTAGGCTATGCAACTGGATCTAAAGAGTATCAAGAGGCGTAAAGGGCAAAAGGCTGATAGCCTAACCCCAGACCTAAAGAAAAAGAGGACAGGACAAATCCTAACCTTCCTCTTCTTCGTCTTCCTCTCGGCTATCTTTTGGTTCATACAGAGCCTACAGATGCGCTTCCCATACGTCCTACACATCCCCATCGAATATGACTCGATACCACCTGAGATCGGACTCCAAAGCCATCTACCCGAGTCTATTGAGGTCAGTCTAGAGGACGAGGGGAGTAATATACTAGAGTACTCCATACGGGGAGCTAGTCCCATCCGCCTGAACCTCATACGACACAAGGATGCCAGTGAGAGCTTCTCCATAAGTAGTTCTCAGCTCGGGCAGGAGGTACGTAAGCGACTCTCTTCCTCAGCTCGCGTCACAGCCATTACCCCAGCCTCTATAGATGTGATGGCCTATCGTAGGGCTCGCAAGGTAGTACCAATCTCCATCAGTAGTCTTCCTCTAGTAGCTCAAGGTTATTCCCTTGGAGAGGTCGAACTAACCCCCTCCGAGGTAACAATCTTTGCTCCAGCTAAGGTGCTTGATACGATACATTCTATACGTACTGCACCATTTGAGGAACAACTCCTTGAGGCTACTACAACGACCAAGGTCAAGCTCCTCCTACCCGAGGGTGTATATGCCTCTCTCAGCCTCATACAGGCACACCTCCCCGTGGAGCAACTCACCGAACAGACCTTTACACTCCCTGTCTCTGTGACGGGTGCACCAGAGGGATACACTCTACACCCTCTCCCCAGCAACGTAAGCCTGCAGATTACCCTGCCTCGCTCACGCTATGCCGAGGTGCAAGCTGGAGACTTCGAGGTCTCAGTATCCTATCCCCAGCAAGAGCAAACAAAAAATAGTGAGATCCCCCGAGAGCTCATCCTCGAGCTAACCAAGAAGCCAGATTGGCTACGACACTACCGACTCTCTCCCGATCGTGTACAATATGTGATCGAGGAGCATAAAGTCTCTAAGAACTAAGGCCAGCGCAGAGTGTATCATGACAGAGCCCAAGATTCTCACCCTAGGTATCACAGGCGGTATAGGCAGTGGCAAGAGCTATGTGGCCAAACTACTTGCTGAGCGAGGTATCCCCGTCTACGATACGGATAGCCGAGCTAAGGCTCTCTATGATGAGGACAGCACACTACGAGAGGAATTGATAAAACTTTTTGGAGACAGACTCTATGCAACCGCAGATGGTAGACTAGACCGCAGTGCTCTAGCTGAGATTATCTTCAGTGATCGAGCGCAACTGGAACGAATCAATACCTTGGTTCATCCTGCTGTACGGAGAGACTTCCTTCGCTGGAGGAAGGCTCTAATCACGGAGGGATTCGGCCTTTGTGCTATAGAGAGTGCTCTCCTCCTAGACGCAGGGCTAGATGCCTACGCAGATCGGAGCATCGCCGTAGTGGCATCGGATGCTCTTCGCCTAGAGCGGGCGATGAAGCGTGACGGAGTCCAGCAGGAAGCCATACGCGCTCGGATGGCCCACCAGCTACCTCAGCAGGAGATGATACGACGCTGTGACTACACGATCTACAACGAGCCACCTCATGACCTAGAGGCACAGATCGAAGATATACTTACCGATATTGCGTAAGATTATATACATTTGCACCAAGATAAATCAGAATAGACAACGATCTAGTTATGTTGAAGACCATTCTCTCTGTCTCTGGCAAGCCAGGGCTCTACCGCCTCCTATCACAGGGGAAGAACAACCTCATCGTCGAGTCCCTCCAGACTGGGCAGCGTATCCCCATCCACCCAAAGGATCGGGTCGTATCACTGGGAGACATCTCGATGTTCACTGATGCTGAGGATGTGGCTCTCTCGGAGGTACTCACTCGTGTACACCAGCGACAGGCAGGAGCACTATTCGCAGATGACCTGCTCAAGGATGGCGAAGCTCTACGATCAGTCTTCGCAGAGGTGCTCCCCTCCTATGATCGTGACCGAGTCTACACATCAGATATCAAGAAGCTCTTCACGTGGTATAACATACTCGTCTCGGCGAATATCACCACCTTCACCGAAGAGGAGGAGCCTAAAGACAACTAAGCAAGTATTCATGAGGGTAGCTTCCTATTATATGGGAGCTACCCTCTCTCTGTCTAACACACATACATATATCTAAGATTATGTTCAAAGGCATGAAGAAGTACCTCTCCGAGGAACTGAAAGCCATCGATGAGGCGGGGCTCTACAAGAGAGAACGTATCATCATCACCCCGCAGACTGCTGACATCAAGATCAGCTCTGGGCAGGAAGTCATCAACTTCTGCGCTAACAACTACCTAGGCCTATCCGATCACCCTCGCCTCATCCAGGCTGCTAAGGCAGCCATGGATAGCCATGGCTTCGGAATGAGTTCTGTACGCTTCATTTGTGGTACTCAGGACATCCACAAGGAGCTGGAGCAGGCTATCGCACGCTACTTCCATACCGAGGATACGATCCTCTATGCAGCCTGCTTCGATGCCAATGGTGGTGTCTTCGAGCCTCTATTTGGTCCAGAGGATGCCATCATCAGCGATGCTCTGAACCACGCATCCATTATCGATGGTGTACGCCTATGTAAGGCTCAGCGCTATCGCTATGAGAATGCCAACATGGAGGATCTCGAGCGTGTACTCCAGGAGGCACAGTCTGCACGCTTCCGCATCATCGTCACCGATGGGGTCTTCTCCATGGATGGTAACGTAGCTCCTATGGACAAGATCTGTGATCTTGCCGATAAGTACGATGCACTCGTCATGGTAGACGAATGCCACTCTGCGGGTGTCGTCGGAGCTACTGGCCGTGGTGTAGCTGAGCAGTTCAACTGCTATGGACGCATTGACATCCATACAGGCACGCTAGGGAAGGCCTTCGGTGGTGCTATCGGTGGCTTCACCACAGGTCCTAAGGAAGTGATCGACATGCTACGTCAGCGCTCACGTCCTTACCTCTTCAGCAACTCTATCCCCCCCGCTGTAGTAGGTGCAGGGCTAGAAGTCTTCAAGATGCTTGAGGAGAGCGATGCACTCCACACCAAGCTCATGGAGAACGTGGTCTACTTCAGAGACAAGATGATGGCTGCAGGCTTCGACATCAAGCCTACCCAGTCTGCGATCTGCGCCGTAATGCTCTACGATGCCAAACTCTCTCAGGAGTACGCAGCACGCCTCATTGAGGAAGGTATCTACGTCACAGGCTTCTATTACCCAGTTGTTCCCAAGGGACAAGCTCGAATCCGAGTACAGCTCTCTGCTGCACACGAACGCCATCACCTTGACAAGGCCATCGAAGCCTTCATCAAGGTTGGTCGTGAACTAGGAGCCCTCAAGTAGAGTCTCCACCGACTCACAAACCATACAAAGTAAGCCCTATAGGTCACACACCTATAGGGCTTACTCATGTAATATTCTCTGCGCTAATTCAAGATATTGCTTATCTACAAGACAGAAGTCTATTCACATCCCACTCTTTACGAATGCCAGAACCTATCTACCATGGGCTTACAGACCTTAAAGTCATAGCATCGCCTATCCAACCATATCAAATACCATCAAAAGCCATTGCGAATCTTAAGTGAACAGTAAAAATGCCTATGATTCGCATCCTTTAGCTATCAAAGAGTTAAGCAATTTAGGTCCCACCAACCACTAAATTTCCAATCTCACACACTATAATTCGCATAAAGCGCTTGTATAGCCCTTTAATTAGTTATATTTTTGCCTACTGAGTCGCTCCCCTCGCGGGAGCGTGAATTGAAACCTAGTGCCCTATGAGGTCATGTATGGTCTCGCCGTCGCTCCCCTCGCGGGAGCGTGAATTGAAACATATTTATGTTTGCTTGGTTGTGTTAGAATGGGAGTCGCTCCCCTCGCGGGAGCGTGAATTGAAACATCCAGCTCATCCAAGACATCTACGGCTGTAGAGGTCGCTCCCCTCGCGGGAGCGTGAATTGAAACTCGCTACCCGCCTTCTCCGCTGGCGTTACGGGGGTCGCTCCCCTCGCGGGAGCGTGAATTGAAACTGGCCATTAGCTACATGTTACACTCCAGCTACTTAGTCGCTCCCCTCGCGGGAGCGTGAATTGAAACTCCTAGCAGGGCAGGTGAGTGTGTCTGGTGGAAGTCGCTCCCCTCGCGGGAGCGTGAATTGAAACCCTCTACATCATCTACAAATGGAGACTCTTTAATGTCGCTCCCCTCGCGGGAGCGTGAATTGAAACCCTCCAGGCGGACGGCTCGATCTCCTTGGAGGTGTCGCTCCCCTCGCGGGAGCGTGAATTGAAACGTCTCTATCCTAATCGTGTGCGCCATCGACGTAGTCGCTCCCCTCGCGGGAGCGTGAATTGAAACTCGAGCCGACTCGTGCTGTCCTTGACTTGAGCCACCGTCGCTCCCCTCGCGGGAGCGTGAATTGAAACGGGGAGTTGCACACCGCTATACCACAGCCATTAGAGTCGCTCCCCTCGCGGGAGCGTGAATTGAAACATCGGGATGGACAGAATTGGAGTTGAGACCACAGGTCGCTCCCCTCGCGGGAGCGTGAATTGAAACTCCAGCATATCCGTGAGCGAAAAGAAGGGTTGCGTCGCTCCCCTCGCGGGAGCGTGAATTGAAACGCTAAGCTGGGCATCCATACCCGCAACACTCGCGTCGCTCCCCTCGCGGGAGCGTGAATTGAAACCTCTTCTTCGACCGTGAGGGTCGTAGCCCCAAACGTCGCTCCCCTCGCGGGAGCGTGAATTGAAACACGCCCTTGGAGGCATAGAAGGGGCACTTGGCAGTCGCTCCCCTCGCGGGAGCGTGAATTGAAACAGTGTCCAAGGTTGGTAGCAGTGTCAAAGAAGCAGTCGCTCCCCTCGCGGGAGCGTGAATTGAAACAAATATTATGGGGAATGTCGCTGTAAGTATTAGTCGCTCCCCTCGCGGGAGCGTGAATTGAAACACCCCACCATCGAAGTCGAGAAGAAGGGGGCGGTCGCTCCCCTCGCGGGAGCGTGAATTGAAACGGTATCTCTTGGCTTTCGTATGCAGGGTTGATTGGGTCGCTCCCCTCGCGGGAGCGTGAATTGAAACTCCGACGGCTACAGGGATGTGACTCTGCTGTCAGAGTCGCTCCCCTCGCGGGAGCGTGAATTGAAACCCAACTCAAGGGATATGGGACTCGACCAGTTCGGGTCGCTCCCCTCGCGGGAGCGTGAATTGAAACATAGATAAACCCATAGTGGTGTTATCTCTATTCGAGTCGCTCCCCTCGCGGGAGCGTGAATTGAAACATGAGTGAAGAGACAAGTGTGGAAGTGGTCGGTGTCGCTCCCCTCGCGGGAGCGTGAATTGAAACGGCTATGTGGGGGTCAAGACCCGTAGGGTGTGGCGTCGCTCCCCTCGCGGGAGCGTGAATTGAAACACTAAAAAACTCACAACAATCAGTGAGGAATTGAAGTCGCTCCCCTCGCGGGAGCGTGAATTGAAACGTGGACAAGGTGCGGGAGAAGCTAGGCGGGGTAGGTCGCTCCCCTCGCGGGAGCGTGAATTGAAACGCGTCTGCTATCTCGTTGTCCTTGACCGCAAAGGTCGCTCCCCTCGCGGGAGCGTGAATTGAAACAGGGAGAGCTCTGCAGGCTGCCGCTGGGGGTCAGTCGCTCCCCTCGCGGGAGCGTGAATTGAAACGTTAAGCGCAACGGCTTCACGCTCTCCGAAGCCCGTCGCTCCCCTCGCGGGAGCGTGAATTGAAACGTAATGTCAAAGGGGACGAGCCCCAGCGACATAGTCGCTCCCCTCGCGGGAGCGTGAATTGAAACCTCCGCTAAAAATCGATGATGGGTATTCCTCTGGTGTCGCTCCCCTCGCGGGAGCGTGAATTGAAACCTGAGGCGTGGGTTGCCCGAGAGGTCAAGGGAGGTCGCTCCCCTCGCGGGAGCGTGAATTGAAACAAGACTACCTCCCCGTGCGGTCTAGCGAGCTCAGTCGCTCCCCTCGCGGGAGCGTGAATTGAAACTCTAGGATGTCTTGGATGAGGATGCCCCTATCCGTCGCTCCCCTCGCGGGAGCGTGAATTGAAACATAAAATTGCGGGTAAGCCCTGCTTGCTTGCAAAGTCGCTCCCCTCGCGGGAGCGTGAATTGAAACGTTGCCCTTGCCGTCGGTCTGCAGTAGGGCTACGTCGCTCCCCTCGCGGGAGCGTGAATTGAAACAGCTCCTCGAGCACACGGCAAGCAGACACCGTGAGTCGCTCCCCTCGCGGGAGCGTGAATTGAAACTGTACTTGCCCCTCTGCATTGGTAGCAGAGGCGAAGTCGCTCCCCTCGCGGGAGCGTGAATTGAAACAGAGAGTACAATGGGCACTACGTCAAGCGGTTCTTTGTCGCTCCCCTCGCGGGAGCGTGAATTGAAACCTAATGTTCTGCCGTAAGCACTACCCACAAGACCGTCGCTCCCCTCGCGGGAGCGTGAATTGAAACACTTGCATCGTTGTCTATTGGCGATACTCCAAAGTCGCTCCCCTCGCGGGAGCGTGAATTGAAACAGCTTACGATTGACTAGCATCTTCCCCTCTGGGGGTCGCTCCCCTCGCGGGAGCGTGAATTGAAACCTGAGCACAGATGGGACTAAGCGCATTATACTAGTCGCTCCCCTCGCGGGAGCGTGAATTGAAACATCGCTGACTTTGGCACCCAAGTGAACCAAGGGTCGTCGCTCCCCTCGCGGGAGCGTGAATTGAAACGAAAGAGGAACAAGTCGTCTTCGCAGGTGAGGGTGAGTCGCTCCCCTCGCGGGAGCGTGAATTGAAACACCGAGACCGAGACGTACAGAAGGTCGAGGTGAGTCGCTCCCCTCGCGGGAGCGTGAATTGAAACAACGACATTAATGGCGAAAACGTATACCTATCAGCCGTCGCTCCCCTCGCGGGAGCGTGAATTGAAACGGGACATCATCTCCTATGTGGCGGAGGTGGAGGTCGCTCCCCTCGCGGGAGCGTGAATTGAAACCAGAAGCTATCTTAGCTAGGGCAGCTGAACGAGGAAGTCGCTCCCCTCGCGGGAGCGTGAATTGAAACCTTGGGTTGTAAGATGCAAAGTTGATCTGAGACGTCGCTCCCCTCGCGGGAGCGTGAATTGAAACCCCCAACCATGCAGGCTTATATGGCCGAGCACAACGTCGCTCCCCTCGCGGGAGCGTGAATTGAAACTCGTACGTCGATCAACGGACGAGCAGAATACCTGTCGCTCCCCTCGCGGGAGCGTGAATTGAAACGTTGTAGATGAACTCAACGAAGAAAAGATACTGTCGCTCCCCTCGCGGGAGCGTGAATTGAAACTCCTTTGCATCCAGATCACCATAGTGCTCCCCCATAGTCGCTCCCCTCGCGGGAGCGTGAATTGAAACATCGTCTCCGTCCTCATCTTCGGGGAGTGTCCAGTCGCTCCCCTCGCGGGAGCGTGAATTGAAACGTCCTTATTGCTGTTATACGCACCTTGTCATCTGTCGCTCCCCTCGCGGGAGCGTGAATTGAAACTATGAGGTCTGGATAACGCTATCCGCCTCCTATCAGTCGCTCCCCTCGCGGGAGCGTGAATTGAAACTCCTTCGTGTTGGGGTCGAACTTCTGTATCTCGTCGCTCCCCTCGCGGGAGCGTGAATTGAAACAGAAGGATAAACACCTGTAAAATAATCATCAGATGTCGCTCCCCTCGCGGGAGCGTGAATTGAAACCTGTTATTGATTTGCTTAAGGCTGTATCAAGGACGTCGCTCCCCTCGCGGGAGCGTGAATTGAAACCTCGTATGAGGACATTACAAACGAAAGTCTTAACAGTCGCTCCCCTCGCGGGAGCGTGAATTGAAACAGTACATTAGTAGTTTTTAACTCCTTGGCGTAGTGTCGCTCCCCTCGCGGGAGCGTGAATTGAAACGATAGGTGGGGTGAACGCAAAGTTTCAGAGGCAAGTCGCTCCCCTCGCGGGAGCGTGAATTGAAACACACTCACAGTGTATAGCAGTGCCTCGTTCAGCGTCGCTCCCCTCGCGGGAGCGTGAATTGAAACATCTCCTTGGCAAAGAGCATAACTGGAGCTAAGGAGTCGCTCCCCTCGCGGGAGCGTGAATTGAAACACTATCCCAACAAAGGAGGAGAAAGACCCCGAAGCGTCGCTCCCCTCGCGGGAGCGTGAATTGAAACGGAGTTGTTGCATGTTTTGCAACAACTGAGGGGGGGTCGCTCCCCTCGCGGGAGCGTGAATTGAAACGGTTATATCGCTAAGGGTCTTTATCCTCTGTGAGTCGCTCCCCTCGCGGGAGCGTGAATTGAAACCGACGAAGACGAATACGCCAGAGAACTCGACGACAGTCGCTCCCCTCGCGGGAGCGTGAATTGAAACCATTTGGGCGAGGAAGCCAGCTTGTAACAACTCAGTCGCTCCCCTCGCGGGAGCGTGAATTGAAACTTGTTACTCACTATGCCACCCGTAAGGGGTATATCGTCGCTCCCCTCGCGGGAGCGTGAATTGAAACAAGTCCGAGACTATCGGGGTCAAGCTCCGTAACAGTCGCTCCCCTCGCGGGAGCGTGAATTGAAACTCAAGGATCGAGACAAACTGCTCAAAGCAGATAGCGTCGCTCCCCTCGCGGGAGCGTGAATTGAAACTATCCCGAGGTGGGAGATAAGTATGCCGTCTTTGGTCGCTCCCCTCGCGGGAGCGTGAATTGAAACTTTTCATACAAGTTTTTCCAGCGTGTCCTCCCTCGTCGCTCCCCTCGCGGGAGCGTGAATTGAAACCACATGAAACAATATTTCCATTAGCCAAACGAAGTCGCTCCCCTCGCGGGAGCGTGAATTGAAACCCCGCATCTTATTTGCACATCCCATAATCTTCTGTCGCTCCCCTCGCGGGAGCGTGAATTGAAACTTTTGCTTCCTGCATTGTGAGACCTGTGTATTTGAGTCGCTCCCCTCGCGGGAGCGTGAATTGAAACTGTCGGAGGATCTTGGCAAGCTCGCCGATTAGGTCGCTCCCCTCGCGGGAGCGTGAATTGAAACTACGATGCTAACCTACGCTACACGCGATTATCTCGGTCGCTCCCCTCGCGGGAGCGTGAATTGAAACTTTACAGCGATAGAAAGGGCTCTCTTCCCGACAGGTCGCTCCCCTCGCGGGAGCGTGAATTGAAACTGGGTCGAAGAGCGCAGATAACTTTCGCCTGTATAGTCGCTCCCCTCGCGGGAGCGTGAATTGAAACCCGTTATTGATTTGCTGAAGGCTGTATCCCGTATCGTCGCTCCCCTCGCGGGAGCGTGAATTGAAACATGCGCCACCAAGTAGAGTACATCGGTGGCACCGTCGCTCCCCTCGCGGGAGCGTGAATTGAAACCTCTCGGGTGACTTCTCGCTACCTGCCTTCTCCGTCGCTCCCCTCGCGGGAGCGTGAATTGAAACGTCCCCTCCTTTGAGTCCCACGTCAAGGACACCCTAGTCGCTCCCCTCGCGGGAGCGTGAATTGAAACCGCTGTGCTAGTCGCTCTACATAGAAGATAGCCTGGTCGCTCCCCTCGCGGGAGCGTGAATTGAAACATTGATTTGCCAAGATGAAAATGTGAGTGACGTAGTCGCTCCCCTCGCGGGAGCGTGAATTGAAACGGAGTACTACCAGCGCCTCCAACATCTAGCTACTAGTCGCTCCCCTCGCGGGAGCGTGAATTGAAACCAATGTGGATATTTCCGAGGTTATCGCTACTGCGTCGCTCCCCTCGCGGGAGCGTGAATTGAAACGACGTGGAAGCAGGAAAGGACAAAACAAACAGAAGTCGCTCCCCTCGCGGGAGCGTGAATTGAAACTCAAGGATCGAGACAAACTGCTCAAAGCAGATAGTCGCTCCCCTCGCGGGAGCGTGAATTGAAACTCGTTGCTAGCTCCATCATTGTCATGCAAGAGTTGTCGCTCCCCTCGCGGGAGCGTGAATTGAAACGAGAAAAGAACGCTACTACGGAAGATGGCAGAAGGTCGCTCCCCTCGCGGGAGCGTGAATTGAAACTGCTCGTTGTCGGTGCTGAAAAAGTCAATGGTGGGTCGCTCCCCTCGCGGGAGCGTGAATTGAAACTGCTTGAGTGTACGCTTGCCCTTCTTCTCGGTCAGGTCGCTCCCCTCGCGGGAGCGTGAATTGAAACCTCTGGTGCGAATCCACCCTAAACGATATGCCAGTCGCTCCCCTCGCGGGAGCGTGAATTGAAACCCATCTTCGGTCACAGCTGACACCACACCAACCCGTCGCTCCCCTCGCGGGAGCGTGAATTGAAACCTGAACTCAGTGACGCTCACTGGGACGTCGTTCCAGTCGCTCCCCTCGCGGGAGCGTGAATTGAAACATTCGAGCGGGCTAGGGAGGAGCTCCGTCGGGCGTCGCTCCCCTCGCGGGAGCGTGAATTGAAACAAAAGGTCGAGGTGCGAGAGGTAGAGAAGCCCCTGTCGCTCCCCTCGCGGGAGCGTGAATTGAAACGTCTCGCTGGATGTAGATGTAGAGATCGTGCCTTAGTCGCTCCCCTCGCGGGAGCGTGAATTGAAACTTGCCTAACAGCTGGAGGCCATAGTGGAGGCAACGTCGCTCCCCTCGCGGGAGCGTGAATTGAAACGTCTCCTTCTTGGTGCCAGAGGTGACCGTCTCCGGTCGCTCCCCTCGCGGGAGCGTGAATTGAAACTTGGAGCACCTGTTGCACCTCTGCCCACGTATTGTCGCTCCCCTCGCGGGAGCGTGAATTGAAACTCCTCGAGGTTTGCCTCCCTCTGGGGCGATAGACAGTCGCTCCCCTCGCGGGAGCGTGAATTGAAACACCCCGCCATCGAAGTCGAGAAGAAGGGGACGGTCGCTCCCCTCGCGGGAGCGTGAATTGAAACATGTTCGGAGAGCGTGAAGAGGCAAGCGGAGAATGTCGCTCCCCTCGCGGGAGCGTGAATTGAAACACTAAAAAACTCACAACAATCAGTGAGGAATTGAAGTCGCTCCCCTCGCGGGAGCGTGAATTGAAACCTCACTATTAGAGGCAAGACGGATATGCCGGGTGTTGTCGCTCCCCTCGCGGGAGCGTGAATTGAAACCATTCGCTCCCCGTACTGGAGGGCGAAGTATGAGAGTCGCTCCCCTCGCGGGAGCGTGAATTGAAACGTGCTTATCTCTGCTACATCGTAGCTGAATAGATGTCGCTCCCCTCGCGGGAGCGTGAATTGAAACCTATGCCAATAGGGCGAAGCGCAACCGTATGACGTCGCTCCCCTCGCGGGAGCGTGAATTGAAACACAGCGTCAAGAGGGGGTAGCTGTAGTTAATGTGTCGCTCCCCTCGCGGGAGCGTGAATTGAAACTTGATTGTCTTTCCTTTTTGGGAAAGAGCAAAACTCTGTCGCTCCCCTCGCGGGAGCGTGAATTGAAACCTCGTATCCCCCACGAGCTAAGCCTCTGATGGCGTCGCTCCCCTCGCGGGAGCGTGAATTGAAACTTTGCGGTCAAGGACAACGAGATAGCAGACGCAGTCGCTCCCCTCGCGGGAGCGTGAATTGAAACGATTATCGCAGGTACGAGTCTTACCTGAAACGTTGGTCGCTCCCCTCGCGGGAGCGTGAATTGAAACTTATGGTATTATTTGGAGGGGCAACGCTGTGAAGCCCAGTCGCTCCCCTCGCGGGAGCGTGAATTGAAACAAAGAGAGGTGTAACTTCCTATATCGTCAGGGCTTGGTCGCTCCCCTCGCGGGAGCGTGAATTGAAACGCCCTTGGGAAGAGGCCAACGTGGTGTTTACACAGTCGCTCCCCTCGCGGGAGCGTGAATTGAAACCGCTACAACGGGAGTCCTATCACCTTCCAGCAGGGGTCGCTCCCCTCGCGGGAGCGTGAATTGAAACATGGCAGGGGCGGTACGCCTCGAGGACGCGTTCGGGTCGCTCCCCTCGCGGGAGCGTGAATTGAAACGCTTCCGAGGTCGTGGCGCGGGAGTTCCCGCACGGTCGCTCCCCTCGCGGGAGCGTGAATTGAAACCCCCTTTGCAACAACGGCTATACAGACACGGATGTCGCTCCCCTCGCGGGAGCGTGAATTGAAACACTCAGTATACTCTAGCTGGGTATCGAGCCGAGTGGTCGCTCCCCTCGCGGGAGCGTGAATTGAAACATGGATAGCAGCGATGAACCACATCGCTGGGTCGTCGCTCCCCTCGCGGGAGCGTGAATTGAAACTTCTTTGGGTCGGTCACCTCTTCGCCCTCTCGAAGTCGCTCCCCTCGCGGGAGCGTGAATTGAAACGGATATCTGTGACAACCTCGTACAGGTTGGCTGGGTCGCTCCCCTCGCGGGAGCGTGAATTGAAACCCTTTGGGCGACCTCCTACTCTCCCTTGCTCCCGAGTCGCTCCCCTCGCGGGAGCGTGAATTGAAACTACAAGAACCTCGAGGGTCAGAGTGCTACGCTTCGGTCGCTCCCCTCGCGGGAGCGTGAATTGAAACGTCTGAACCTCCTCGAGCTCCTCCTCGGAAAGAGGGGTCGCTCCCCTCGCGGGAGCGTGAATTGAAACTTCTGTCCGAATCTTCTCTTCATGCTCAAAACATGTCGCTCCCCTCGCGGGAGCGTGAATTGAAACTGTCTGTAGCGACAGAGGTATTTTAGTACATTACCGTCGCTCCCCTCGCGGGAGCGTGAATTGAAACCCTTGTATAGGGTAAATAGGTAGTTGCTTGATGCGTCGCTCCCCTCGCGGGAGCGTGAATTGAAACTATCTTGCGCTTGCCCTCTCTTGCCTTGACAATTGTCGCTCCCCTCGCGGGAGCGTGAATTGAAACTTTTCTCGCATCGACTCTACTATGTTGTCTTATGCTAGTCGCTCCCCTCGCGGGAGCGTGAATTGAAACGGAAGAGTAGCACGTACTCGGGGCAACCTACCGTCGCTCCCCTCGCGGGAGCATGAATTGAAACTGCTGCCTGTGGCTGTGCGGGGGCAGGAGCTGGAGTCGCTCCCCTCGCGGGAGCGTGTATTTTCTACTAGGAAGTGCAACACTATAGCCTTAAATTTAGGTAAAATACTTCGTGGAGCGTACGGTAGCCGAGCTTCTTTCGCGGACGATTATTTAGCCTCCATTCTATGTCTTTGAGGTTCCCCTCAGTAAGGCCATCGAAGGAGCTGTGTTTAGGCAGGTACTGCCAGATTAAGGCATTGGCATGTTCGATGTGTGGCTTATCAGTGGAGCGATACGGACGAGCAAAGTAGACCGCCCCCCCCTAACCCTCGCTCTATACACCTAAAAGCACTAAACTCCGGGCTATTGTCAGTGGTGATCGAGTGAAGCTGGTCACGCCACTTGAGGAAGGCTAAACGACAATTCACTGCCCAAGCTATGGGTTTGGTCTTGCGCCCCTGAGGAAGAGCTTCTAGCAAGATGTAGTCCGTCTTGCGATCGGTCAGCGTAAGGATAGCCTCACTGCCAGATGCCTCTAGGATCAAGTCCATCTCTATATCCCCCATACGCCCCTGGGCGTCGATGATTTCGGGGCAATCGAGAATGCTCTTATACCGCCCTCGCTTCTTGCTATTGCTAGGCTCCCAGAGTCATTTGCGACAATACTTTAGACCATACCAACAATAGCTATACAGATCCCCTCCACCACGCTTGTCGGCGTGTAGCCAATTGTAAATCGTGGTCTTACCCACCATAGTTATCCCTTCGAGACGAAGACGTCCAGAGATCTGCTCGGGAAACCATTGCTCCTGCTGAAGCAGGCTGGCCACACGCGCCTGAAGAGTGCGAGTGAAGCAGCGGGGATACTGTTGCCAAGCAGCTCACTCGTCAGCGAGCATCTGAGCGTACTGAGTGCCATAACCACGCTTGTGACTATTGCGATAGGGCTCACGACTAACCATGCTAACATGCACCTCAATAGTGCGGGCCATAGAGCGAAGGGAGCTACCCTGTTTATGGAGCTGAGCAATTGTGTGCCTTTGCTCTCGATTCAATTGGTGGTAAGCCTTTTCAACCTTCAATATACGACCTTTGGATCATACAGCCAGTGAGATTATTCATCGCTGGCTGTCTTTTTCCCCCTACTGTCGCACTTGGGGGTGGAATGTGCACTAACTTTATCCAGAGGAAAAGGCATCAATGGGTCTTGGCTGTCTGAATAGACAAAGATATCGTAACACGCTACTTGGCTAGAGGAAAGATAGGGATGATTCATACCGGAGAGTCTAGAAGCTGGGAGAAGACTCCGAAGACTCTAGGAGAGGAGATATGATTGCCCTGGTGGGGACAAGTAATGTTCATCCCAATCACCTTACATAGGTGATTGGTGAGGACATATAATGTTCGCCTCTGTCACCTATGTAAGGTGACAGAGGCGAACATTATATGTCCTATATCCCCTTCTCGGTATGTCCTATTTTGCCCTCTTGGGATGCCCTATGTAAAAGAGAAATGGACAGGATTTCTCTAGTGATTATCTAGTCTGGAATGAATAGTGACTAAGGCTACAGGTAGCTGTGGATGAGGTGTATGGGACGATAGCAAAGGAGGAGAGAGAGGGGGGTAGAGAGGGAGAGGAGGGGGCTTCGGGGTGAGCTATTCACTGACTAAGGGGGGCCCTTTAGAGTAATTAAGGCTTGGGCGAGGTATCTAAAAGAGGGAGGAGCTAGATGCAAAGTGGCTGAGGCAGGAGCAAAGGAGAGAGATGGGAGATCGATTAGCTAGCAGAGCGGGGTGGGCTCAGAAAAGAGAAAACCCCGACAGATAGCGACTTGCTATCTGTCGGGGATGAGATGCCCCGTATACCGAGGGTAAAGGGTAGGGAGATTAGTCGAGTGAGAAGGTAGAGGTGACAGTAATCGTTGCGGTCTTCAACTTGGAGGAGGTATTGAATGAGCCTCCCCAACTGTAATCCTCATCACTATTCTGCCCAACGATCTGGAAGACTCCCATGCTGGAGCGTTGGAGTTTACCTAGGCTAGATGCTCCCCCTTCGGCTATGACCTTAGCACGGTTGCGAGCATCTTCACTGGCATCCTTGAGCATCTGTATCTTGAGGTCATTGAGCTTGGTGTAATAGTAGCGGGGAGACTCTGACCGGATCTCTATCCCCTGAGTGATGAGTTCGGAGATCTGACGAGAGACAGCTTCTGTGGCATTGACGTCCTTGGAGGTGATGGTCACGCTCTGGGTGAGTAGATAGCCATTGAAGCGGTAATAAACGTGGCGATCATCCTCGACACGTTCCTCTTCGCGCGAGATGCTCACACTGCTGTAACTGATCGCATCGGCAGGTACATTCTTGCGCTTGAGGAAGGCGCTCACGGCTTCACGCTGCTTGGTGAGCTCGCTGTACGCATCAGATAGGTTGTATGCTCGGACAGAGAGGGAGGCAGACCATACCATGAGGTCGGACTCGAAGTTGCGCTCAGCCATACCCGTCACACTGACGTTCTTCTTGGTCTGTGAGCGGAAGCCCTTTAGCCCACTCGCTAGAAAAGCGACAGAGGCAAGAAAGATTAGGGAGACGAAGATGATCGTCCCGTAGAGGAAGTTCTTGTTGTTCATTATTGTTAGCCTTAGTGATTAGGATAAGTGCTATGGGATGAATTGCTACAAATATACAACTAATTTAGCGCGATTATACAGAAGGGTTGTATCTTTGTAGGGGAATAGGGTTCCATGATAGAATAAGTCTATGGATTTCAGACTGACAGAGCAATTTACAAATATAAGCTACCTCATCATTCTCGTTATCGGTCTGCTGACGCTCCTGGTGCGGGGACTAGCTCCGGGCTTCAGCTCACTGATCTGGCTAAGCATAAAGTATCGGCACACGGGTACTATCCGCTCACAGGTGGCTCGGGTAGCACCAGTGTGGCTCTTCCAGTTGATTACCTATGTACTAGAGAGCCTTGGTGGGGGCTTCATCTTCTATCGTATCCTCGTCCTGATGGGACGTCTGCCTATCACGGGATATGAGAAGACGCTCTACTGGATAGGAGCCTTCAGTCTCGTGATCCTCGTGATTATACTGCTGCACACACAGGTCTTCAAGTTCTGGAGGTACATTCTCTTCTCTGCTGAGCAGGGAGCCCTACTCGAGCAAGACTATTTCTTCCTGGACTGGATACGCGCACGCCTCGTACTCTTACTAGCACTGATGACCTTAATTCCGATGCCGGCTGTATCACTAGGACTGATCTTCCTAGGGGCGATTATACTCATTCAAATCCTGACATTCTGGGGGGTAGCCCGTCGGCTTAAGAGGGAGACGGGAGGCTACTTGCTTCTTTTTTTGTACCTTTGCGCCCACGAAGTCGTTCCATTCCTATACATTATAGGATCAGGAATCTATTTGACTAGGAGTGATCTCCTACCGAGTTTGTTTCAATGAGTATCAAGAAGATTCTAATCTCACAGCCTCAGCCTGAGTCAGGGAAGTCCCCTTACTTCGACATCGCAGCTCGCTATGATGCTACAGCTACCTTCCGAGCCTTCATCGAAGTCGAATCCGTCACCCCCCGAGAGTTTCGCAACCAGAAGGTGAACATCCTAGATCACACTGCGATCGTCTTCACCTCCCGTAAGGCCATGGAGCACTTCTTTCAGCTGAGTGAAGAGCTTCGCGTGACGATGCCAGATGACATGAAGTACTTCTGCATCAACGAGCAGGTGGCCAACTACCTCCAGAAGTTCATCGTCTACCGCAAGCGCAAGGTCTTCTTCCCCGAGCCCGGAGGTCAGGCAGAGCTCGTGAGCCTAATGGCTAAGCATAACAAGGAGCTCTACTTCCTACCTATGGCAGAGGATCATAAGAAAGATCTGCTGGAGCAGCTAGAGGCCAAGAAGCTTCAGTTCGTCCCCGCTGTCATGTACCGCACTGTCAGTGCCGAGTTCACGGAGAAGGAGAAGAAGGAGAAGTACGACATGATCATCTTCTTCAGCCCTGCAGGCGTGACCTCGCTCCTACATAACCACCCCGACTTTGCACAAGGGAAGCTTCTCATCGCAGCCTTTGGTCCTGCGACCTGTAAAGCGGTCGAGCAGGCTGGTCTCCGACTAGACTTAGCAGCCCCCTCCCCCACTGCCCCTTCTATGGCTATGGCTCTGGAGAAATACCTAGAGCAAAAGAACAAATAGGCGACCCACCACGTGTGTAGCACGCCCGATCCCATACGCTATACGCTGAAGAAAAAGGAGCGTCTGCATCTCAAGCGAGATGTAGACGCTCTCTTTGCCTCAGGTAGAGGCTTCATCGCCTACCCACTGCGTGTCCTCGTCCATCATCGCCCCATAGAGGAGGGCGAGCAGGCAGGAGCCGCCATCCTCGTCGTAGTGGCCAAGAAATACCATAAGCGTGCCAATAAGCGTAACCGCATCAAGCGACTCATCCGAGAGAGTTACCGCCTAAATAAGCATGCACTACAGACCTTAGCCACCGAACGAGGCCTGCGTATACACCTCGGTCTCCTATCCGTGGCCAAGGAACTGCCCGACTACAACGAGGTAGAGCGTGGGATGCTCAAGGCTCTCACAAAGGCCTCCTCAATCATACAAGGAGAGGAGGAGGAGGAACAGCGAGTATGAAGACCCTACTGCTCTGGCTGAGGAAGCTTGTTATTTGGCTTCTGCTACTTCCCATCTACTTCTACAAGACAGCCATCTCCCCACTCACCCCGCCATCCTGTCGCTTCAGCCCCTCGTGTTCTACCTATGCGATCGAGGCAATACGACGGCATGGCCCTCTACGAGGACTGTACTTAGCCATCCGCCGCATCCTCCGTTGCCATCCTTGGGGGGGGAGTGGCTACGATCCCGTGCCCTAAAACCCTAGTCACAAGTGGAACGTAAGATAGCCCCAATCCCTTGGGTAGATCTGCATACCCATACCCTCGCTAAGCATCAGGAGGACGAGATACGACTCCTTAGCCCAAGCCTTAGCGCAGGTATGGCCTTCCCCGAAGAGCAAGGTACTTACTATAGCCTAGGCTTACACCCATGGTACATAGCTGGACTAGGAGAGGAAGCTCTTGGGAGGCTAGAAGATCACCTAGATCGAGAGCCCCGCATTATCGCCCTAGGTGAAGCTGGGCTTGATCGACGATGCGACACCGACTTCTCCCTACAGCTGCACTTATTCGAGGAGCAGATCAAGATAAGCGAGCGTAGAGCCCTTCCCCTCATTATCCACCTCGTGGGAGCACAGGATGAACTACTGCGCCTGCATAAGAAGTACGCCCCGAAGAGCCCCTGGATCATACATGGCTTCCGTGGGAAGGCTAGTACCGCTAGACAACTCCTTGACAAGGGGATCTACCTCAGCTTCGGCGAGCACTATCAGAGCGAGAGCCTTACCTTAGCCCATAGCATGGATCTAGCCTTCCTAGAGACAGATGATCAAGCAAGCCTATCGATCCGTACCGTCTACGAGCAGGCGAGCACAACCCTAGAGATCGAGGTGGAAGACCTAGCCAAAAGCATCTGGGAACGGGTACAACGAGTGTTTCGGGGGCATATCGGCTGGTAATAATGCGTATCTTTGCAGGGCAAAAGATAGATAATCAAATAGATTCTAAAGGATAATATGACCAACTTTATTGAAGAGCTCCGCTGGCGAGGGATGATCCACGATATGATCCCTGGGACAGAGGAGCAGCTACTCAAGGAGCGCACGTCTGCCTACCTCGGTATTGACCCTACTGCCGACTCTCTACACATCGGACACCTAGTAGGAGTGATGATGCTACGTCATCTCCAGCGTGCTGGTCACCGACCTCTGGCTCTAATCGGTGGTGCAACGGGTATGATCGGAGACCCCTCGATGAAGTCTGCGGAGCGTAACCTCCTCGATGAAGAGACCCTACGCCACAACCAAGAGAGCATCAAGAAGCAATTGGCTAAGTTCTTGGACTTCGATAGCGATGCCCCCAATGCTGCCATCCTCGTCAATAACTACGACTGGATGAAGGACTATTCATTCCTAGCCTTCATCAGGGATATCGGTAAGCACATCACCGTAAACTATATGATGGCAAAGGATTCGGTGAAGAAACGTCTCAATGGAGAGAACTCCGCTGGTATGTCCTTCACAGAGTTCAGCTACCAGCTCCTTCAGGGCTATGATTATCTATATCTATACCGGAACTATGGCTGCCGCCTGCAGATGGGTGGATCAGACCAATGGGGAAATATCACCACCGGGACAGAACTGATCCGTCGTAAGGAGGGTGGAGAGGCCTTTGCTCTCGTTTGCCCCCTCATCACCAAGGCTGATGGTGGCAAGTTCGGCAAGACAGAGTCGGGCAATGTATGGCTTGACCCCGCCCGCACGAGCCCCTATGCCTTCTACCAGTTCTGGCTAAACGTAAACGATGCCGATGCCGCTCGCTACATCAAGATCTTCACCACTCTAGGACAGGAGGAAATCGCCCAGCTGGAGAAGGAGCAGGCTGAAGCACCCCACCTTCGCCCTCTACAGAAGCGTTTGGCTGAGGAGCTCACGGTACTAGTACACAGCCGAGCAGACTACGAAGCTGCCGTGTCCGCCTCCGCAATCCTCTTCGGACAAGGAACGAAGGAACAGCTACAGACACTCGATGAGGGGACACTACTCTCTGTATTCGAGGGTGTACCACAGTTCGAGATCTCCCGAGACATCCTAAACGAAGGGGTCAAGATAGCAGACCTGCTAACAGAGCATGCAGCTGTCCTCCCCTCGAAGGGCGAACTTCGTAAGCTCATCGCTTCAGGTGGGCTAAGCCTCAACAAGGAGAAGGTCGCTTCCCCCGATGATCTCGTAACGAAAGAGCAGCTTATCGCAGGACGCTACCTGCTCGTACAACGAGGGAAGAAGAACTATTACCTACTGATCGTAGGCTAGGTCTCTACTCACGTAAGTTAGAAGTACAAAAAAGAGGGGCTACCTCCCTATCCCACGGATAGAGAGGTAGTCCCTCTCCGTATTTGAGTGAGTCACCAAGATTAGTGACAAGTCGTCCTAGAAACTACCCTTATACTAAAGAAGAGGTAAATCCCCCCTAGCCTCCCAAGGGGAGCAATAAGATAGGCCATACACTAGTACAGACTAGTGTATGCCCTATCTTAGGGGCGAAGTGCTAGAGAGATTACCTCTTACGCACAAAGAGGAAGCGTAGATGCTTGAGGAGCGTACGCCAGAGTCCATAGTGCTCACTCATGATCTCGAAGCGCTCAATTAGCGATGCACGATGGTTCGCTGTCGTTGTCCCTTCATTGAGATACAGGGCAATAGGACGATCAATAAAGTGACAGACCTTCGCCTCCTTGAGCACACATATACACCAGTCCACATCGGAGGAGAAGCGATAGCGGAGGTTATACAGTGGTGCTAAAGTGCGTCGTACAATGAAGGCTTGGTGACAGACCAACATCCCCTCCTCAAAGCTACGCCAAGTCAGCTCATGTGGAGGGCGGAGACGGCGCAGACCAAGATCCTTCCCCTCGGAGTCAATCAGCCGTGTATCTCCGTAGATGACATCGGGTCTCTGACCTCCTGCAAAAGCATCTGCAACAAGTTCCTCTACTGTAGTTGGGGAGGGAAGGGCATCGCCTGCATTGATGTACCACACGTAGTCTCCAGTGGCACGCTTGAGCCCTTTGTTCATGGCATCATAGAGCCCGTGATCTCGCTCACTGAAGACCTGTGCACGGGGAGCGAGCTGAGCTACGAGCTCTAGTGTCGCATCCTTCGAGGCACCATCGATTACGAGATACTCGAGTTCGGTATAGGTCTGTGCTTGGATACTCTCCAGTGTACGGGGGATCGTAGCCTGCGCATTGTAGCAGATCGTAACGATCGTTATCGTGGGACGATTATTCATTAGATTATTATCTAGGTGTAGGGAGGGAAAGTGCGTATTCATAGAGGGAGAGTAGCTGTACAGCTATCGCATCTGCAGCGAAGCCCTGGACACTATGGCGACAAGTACTCGGAGCGAAGCCTCCCTTCTCCTGCTCTCTGAGGAGCTGGACAAGCCTCTCGGCATAGAGTTGTGTATCGAAGGCAGGGATCAAGAACCCATTCTCACCATCATGTATTATGTCCTCTGGACCTCCACAGGCAAAGCTGATAGCAGGCACTCCCATAGCAAGCCCCTCTACGAGTGTCTGCCCCTGGGTCTCATAGACACTCGTAGAGAGAGTGACCGAGGCTAAGCGATAGAGTGAGGCTAGGCTTCGTCTATCCGAGATAGCCCCTAAGGCACGAGTAGAGATGGGGAAGTCGGCAAAGGCCTTGGGATCCTTGACATTCCCCACCAAGAGCAGACAAAGGTTTTGTACTAGCTCAGGTGCTTCCGTCTTCAGATGCGTACAGATCTCACGTAGCAGATGCCCACCCTTGACTTCGTCATCTAGGCGAGCAGCTACAAGGAGCAGATAGCGGGTATGAGGCGAATACCACTCATAGGTTAGTTCGTCCTCACCTCGTTCTGGAGTGAAGAGATCAAGGTCAATAGGATTAGGGAGGACAAAGGGCGCTGGTCCTCCCTGCATCAATGGGCTACGTTGGAAGAGCCTTGCCTCGGCATGGCTCACCGCAATGTAGTGGAACATTGGTCCCGCTAGGAAGGCCTTAGCACGCTGTATCTGACGTGATAGATCCTCTTCGGCTGTACTTCTCAGCAGAGGACAGCTACCACAGCCCTGCTCGTAGCGAGGGCAAAGCGTAGCCCCCGAAGCATGACTAAACTCCAATGGCAGATGACAGATCCCTGTCGCCATCCAAAGGTCATGTAGTGTCGTGAAGATGGGTTTGCCTAGGGCAGACAAGTGCTCCAGCGAAGCGAGCGAGAGAAAGCCCTGATTGATCCAGTGAAGGTGCAGGACATCTGCCCACTTCACCCATGGATGCCTAGAGACATCGAACCCATAGCGAGCCGTAGAGACTCGGAAGAGGTCACACCGTGAATGCCCATTCCTCAGATAGATCTCCAGCCGCTCTGCCAAGAAGTACCCCCGCCCACGGAGCTTCCTAAGGGGCGTAGAGGCCACCGAGCCTACCTGAGGTAGATCCGAAGTATGGTGGAGCACCAGTAGCCTTACCTCCACGTAGCATAGTCCAGAAAAGGCCTCTACTAGCCTACGACAAGCCTCCGCTGCCCCCCCACCTGAGTCGGAGGTCGAGAGTAAGAGTATCCGAAGAGGTCGCTCCTGCATACTGGCTACGGATCTGGGCTGAGAAATTACTTTCTGAATCGAGCGGGGAGCTTACCCTCCAGCATTCCCATAAGCTCTGGGGTGATGCGCATGAAGAGCAAGAGGACTAGGAGGACTACCCCCACAACTGCAGAGCGAAGGAAGAGGTCAATCCATACAGACGAAGCACTAGGGAGCAGACGATCAGCCCCCCAAGCAAGGAACGCTAGAGGTATGAGAAGTAGCATACGTCTGGAGAAGGGATGTACCCGCATCTTCACACTCAGCAGGAGCTGCTGCAGTCCATAGCTCACGACATTGGTCAGGAGCATAGCGATGGCAGCCCCCATAGTGCCAAGTGTAGGGATAAGGAAGATCGTCGAGATGAAGGACATCACGAGCACACAGCAGGTATAGTAGATATTCCAGTGGTAGTATCGAGATGTACTGACCACCGTATGGCTACACGTCAGGGTCAGCTCCACGAGCTTAGCTAGACCGAGGTAGAAGAAGACCCACTTGCCCTGCTCGAACTGCTCGCCATTGGGCATAATACCGAAGATATTGTCGATATTCACCCATATCATAATGAAGATTAGTAGACCTGCTAGGAGCTGATAGAAGGCAACTAGCTTGTAGATATCTCCCACCCGCTGCGTGTCTTGTTCCTTGGCCGCCTCTGCGATCTTGGGACTAGCGATACTCAGTATGGCACGCATCGGGATCTCTATAATCGATACCATATAGAAGGCCATCGTATAGACGCCAGCCGAGGACAAGCCCCCTTGGTCAAGGAAGGCAACCATGAATAGATCCATTCGCCCAGCCAAGGTAATCCCCACAGAAGTCAAGGTATACAGAGCCGTATAGCGATAGAAGCCCCTGCGCATCTCCATGCTCACATAGCTCGGATTATGCCGTAGGCTAAGCGGAGTAATGCGTCCTAGGTAGATCCCACTCGCAAGCATACAGACCCCAAAGCTCCCAATGAAGCCCCATACCATCGTGGGGAAGTCTATGTACCCAAAGGCATAGAGGAGATACACTGCTAGCTGGAGTAGACGCAGGAGTACCTCCTTGATCCCCTTGGGTACTGCGACCCTAAGGAGCTGGTAGGTATAGAGCTCAAAGATTGTCCATCCCATCGTGAAGAGCGTCAGAGGGATGATCGCATAGTAGAAGTCCGAGAGTAGAGGACTATTCTTGCTATACAGAGCGGTCAGTGGGTCACGTGCTAGCACATAGAGGAGCACCATCGTCAGCGCTCCTATCCCTCCGACGACGAGAACATAGTATAGGAAGCCGTGATTAGGCCCGTCCTCAGCACGATAGGGATTGCTCGGGCTGTCCTTGAAGAAGGGGAAATATCGACTAATCGAATAGGTCATCCCCAGCATCCCCAGCCCCGAGAGCTGGGTCGCCAGCTCGGGTAGGAGACGTGTCAGACCGATCTCCTCAGGTGTAAGAAACTTCGCTAGAATGAAGAAGGTAGTCAGAAAACCTATCCCGACTCCTATGTAGGTAACGATCGTCCCTAGTATGCTTTCCTTAGCCGCAGGGCTTGCCATGGATATATATTTATGGTGTGAGTGAGTCGGAGCTCGCTCTATAGGTTAGATACTCCAGATAGAGGTCCATGAGTGTAAGGGCTGTCATGGCCTCCACTACGGGCTGTGCACGCAGGACGACACAGGGATCATGCCGTCCCTCTACGCTCACGGTCGTAGCTGAGCCATCGGTCTTGACGGTCTGCTGAGACCTCCGAATGGAGGGTGTAGGCCTAAAAGCCACACGGTAGGTCAAGTCCTCACCGGTGGTAATGCCCCCGAGCAGTCCGCCCGAGTAATTGGTGCGCATGCGGATACATCCCTCATCACTATAGAAGGCGTCATTGACCTCCGATCCTCTCCGCTGTGCTATCCCGAAGCCCTCTCCTAGCTCGAAGCCTCTCACGGCATTGATACTCATCATCGCCGAGGCTAGGCACGAAGAGGCCTTGCCATAGAGTGGTTCACCGAGACCAACGGGCAGTCCGAGGACACGCCCTGAGATCACTCCTCCGATACTATCGCCATCGGCTCTTACCTCCTCGATGAGGGCTACCATCTGCTCCGCTAGAGCCTCGTCGGGACAGCAGAGTGCATGCTGGCTACCGGAGCGTAGCCAGCTGAGATACTGCTCGTCTGAGGGATAGCTCCACCGATCATCCTCCAGCGTGAGACCTCCGATGGCAGAGATATAGGTCAGGATCTCTACTCCTCGGGTATGTAGCCACTGACTCGCCAAGGCTCCTGCGACGACGCGTACAGCCGTCTCTCGGGCCGAGGATCTCCCCCCACCTCTCGGGTCACGTATCCCATACTTCATTGCATAGGTATAGTCGGCATGCCCAGGGCGATAGAGGGTGCTTAGGGTGGAATAGTCACGGCTGCGTGTATCTTGGTTCTCGATGACGAAGGCTATGGGTGCCCCTGTTGTACGTCCCTCATAGAGACCTGATAGGATACGTAGCTCGTCGGGCTCTCGTCTAGGGGAGGTGAGAGCAGAGCGACCTGGGCGACGTCTCTCCAGTGCCTCCTGCACCAGAGTGAGGTCAATAGCCAGCCCCGAGGGGAAACCATCTAGTACCCCCCCGATCGCTATACCATGAGACTCTCCAAAGGTCGTCAGCCGAAGTATGCGCCCAAATGTATTCATCTCTCGATAAACGAAGGCACGGACGTCCATGGTGGGGATACCACCAGACATCCGTGCCCTGATGTTGTGCCTTATTTAGTGACAGCCACAGCAGCCACCACACCCATCTTCACCGTGCTTATGCTCGTGATCGTGGTCATGACCACAGCCACAGCCCTCATGACCACCGAAGAACTGCTCGATCTCCTCTGGGGTAGCATCATGCTCATCCAGTACTTCGCCGATGAAGTGAAGCTCTTCGCCTGCTAGGGGGTGGTTGAAGTCCATCACGACTACATCTGCCTTGATCTCTAGGACACTTCCTCGTACGGTCTGTCCATCGGGTGTATATAGGGGCAGTGTAGCACCCTCCTGTACACTAGAGTCTAGGGCACCATTCTGATCAAGGAAGATCTCACGTGGGAGCTCCTGAACAGCCTCTTCGGTGCGAGGACCATAGGCCTCATCGACGCTAAGGGTGAAGTCAAACTTATCTCCAGCGCTTAGTCCAAAGAGATGCTTTTCAAACTCTGGGAGCATCATCCCCATACCCTGTATGTACTCTAGTGGACGATCTGGGGTCGTAGCCTCCATGAGGACACGCTCATTCTCATCCCCGACATAGAGCTCGTAGCCACAGGATACGAACTTATTAGGTGAAATAGCCATATATCTCTATTTGCTTAGTGATTATGTGACCCAGGAGGGACTCAAACCCTCGACCTTCAGAACCGGAATCTGACGCTCTATTCAACTAAGCTACTGAGCCAGTAAATTACCCCTAGGGGTAGATGTTACGAGTGCAAAGATACAATTTCTGAGCGAAGCCCCAAGAGGCGGGCTCTCTTGGGATACTCGTCCTCCTGGGGGCTAGCTCAGAGAAAGGGGGGAGGTGTAGCCTACTTGATCTCGCAGGCACCACCAGCGCAGGACTGCGCCCCTAGCTCATCGGCATTGGTGTACCTGCGGCCTGTGAAGTCTACGGCCTTCCAGTCTACGGGCTTGTAGGTCTTCTTTAGGAGCTCGAAGAGGTGTAGGTTGTTCACACTCTTCAGTAGGTTTACCGTCCGGTATAGGTCTCCACGATAGTAGTTGTGGGCAAACTTCTCTATACGACGTACGATGTCTCGCTTGGCAGAGAGGTTCTCGACCTTGTCTTGAAGCTTGGAGGTCAGGATCGAGCGCACGTGATCTCTGGTCAGGGAGTCCTCTCCCTCTACGCTATTCTTACGGATGTACTCATCTACGGCCTGGTCGGTGACGAATAGCTGTTCGCCACGCCCTTGAGCTGCCTCACAGGCCTTCCATAGATCACCAAAGACCTCGATCGTATCCACGACAAGTCCTGAGGCAAACATACAGCCGACTCCGTACTCCCTCAGGATCTCTTCGGGGGTGAAGACACGGCACATAGGCGCCTGTGGCAGATCCATATCCCCGTAGGTGGAGAGGAAGGTAACGCCTGCTATATAGTTCTGGTTCTCCCAGACCCAGTCACGTACGGCATCCCACTGATCGCTGGGAACGTCTACGGTGTTGGAGACATTGTTCTTGACAGGAGACTCCATATCCATCATACCGGGGATGACCCAGCTCTGCTGGACGAGCTTGACGTATTCTAGGAGCTTGACACCACTGAGCTCGCTCCGGAGGAGGGTATCCTCAGACTCCTCGATGGGGAAGAAGATCTTCTTATCTGTCGTAGGCTTAAAGATGTTGAGCTGTACCGCCTTGGGGTTAGCCTCTTCGTAGGCCTTGAGGTTAGGCTCCTCGACGTTAGCCTCTACGCTACGTAGGTAACGCTTGGCATAGGCACCATGTATCCCAGAGGTCATCCCGAGTAGGAGACTCACCGTACCATCGGGCTTGACGCAGGTAGTACGGCTGGCAGGGTTGATCCCGAGGATACGGGCACACTGGGCATTCTGCTGACGTACCTGTATCGCACCCACGGCTAGGATATCCTTATTGGTGAGGATATCAGGGTTATTCATGATCCCCCCGATCGAGACACCGATGAGCGGGTCAGCCTCGATGATATTCTTGGTCGCAGGGCTTAGATAGGGGAAATCCATATAGGTCGCCTGCACGGTGGCGAGGGTAGAGGCACAGCGACAGATCTTGTAGAACTCCTCCTCGGAGGTACACTCCATCCCGTTGATCGAGGCCAGATTACAGACCTGCCACCCCGTCTTGCCGTCCTTGTCTGTGGGATAGAAGCCGATCTCACAGCAGGGGTTACACCCTACTCCGAACTTATCACGCCAGTAGAGTCCAGGGTCGCCACTCGTACGCATCGCCTCGAAGAGGTATTCGTACACGGAGCGATCGACCTCTCCACGATTGAGTGCAGCCGACATATTGAATCGGGCACGCTGGGGGTTGGTCGAGAACCAGTCGCCATGCTTACAGTTCACCATCTCCTTATCCTCGGGAGAGAAGAGGATCATCAGTGCGGAGCGACGTACACCGCCAGAGAGCACGGAGTCCGCCAGATAGGCGATGATGTCGGTGCATTGTAGGGCTGTCAGCCTCGTCTGCCCAGCAGCTACAGCACCCTTGAGCAGGAGGCGGATCTTGTCGAGTGATAGACGTAGCCCATCAGGCCCTGGGGCGATGAAGCGTCCTGCGATACGTGCCCCCTTAGGACGGATCTCCGAGTAGTCGAAGACTGGCTTAGTCGTCCCTGGGACGAAGTAATACTCCAGCAGTCGATGGATGGCATCTGCCCATCCCTCGATGCTATCGGCCACGACATAGGCCTCGCTCTGCTTGGTTAGCTCCTCGGCCTTGAGGAGGTTGGGGAGCTTGTCTACGTGCTCTTGCTCTACGGAGAGTCCACAGCCACAGCCACTGAGGAGCAACCACTCCGTCTCACGGAAGACCTCGAGGCGGTCACAGTGCGAATAGCTACAGTTATAGGACTTAGCCGAAGACTTCAGTACGGGCTCTCCCCCGAACTGGAGGTTACGCTGTGAGCCCACGAACTTCTTCTTCTTGTAATAGTCAATGGCCTCATTGAACTGCGTCATGAACCACTCGTCCTTCAGTGCTTGGGGGGCGAACGATGCTAGGTGCGTCAGGTGCATATCCCGAATGCGATCAATGCTCTCCTCCCAAGTCTCCTTGCGCCCCAGATCCTCTCTATAGAGGGAGTACTTACTCTGGTAGATGTACTCGGATAAAGCGCGCTTGCTCTCTGTCATAGTGCTGTAGCTAGAGTTGATACTGTGGGGGCAGAATGCCCCCTATTATTTATTGTATAGGAGAAACCAGCTCCTACGAAAGAATGTTTGCCTCCGATCAGCACCCTACCCTTCTAGCCCTCTTTACATCCTCGCCAATACATTCATATACACGAAGATAAAACCTCAAAAACTGCAAAGAAATACTTATCCACACCCTCCGATTCCCATTGCATCTCTATAGCTTCCCTCCTAAGGTTAGCATCGAGGAGCCATAGGTCTCCCCTCCTAGATCTCACATGCCATCCTCCCCCTATTACCACTCATCGCTACCTATACGCGCGCGAACATATATTATATATATGTATAGGGGGCGACAGAGGCTCCGTATTCGCCATAGATTCCTCCCCCCCCGAAAAGCAGACTCCTCGTCCCCTCATAACGTCCTCTGTATCAAGCATACCGATAGAGCCAAAACGAACATACCGAGAGCGCAGGTGCGCTCCTATAAAGAACGTCTTCATCACCTATGTAAGGTGACGAAGGCGTTCTTACCGAGAGCCCTTTTGGGTAGATTATAGGAGCAATATACACTCCTCGAAATGAGCCCCACGAGAGGACCTACTTGGGGACTCCACCACTAGAGTATCCCCCTTGAGTCGGTGTATCGCTACCTCTCCCCTTCCTGCTCCAGGGGAGGAGGATCTGGAGCTCGCTATCCCCTAGCATCGGGTCTGAGGAAACCCTAACCCCAGAGATAAGGTTAGTAATACATCCTGAGAGGGGACTGTCGCTCGGGGAAAAGGATATCGTCACCATCGAGGATTTACGTATCTTAGTACCCGGCTTCGGCCTCTCAACAGAGAATATGTATTACAATTAAAGAACAAAGACAACATGAAGCTTCCAAAGTGGGCTATCCCAGCAGGTATCGCAGTCATTATCCTACTATGGGGTATCACCCAATACAATGGTCTAGTAGGCATCCAGGAGAATGTGAACACCCAGTGGAGCCAGGTAGAGAACCAGTATCAGCGTCGTGCTGACCTCATCCCCAACCTCGTGAATGTCGTCAAGGGCTATGCCTCTCATGAGCGTGAGACCCTAGAGGGTGTGATCCAGGCTCGTAGCCGTGCCACTGCCACTACCATCGATGCGAACAACATGGACGAGGCCGCACTCCAGCGCTTCCAGCAGAGCCAGGATGCCCTATCCTCCGCCCTCTCTCGCCTCATGGTCGTCGTAGAGAAGTACCCCGACCTCAAGGCCAACGAACAGTTCCAGAGCCTAATGGCACAGCTAGAGGGTACCGAGAATAGAATCGCTACGGCTCGTATGGACTTCAACAACGCAGCTAAGGAATACAATACGAAGATCCGCAAGTTCCCCGCCTCCCTCATAGCAGGCGTCACGGGCTTCCGCACTCGCCCCTACTTCACAGCTCAGGCTGGTAGCGAGGTCGCTCCTACCGTAGACTTCTCCAAGTAGACAGAGTACTAGCTCTGCTCTAGGATCAGCTAAGTACAGCCCTACATACAGATCAGCAAATGAAGCTACAGATGACGCACTGGCTAAGGCTCCTAGCCATGACTCTAACACTTGCACTATCGCTCGGAGTTAGGGCACATGCGGCAGGGAACACCTATACGCCAGAGACCGTACCGAACGTCTTCGCACAGGATAGCCTACAGCTATTCTCTGACCCCAGCGGTCATATAGACGAGGCTTCACAAGCGAGGATCAACGAACTCCTCCTGCAGCTGAGACTCAGCACAGGGGTCGAGTTCGCCGTCGTCGTACTTGACGATATCGAGGGGGATATAGAGAGCTTCTCCACCCAGCTCTTCCGCCTCTGGGGCATTGGCTCTAAGACTAGGAATGATGGGCTACTGCTCGTCTTCGCCCTTGACCAGCGTAAGATGCGCTTCGAGGTCGGCTATGGACTCGAGGGGACACTACCCGATGCCGTCACCTCTCGTATCCAGCGCCACGAGATGGTTCCGCTGATGAAGCAGGGAGACTACGCTGGGGCGATCATCGCAGGGATACAAGCTATCCAAGCACAGATCACTGGCGAAGGCTATACCTCCGATAGGCGTACAGCCCGAGGGGGGAATAGGGATACGATCCCATCGACCTTCCTACTCTTCTTCTACGTAGTCTTCATCATTGCCACCACCTATAGTGCCGTGAGCTCTCTCCAAGGGAGGATCAGACAGCTCCAGCAGGATGATGGAGTTCTACTGACCCAGCTGGGTGATATGCGCCGTACCTATAACATCTATAGCGTACTCATGGTCATCCTTTGCCCTCCTGTAGGTATTCTCTTTTGGCTATATGTACGTAGGACGATGAGCAGATTGGCTCGCCAGTCCCTCCGATGCCCTAAGTGCAAGCAGGAGACCCTGCATCTGCTCTCCCCTCAGGCGACTGCAGAGCGCCTTACTCCTAGCCAGCTACTAGAGATACGACTGCACTCCATGACCTACAGAGCCTGTGCCTGTACGAACTGCGACTACGAGCGGATAGTAGGAGAGGAGATCCCTGGCAGTAAGTGGCAGAACTGTGACAAATGTGGTACACGGGCAGCCTCCATAGTGAGACAGGAACATATCCGAAGCCCTCGTGGACAGCGCTACATACGCGTCTACTACCACTGCCAGTACTGTGGCCATGATGGTCACTATGACCGCAAGGACAACTCGGGGGATCGGGCTGCACTAGGGGCACTCATCCTCTCTGAGCTACTCAGTAGCAGTGGGCGCGGAGGTGGCGGTGGATCTGGCTGGGGAGGCGGTGGAGGCTTCTCTGGAGGGAGCTTCGGAGGTGGCTCATCTGGAGGAGGAGGCTCTACCAGTAGCTGGTAGCCAACAGAGAACGAAACACAAAGGGGAAGCCCCCATAGCGAAAGACACTCCGATGAGGAGCTGCTCGCTATGGGGGCTTCCCCTTTCTTCATTCGGGCTACTTGGTGCTAGCCCTGCTTAACTCACAGCCCTGACACAGGACGATAGTTTCACCTAGACTCAAGGCAATAGCAGAGCACATAGTCCTCGTCTACCTCGTAGCTAAGGTGGTACTTCCCATGAGGAGACCCTCCATAGCTAAAGAGCAGTGTACCTCGATGCTCCCCCTCTAGCTGGACACCCATTAGCCGAAAGTCTAGGAGTGACTGCGAGGGAGGCTGTAGCATCTTGAAGAGGGCTTCCTTGGCAGACCACAGGAGTGTCAATGCCGTGAGCTCCTCTGATACATAGGTAGACAGTAGAGCACACTCTCCCTCATGGAGGTACTTCCCTTGCACCCGAAGGAGCTGGGGGCGAAACCTTTCGACATCGACACCGACACCCCGAGGGCTTGGGGCAAGCAAGATAGAAGCCAAGCCCTCTGCATGGCTCACGCTAACACTTAGGTCGGGATAGGCTGGCAGGTAGGGAGCACCATTCGGTCTATGCTCTAGGACTGGAGGTGATGGGAGCTCAAGGGCATGCTGTATCAAGTGGAGTGTGACCTCTCTCTGCGCCTTGAGCTGCGCCCTCTCCCCTTCGCACACGAAGGGGCAAAGGTAAAGGGCTACCCCCTCGGGTAGCCCTCGTAGCTTCTTGATCTCACCGATACTAGCTGACATGCGTCTCAGGGGATGAGGGTGGGATGATCTGCACCTCAGTGATGCGGAACTTCTCCAGAGATACGACCTTGAAGAGCCAGCCTTCGACCTCGACTTCATCTCCCTTGTGTGGGAGATCTTGCTTCAGCTCCAGCACCAAGCCCCCGAGAGTATCGACTTGCTCCTCTGCCTTGCCAAAGGTACCCGCCTCTAGGTCTAGGGCACGTAGCACGTCGGTCAGAGGTGTCCCCCCCTCAAAGAGGTAGCTCCCATCAGATAGACGCTTATAGGGGAGCTCCTCCTCGTCATATTCGTCCGTGATCTCTCCTACGATCTCCTCCAGCAGGTCTTCCATAGTCACGATACCACTTGTCCCGCCGTATTCATCGACGACGACAGCGATATGCTTCTTGGTGCTACGAAACTCCTCGAGTAGGTCATCTAGGGGTTTGTTCTCCGGGATGAAGTAAGCCTCACGGATGAGTCCCCGCCAGTCGAAGGTGGCTTCTCGCTCCTTGTAGGGGATGAGATCCTTTAGATAGAGAATGCCCTTGATATTGTCCTCCGAGTCCTCATATACAGGTATCCGTGAATAACCACTCTCGACAGCAAAGGAGAGCATACGATGGAAGTCCCACGAGATATCTATATCCGTCATATCGACACGTGGCACCATGATCTCGGAGGCGGTCTTGTGGTGGAAGTTGATGATCTCCTCAAAGAGCTCCTTCTCCTCTGGCTCGTGTCCCTCGAGTAGATCCACAGCCTGCGACAGTTCGTCTACCGATAGATCATACCTACGAGGTTGCATACGTCGTGTCACGAGGCTAGTCGTACGCATCAGGAAGCTTGAGAAGGGATACAGCAGTCGGGAGACGACACGCATCTTCCCAGAGGAGAAGCGGCTAAAGGAAAGAGGATGCGCCTGTGCATAGACCTTAGGGATGATTTCCCCAAAGAGTAGGAGCAGGAGCGTAAGGATTACCGTCTGTACGATGAAGCCTAGCGCAGGAGAGGAAGAGAAGTCGAAGATGAGCCCAAAGGCATAGCCCGTAAGAATGACGATAGCCACATTGACGAGATTATTGCCAATGAGGATAGTGGCTAAGAGCCTCTCCGTGTCCTTCAGTAGGTCAAGGAGGGCTGGGTCTGCAGGGTCTTCCTCCTCCTTGATAGCGTCAATGTCGGTAGGTGACAACGAGAAGAATGCTACCTCGGATGAGGACATGAAGCCCGAGAGGATGAGGAGCAAGCCACTAACAAGTAGCGCTACCCATGCCGAGAGGGCAATATCGGGGTTGATGATTTGGTTTAGTGTATCCAAGCTTTGTCTTATTAGTTCACTCCCTCTAGTCTACGCACCGCATTATATCGCTCACGAAGCTGGGCTTCGAGCTCACGGAGCTGGGTCTCACTCAGCAGGATCTCCTCCTTGAGGAGCACTCGATCCTCCTCGGAGGCTTGGAGCCACGTGGCACGCAAGCTACGGAGGTGCTCCCTGCGCTCCTCGACAGACCTACGCTCGGTCTCTGCTGCTCGGTAGGCCTCTAGAGCCTCCTTAGATGAGAAGTCTGACCAATGTCGGTAGATACGGCTACCCTGAAGGTGGAAGTAGATTTCCCCCTCACGTGCTGTGCCCTTGGTCTGCTTGGCGACAGCGGTATTCTTATAGAGAAGGCCTCGAAGGCTTGCCCGAGCAAGTAGCGCCTCTTCCCCTAGGCTATTTACCTCCTCTTGGCTTGCCCCCGAGAGGAACTGAGGCTTGCCTGTGAAGCGGTAAAGGTGCACAGAGTCTGCGGGGCAAAAGCGATCGCTCACCAGCACTCCCCAGTCCTCACTCTCGTGGTAGACGAGGAGGTAGTCGTTGTAGGGAGAGTTATAGGGCATCCCGAGTAGGGTTGGCTCGAGGAAACTCATCCCTTGGCCTGATAGTCGGGTCATGTAGAGGTCGTAGCCCCCAAGACCCTGCGAAGTGCGCCTCCCATAAATCAGTGTAGTCCCATCCTCTAGCAGGAAGGGATATGCGAGTTCAGAGCCTTCACCTAATGCCTTGGTGTTAAGGGCTTGTTTCTCCCAACTCTCCCCTACGGAAGAGAGCCACACTACCCCAGAGGAGGCTGGGCGAATCCAGTTACGTCCTAGGGCATCTCGGTAGGAGGCTTGCCGCATAAGGCTATCACCCCTTAGGTGTCCCTCCTCTGGACGTATCGTACCCCCCATCTGCTCTAGGTGCTGGAGCCAAGCCTGCTTTGCTACTACCACGCTATCTATGATCTGCAGGTGCTCTGCACGCTGGTACATACGCTCTGCTCGGGTAATCATCGCCTGTAGCCGGAGGACACTCTCGGGCACAGTCTGACGACGTTTCTCCAGTGCGGAGATATACTTCTCTATAGCTACCCGCGCAGAGGCAAAGCGGTATTCTTGATAGGCCTCACGAGCCTCCTTGAGGAGCGTCTCTGTGGCAACGGGTGTCTTGGGCTTTGCCTCACGTCCCTCTGCGAAAGAAGGGGAGAGGAGGAAGAGCCCAAGGGCTAAAAGCAAACTTAATCTATGGTGCATCTCGTGCTGATTATTCGTAGAGTTAGAAGACGAGCTGTGCTCGTAGCTGTAGGGTATGGAGCCTGAGGGTAGAGCCACCTAAGACAGAGGACGTGAGACGACCTCCTGCTGTAGCGTACCTATTCATTGCGCTGTATGAATAGTTCAGGCCTAGTAGGAAATATTTATTAGGATACCAATTGAGCGCCGCAAGGCCTTCGAGCATCCGCCCGCCCTCGTCTGCATCCAGATAGCTCACACGTGCCATTAGCTCGAGGTTACCCCCTGGCTCGATCTCGTCGGCGGTATTGCGGAAGGTCGCCAAGCTACGATTATAGACACGTTGCTCTCCACGTAGCATATAGCTTGTGGTTAGGTAGCCCCCAAGGTAGGTCTGATAAGCCTCGGGAGAGACGAAGAGGCCACGCTTGATCGTGCTACCAGGCACTGCCCCTGCTATGGGGGCATGTCCGACGTTATTTAGGAGGAATTCCCCTAGGGCAAAGAACTTAGGATTGCGGTAAGCTGCTCCCAGGGTGAAGGTCTCATAGCGCTGGACGTAGGGGGCAGAAGTCTGGACAAACTTATGGCGATCCACCGCTGTACTAGCGTCGGCCGAGAAGAGCATGCTCCCCGTCCTGTCTAGTGTACGCTCTGGGGTACGTGTACTAGCACCTGCACTGAGGAGCAGGAGCTGGCTCTCTGTAGAGATGGGCAGGAAGGCAAGGCGAGCCGACACGCCATATCCCTCGCTAGCATAGTCAGCTTCTGCTAGGGTACTGCTGATATTTCCTGCATAGAGTCCGCCAGAGATCCAGTACTTCTCCCCCCATTGTGTTAGGGTAATCCCCATGTGGCGTACGGCTGGGGTAAGAAAAGTCACTGGGGCAGCCATCGCCAGAGAATTATGGCGAGAGGGGGTATTGAGACCTATACTTATTGGGTCGAAGAGATGCCCAAGGCTAATATTCCCTTGCTCCGAATAGGCATAGCGGATACAGATGTCAGTTAGGCTGACTTTGTTCCCAGAGAAGTTCGCATCTATACGGCCTGACCACTTCTTATATCCTAGGACAAGGCCAACACGAGCCTGGGAGATCATCATCCCAGGAGCCATCTGTAGGGGTTCTGTGACACCTGGCTTAGATGTCCAGCTGTAGTTGGACTTGTTCTCCGGAAGAAAGGCCGCACCCTCCATCGTGAGTCTACCGTCAAGCGTTAGGGAGAGCTCCTCGGGCTGTCCAAGACGTAGCCCCAGCCCTGTCTGAGCCTGTAGCTCGGTGGGTTTCGAGAGGCACAGGAGCCCCGTCAAAGCAACCATACAGAGAAGGTGTAGTTCCTGCTTCATAAAAATACGTACTTAGAGGTAATACTTACATTGCCTATTTTGTAAGTACAAAGATAACCTTTTCTCTAGCAGGACACCAGCCCCTTCCCCTCGCATCTTAGGGCAAGGTGCTGAGTCAAAAGGGGGGCTGGCTCTTGCCTTACCTTAAGGGACATCCCTGTATACTCATTAGAATATTTACAGAGAAAGTGTAAAGGGGACAAACTCTCATCCCTTCAAAGGTTCCCCCCACCCTCCCTCCTAGACTTAGCCAAGCTCCTCACTGCCCACCACCCTACATCATCACCTAGGGCTACCTCACTTTTCCTCCTAGCCTTCCCCAAGCCTTACCCCAAGGCCATGCCTACTCCCTCCCCTGGCTTTCCTAGCCTTCCACATGGAGACTTATCCTACTCACTCAAAAAGGCTTATCATTCCTTCCCGCTCAAGCTTACCCATGCTCTTCACGACCGCATTCACCAGAGCCTTTACCAAGTGACTTATAGCACTAGCCTCAAACATCCTCACCCACCACTCCAAGTCTGCTTTACCAACTTAAATATGCTTCCAACACCCACCTCCTCAAGTCTGTATATCCCCCTCTTAATAGGGCTTCTCAATACCCTCCACAAAGTGTCCCCAATACCTCACAAGAGGCTCCCTTAGTACCTCTTGACAGGTTTCCTCGGTACCTCATGAGAGGTTTGCCCAGTACCTTACTGGGGCTAATTGGGTATCCTCAACAGAGCTTTTCAGAGAGGCCTTTGGAAGGGAGCGAGATTACCTCTACTTGTGTGGCTTTGTTGGCCTTGGTACGGCTGAGGGAACACCCTCGCAGAGGTAGAGGGGGAGGAAATTTTGGAGTTTATGTACAAAGCCTTGATATTCCTCTGTTAAATTGCTAACTTAGCGGACAAGTTAGAGGTAAGACTCTTCCCCGCAAGACCTCCCTCTGATGATCATATAGACAACTAACAGCTCAAACTCCTGCCACTACTCTACAGACAGCACTTCTGCTAGAATGGGGCTCATACATCAGCAAAGCATGAGTTACCTCAAGTTTGACCGTCGCCTCATGGCGAACCTCAATGAGTCCACCCAACGCGAATACATCCGCACCAATAGAAAGGGTGCCTACTGTTGCTCCAGCATCATAGGCTGTAATACCCGCAAATATCATGGTGTGCTCGTCGTACCTATCCCCAGCCTTAGCCCCAATAACCACGTCCTACTCTCCAGCCTAGACCTCACGATTGTCCAGCACGGAGTCCCCTTCAATGTCGGTATACACCAGTACGAGGGAGACATCTTCTCCCCCAAGGGGCACAAGTACGTACGTGAGTACAATGTCGATATAGCCTCCTCGATGACCTACCGTGTAGGTGGGGTCGTTCTGCAAAAGGAGTTCATCTTCTGTCACTATATCAATAGGGCACTGATCCGCTATACACTCCTCGAGGCACATAGCCAGACGACGCTGAGGCTTTCCCCCTTCCTCGCCTTTAGGGATGTAAAGATGCTTACCCATCGCAATGACCGTATCAATGAGTCCTACGGCGAGGCAAGCTCAGGGGTGAGTTTCTGTCTATATGAGGGCTACCCTACCCTATATATGCAGCTCTCGAAGGCTAACAACTTCGTGAGCGTCCCCGCCTGGAACGAACGAATCGAATACACGAAGGAGCGGGAAAGAGGTTATGAGTACACCGAGGACCTCTACGTGCCGGGCTACTTCGAGGTAGACATAGAGCTTGGGGAGTCGATCTACTTCGCCGCAGGACTAGAAGAAGTAGATCCTCAGGGCATTGAGACCCTCTTCGAGGAAGAGATAGCGATGCGTACCCCGAGAGTGGATTTCCGTAGCTGTCTATTGAACTCTGCCTTACAGTTCTACTACCGCCCCGATGCTACCCGTGGGTATCTTTTAGCTGGTTACCCTTGGTTCGGGGTGAGGGCAAGAGACCTCTTTATAGCCTTACCAGGATGTACGATCTATGCCGATGCCCCAGAGCGATTCTACCGCATCATGGATACAGTCATCCCCGATACCCGAGCCTTCATGGAACAGGTAAGTGTGTCGAAGGAGATACAGGGCATCAACGAGCCTGACGTCGGTCTCTGGGCAATATGGACCCTACAGCAGTATGCGAACTATGCAGGTGTCAGCGACATGGTCAGCCGCTATGGTGCCTTCCTGGACGAACTGATACGCTACTATCTGCGCAACGTACATCCCAACCTTCGTATCGATGAGACCGGACTCTGCTTCATCCTAGGAGATGGCAAGCCCCTCTCTTGGATGGATGCCAAGATAGGCGGGCAAGCCGTCATTCGCCGAGAGGGCTATCTCGTGGAGGTCAATGCCCTCTGGTATAATGCCCTTTGCTTCTATCGTGAGGTCATGCCTTCTAGGTGGGATGACGAGCTAGAGGAGCTATTAGGCCGAGTGAAGGAAAGCTTTAACCAAGTCTTCGTCAATGAGCATGGCTACCTCTTCGACTACATCTCCCCTCACGAGCGGCAGGACTGGAGCGTACGCCCCAATATGATCTTTGCCACCTCACTCCCTTACTCACCACTCTCCAAGCAGCTACGCCGCTCCGTACTGAACTTCATCACACGAGAGCTACGCACGCCTAAGGGGCTACGTACCCTAAGCCCCAAGAGCGATGGCTACCAGGCACAGTGTCATGGCACACAGCTCCAGCGAGAGAGAGCCTACTACAACGGCTCCGTATGGCCGTGGCTCTTAGGCCCGTACTTCGAGGCTTGTCTGAAGCTCTACGGACTAGGAGCTATTTCCTTCATCGAACGGACACTTATCGGGATGGAGGAGGAGCTCCATGAGCACGGAGTAGCGACCATTAGTGAGCTCTTCGATGGTAACCCTCCCTTCCAAGGTCGTGGAGCGATCTCCTTCGCCATGAGTGTGGGAGAGATACTACGTTCACTCAAGCTCCTAGAGGAAGCAAAGAAGAAATACGATACACAAACCCTCCCGATTATAAGGTACGAATGAAAGCATTGATGTTTGGATGGGAGTTCCCTCCCCACATATTAGGTGGTTTAGGTACTGCTAGCTACGGACTGACGAAGGGCATGGCAGCCCAAGGGGACATGGAGATCACCTTCGTCATCCCTCGCCCCTCAGGCGATGAGGACACGAGCTTCCTACGTATCATCGGAGCAGGAGACACCCCCGTCGTCTATAGAGACGTAACCTATGAGCACGTACGAGATCGTCTCTCAGGCAAGATGAGCCCAGAGCTCTACTACCATCTGAGGGATCATATCTATGCGGACTTCTCCTACCTCGGGACAAATGACCTCGGTGCCATCGAGTTCTCTGGCAAGTATCCCGACAACCTCCTCGAGGAGATCAATAACTACAGCATCGTAGCAGGCGTGATCGCACGTGCCGAGTCCTGTGACATCATTCACTCCCATGACTGGCTGACCTATCCCGCTGGTATCCATGCCAAGCAGGTGACGGGAAAGCCACTCGTGGTGCACGTACATGCCACAGACTTTGACCGCAGTAGAGGCAATGTCAATCCCACGGTATTCGGTATCGAGATGGACGGGATGAACCAAGCCGATCACATCATCACCGTCAGTGACCTTACCCGTAGGACTGTGATCGAGAAGTATCGCCAAGATCCAGCTAAGGTCACTACCGTGCATAATGCTGTTACCCCACTAGACCCTGCCATCCTAGCTCTCCCCGACAGACGAGGTGTGAAGGACAAGGTGGTGACCTTCCTCGGGCGAATCACGATGCAGAAGGGCTGCGAATACTTCGTCGAAGCCGCCGCCAAGGTACTAGAGCGTACAGAGAATGTACGCTTCATCATGGCAGGTAGCGGTGACATGATGGACGCTATGATCCGTCTAGCGGCCAAGCGCAACATCTCCGACCGCTTCCACTTCACCGGCTTTATGAAAGGGCAGCAGGTCTATGAGGTCTTCAAGTCCAGCGACGTCTACGTCATGCCTTCTGTCTCCGAGCCCTTCGGCATATCCCCTCTGGAGGCGATGCAGTGTGGCGTCCCCTCCATCATCTCCTATCAGTCTGGCTGCGCAGAGATACTAGACTACGCAGTGAAGGTAGACTACTGGGACATCGATGCTATGGCTGATGCCATCTACGCTCTGATTACTTATCCTGAGATGCATGCCTTCCTCAAGGAGGAGGGTCTGCGTGAAGTCAATAGTATCACTTGGGAAAATGCAGGTCAGAAGGTACGAGCCATCTACGATCGATATATACGCTAAGTCACAACTCCACTATACCCATTCCCCTCATGAAAAAGATCTGTCTTTGCTTCCAGATACATCAGCCCTACCGCCTGAGACGTTATCGTTTCTTCGACATAGGGAATTCGCATTATTATTCGGATGACTATCTGAATGAAGAGGTCTTCGAGCGTATCGCTGACACCTGCTACTTGCCAGCCAATCGTATGCTGCTGGAGCTACTGAAGGCTCACCCGGAGTTCACTGTCAGCTTCTCCCTCTCAGGCTTAGCTATCGAGCAGATGGAGTACTACAAGCCCGAGCTGATCGAGAGCTTCAAGGAACTGGTGGCTACAGGACGAGTTGAGCTCCTTGCCGAGAGCTACGCCCACTCTCTCTCCTCGCTCTACGATGGAGTAGAGTTTCGTAATCAGGTGCGGATGCAACAGACCAAGCTCCAGGAGCTCTTTGGTGTTAGTCCCTCCCGTGTCTTCTGTAATACCGAACTCATCTATTCAGATGAAATAGCCATAGAGCTCTCTGCCCTCGGCTACGAAGGTATCATCACAGAGGGAGCCAAGCACGTACTGGGATGGAAGAGTCCAAACTACCTCTACTCCTCTGCCGTCAGCCCAAAGACCCGCCTCCTACTTCGTAATGCAAACCTAACAGAGCTGATCACGACACACTTCTCCAACTATGCCTCGGCAGAGTACCCCGTTACCGCCGATAAGCTCCTAGATCGAGTGAAGTGGCTCCCTGAGGGGGAAGACTTCGTCTGCCTCTACATGAACTATGAAGTCCTAGGGGTGATGAACCGCCCAGAGACAGGGATCTTTGAGTTCTTCCGTGCATTACCTGCCCTAGCACAAGATTATGGGGTGACCTTCACGACTCCATCTCAGCTACTAGATGAAGAGAAGAGCGTAGGTACGCTCTCCGTAGCCTACCCTATCAGCTGGGCTGGAGAGGAGAAGAGCACCAACGCCTGGAATGGCAATATCCTACAGCAAGGGGCGATCGAGAAGCTACGTGCCTGGGGCGAGCGAGTCCATGCCCTCGAGGATAGACGGCTACTACAAGATTGGCTTTACCTACAGAGTGCTGACCACTTCTATTACATGAATACGGTCAATTGGGGAGGACACCCCTTCAGCCCCTACAGCTCACCCTACGACGCCTTCAATAACTATATGAATGTCTTGAGCGACCTCCTCCTTCGGGTGGAAGAGCAGGCACCTAGTAGCATTGAGACCGAGGAACTAAACTCCTATCAGCAGACTATCCATGCTCAAGATGAGCAGATCACTCGCCTAGAGAGCGAGGTACACCTGCTACGCAGGCAACTCTCTGCTCTCACAGAGGCCAAGGGATAGTCTCTGCTGCGTGAACGATTGATCTAGTGAAGTTGTTTTGAAACCGTGTGCCCCCAGTGAGCAAGGGGGAGCACTGAGGTGAGGGCTGGCTTCCCGTCCACCCTCTACCTCTGTAGAGATAGTTAGCTCAGCTTACAAACATCTAGCAAATACAACGCAATGATAGGAACAGAGATTAAGGAATTCGGCCTCGTCGCAGAGCAAGAGGAGCTCATGGTCGTACACGTAGATCTTCCCCAAGGGAAGAAGGTACGCCCCCACGACCACATCGGGCAAGACGTCTTCTTCTCCATAGTAAAGGGTGAAGTCATCACCACCCTCGACGGAAACGAAACCCACACGCTAACCCCAGGTACCCTTCTCCGCTTCCCCGGAGAGGCGATGATCGGAATCGAGGCCATCGTAGACAGCGAATTCTACGTGTACCTAATAAATCGAAGGAACTAATAGAAAACATACCAATGGAAATGCAGAAGCACCTCCCCGAGGTGAACATGGATAAGCTACGTATCGTCCTCGATACGAAGGAACGTTATATGAATGGAGAGCTGTCCCTAGACGATGCTCGTGCTATCCTCAGAGAGAAGGTTAAGACCCTTCGTCCCTATGAGATTGCCCTAGCAGAGCAGGAGCTCAAGACCTTCCAGGACGATGAGTGTCGCAAGGAGGATATTCAGCAGATGATGACCCTCTTCCAGGATGTAATGGATACTAGTCGTCCTGACCTCCCCCCCGATCACCCGATCATGTGCTACATCAGAGAGAATGACGCCATGCGTGAGCTCCTCAAGCAGGTAGAGGAGCTCGCTCAATACCCTGTAATCAAAAACCAGTGGCTAGCCCTCTATGATGAACTACACAAGTACCGCCTCCACCTCTCTCGCAAGCAGAACCAGCTCTACTCCATACTTGAGAAGAAGGGCTTTGACCGCCCGACGACTACGATGTGGCTCCTCGATGACTTCATCCGAGATGAAATCAGCGATGCTCGTCGCCTCATAGAGCAGGACAAGGATGAGGAGTTCATCAAGATGCAGAAGATGATCGTCGAGGATGTACTCGACCTGATGCAGAAGGAGGAAACCGTCCTCTACCCTACCTCTCTAGCGATGATTCGCCCCAACGAATTTGAAGAGATGAAGACTGGAGACCGAGAGATTGGCTATGCCTGGATACGCGTCGGGAAGGCAAAGAAGGAGCAGGAGGAGCCAGTAGCCCCAGCATCCGGAGGCTCAACTATGACAGCTGGCTTTGCAGGAGAGCTCGCAGCACTCCTCGGGAAGTACTTCAGTGCAGGAGGGACAGACCCTAATGGGCTGCTGGATGTCGCACAGGGGAAGATGACCCTCGAGCAGATTAATCTCGTCTATAAGCACCTCCCCGTAGACCTCTCCTACGTAGATGAAAGCGAGATCGTACGCTTCTACTCCGACACTGACCACCGAGTCTTCCCTCGGAGCCAGAACGTCATCGGGCGTGATGTGAAGAACTGCCACCCTCGTACCAGTGTCCACCTCGTAGAGGAGATCATCGAAAAGTTCCGCAATGGAGAGGAGGACGAGGTTGACTTCTGGATCAATAAGCCCAACCTCTTCATCTATATCACCTACGTCGCTGTCCGTGATGAGCAGGGACGGTTCCGTGGTGTACTCGAGATGATGCAGGACTGCACACGCATCCGTAGCCTAGAGGGCTCACGTACCCTACTCTCATGGGATAAGAGCAATAAGGCAGCAGACAAGCACAACCATGCAGACCAAGAGGCAAGTGCCTATTCATCTCCTTCACAGAAGTCTGTATCTCAAGATGCCCCTATATCCCAGGCTGTGCATCAACCAGCTGAGGAAGAAGATGACGATGACAACTATGTCTCCTGCTCCTGCATGAAGAAGCCCGCTACCGCACCAGAGGAAGAGCCAGAGGAGGCACCTGCAACAGAGATTATCGAGTACAATGGAGATACCCGTCTGAAGCACCTGCTGGATGTCTACCCTTGGCTCAAGGCTGAGCTTCCTGAGATCAATCCTGCTTTCAAGATGCTCTCTACTCCGCTAGCTCGTATCATGATCCCACGCGCAACGATCTCAATGATGAGTGAGCGCAGTGGTATGCCCATCTCTGAGCTTATTGCAGCCATCCGAGCTCGCATTGCTGCTCACAAGGATTAGAACAACATTTGAGCATTAAATCAGAAGCTCCCCCTACTCCTTATATCTAGGAGTAGGGGGAGTTTCTTTTGTAAAAGGGACAATGCTCCTAAGGCTTTTCACTGATGGAACACAAAAGATATCCATTCTCTCTGTAGGAAAAATAGCCTCCCTACTACAGCTTGACCATAGAATACCCAGGGCTGACGCATGAAATCGCCATAGTGCAAGGGCAAGGTCACCAAGGAGCATACGCCTAAGATAGAAGTATCCGTGTCCTAGGTGTAGAGATCCCCAGCGTATACCTCCTACCAAGGAGGCATGAGTATACACGTGTGTACACAGTTGTATACCCACGTGTACACTACTGTATACACGCGTGTACACAAGTGCGCTCTAAGTATCTCCTCTGTAGGGCTCGCTTGTATGTCTATTCCTTGGGGATAATACGTAGGATCTCTAGGGATAGGCTAAGGCTCCCAGGGATATGAAATAATATCCCCGAAGATCCAAAGGCGGGAGTGTGCGAGCGTGATCATGCGTCGGCCCTCAGGCTCATAACACCCGCACCCCACCCTACTATACACCTAGCCCCTAACCTTCATCATCGAAGCTTAGGGGCTGGAGACTACTCACCCACAGGGAGAGCAGGGAGAAAGAGAGGGGGCGAGAAGGCTAACAGTGGATAGTAATAATCAGGGAGGTATGACTCGCCCCCACCTCTCCCTTGGGTTAGTGCGCTCCCTCACCCCTCGAAGTGGCGGGGAGAGGTAGGCACTTAGGGGAATGGCTATGGACGTCTCTAGCGTCCTGAGCGTATGCGATCGTCGAAAGCTGTGAGGGCCGCCTTGGCACCCTCGCCCATAGCGATGACGATCTGCTTGTAGGGTACGGTCGTGCAGTCCCCTGCGGCATAGATGCCCTCTACGGAGGTGCGGCAACGTTCGTCGATGACGATCTCACCACGGCGCAGCTCTACGAGACCCTCGAAGGGCTTGGTGTTGGCAGCCAGCCCGATCTGAACAAAGAGACCATCTAGGCGAAGTATCTCCTCATCACCTCCATCTCGGGGAGCGATGCGTAGCCCGACGACGCTCTTCCCATCACCTACTACTTCGCGCGTAGCGATGCCACGGCGTACGGTGACGTTGGGGAGCTGTGCGAGCTTCTCCTGTAGGACGATATCGGCACGGAGCTCATCCATGTACTCCAGCACGACGACACTACGGCAGATACCTGCTAGGTCAATGGCGGCCTCGATCCCGGAGTTACCCCCACCGATGACTGCGATGTCCTTACCCTTGAAGAATGGACCATCGCAGTGGGGACAGAAGGCTACCCCACGCCCGATATACTCGGCCTCACCTGGCACCCCGAGCTTGCGCCACGAGGCACCTGTAGCAAGGATGACCTGTGGAGCGACGAGGGTCTCACCGAGCGAAGTCTTGACCTCCTTCATAGAGTCTACGAGCTCGATACTTGTGACCTGACGGCTCTCTAGGAGGGCGATGCCATACTGCTCAGCATGACGGCGTAGGTCTGCGGCGAGCTGTGTCCCCGTGGTGGAGGGCACAGAGGGAATGTTCTCGATACCGGTCGTCTCATTGACCTGTCCGCCGATACGCTCTGCTACGACGGCTACACGGAGGCCCTTACGAGCCGAATAGATAGCCGAGGCGATACCAGAGGGGCCTGCTCCGACGACTATGAGGTCTAGCTCTCGGCGCTGTCCCTCTAGCTCCGTAGGGCGAGAGCCCACACGCTGCTCTAGTGCTAGGAGGAGCTCCCCGAGGGTAGCCTTACCGACATGGATCAGCTCCTGACCCATATAGACAGCGGGGACGGAACTAATACCTAGACGCTCGACCTCCTCAGTATAGATAGCCCCATCGACCATCTCGTGCTCGATGCCTTCGTTGTAGAGGGCTAGGAGGTTCAGTGACTGCACCACTTCGGGACAGTTCGTACAGGTCAGCGAGGCATAGGTCGTCAGCTTCAGAGGTGTATTCAGTGCCTGGATACGGGCGATGAAGGCCTCGTCGGGGAGGTTGCGCCCCTGCCCGTCGGCGTTGAGGACTGCGAGGATCAGGGAGGTGAACTCGTGCCCTGAGGGGATCGCACGGAAGGTGATACCGGTCTTCTGCCCATCACGGAGGAGCGTGAGGCAAAGGCGATCACTGGCCTTGTCCTCGAGGGTCAAGCAATCACTCACCGAGGCAAAGTCGGTGATCATCGCCAGGAGCTCATCGCCCTTGGCTCCTGTGGGGCGCTCGACGAGGAGCGTATAGGAGTGGCGCAGCTCGGCGAAGAGCGTGCGTAGCTGATCAAGGATATTCTGTTCTAGGTACATTGTATAAGATATGTCTAGTGGTTGGGGTAAAAAAAGGGGAGAGGACAGCCCATGACCCCATGGGCTATACCTCTCCCCGTATGGTATTCCTCGGCCTAAGGGGGGTATCGTGATGTGCCTGATACCGACTCCTAAGGTGCGGGGACTACGTGCCTCGGGTAGGGGGCTACCCGCTCTGCACGGCTAGGCGAATGCTAGGGAGACTAGATCTTGCCTACGAGGTCAATGCTGGGCTTGAGCGTAGCATCGCCTTCCTTCCACTTAGCGGGGCAGACCTGACCTGGGTGCTCGTAGACGAACTTAGCAGCCTTGACCTTGCGAAGGAGTTCGCTAGCGTCACGACCGATACCGTTGTCGTGGATCTCGGCGATCTTGACCTCACCCTCGGGGTTGAAGAGGAACGTCCCACGATAAGCCTGACCTGACTCTTCGCTGAGTACCTCCATAGCGTAGGACAGCTCGAAGGTCATATCAGCCAGCATCGTGTATTGTACACGTGCAATCGTATCCGTAGCGTCGGCCCAAGCCTTGTGTACGAAGTGGGAGTCGGTGCTGATGGAGTAGATGTCTACGCCCAGTGCCTGAAACTCTTCGTAATGATCTGCTAGGTCAGCTAGCTCCGTGGGGCAGACGAACGTGAAGTCCCCGGGATAGAAGAAGAAGATGCTCCACTTACCCTTGAGGTCCTCGTTCGTTACTTCGAAGAAGCCCTTATCCTTGCGGTAGGCATTGACCTTAAACTCGGGCATCTGGCTATTGATAATGCTCATTGCTGTTTTGTTGTTAAGTGATGATAATTCTATCGTTCTCTCTGTTTTACGATGCAAAGATACGTCAAGCCCTGCGCCTCTCCAATTGCCTCCATTTATCCCCCCATATACAATATTAATCACCTACAATAGGAGCAAACCATATAGACTGTTATATCTGGAGTCCTAAGGCTAGCTTAGATATCGCATATGCTAAACTAAAGAACAGATCGATTCCATCCTTAACGACTCCTACCTCAAGTTCTCGTCTATCTTCTGAATCAAAGCCGATATCTGCTTCATGGACTATCTGATTGCGGCGCTCTACATATCGCTTAACTTTATCTCTCAAGTCCTTCTCCGAAAGGCCACATTCCTGAGATAGCAACTGCCACTTATGGGGTTCTTCCCATATATAGCTCAAGCCGTCCTTAATCTTCTCTGGAGATTGAAATGACATCGTTCTTAGCACTGAAGATACTCTTACAGATAGTATCTCATATTTTTCTATGGCATCTAGCGTCGCGAGCTGCGAATAGGTATCAGCATCAATAGAAAAAACTTTGACCTTAGAAGTCATAGGTGCATTCCCCATGAGTTGCTTCATAATCCCAGCATGTATGTACTCGTGCATCAACCAATCAAATGCACTCACTGCATTCACCAATTGAATACGTAGCAGATCACATAAATCTGCACTAGGGAGATTAAATTGATTGACTAGATGATCATAAATATGATCTACCCTGCGGATGTCCTCTATATGTCTCTTGAAACTATTCCATTTCGCGAGCATAATTCAGAAGCTTAATTATCTTATCACACGCCTCTTGATAGAGTCGCCTAAAGGTTTCCATGTTTTTTTTGTCTGTATCTCGAGCAACTCCGCTATTCTCTAGTTCCTCATCTGACAAAGCAAATACAGGAACATTGTGTTTATGACTCTTTGGAGAAAGCCCCTGAAAGTCTTTAATCTCTGTTAGCGCCTTAAATTCATCGATTTCAGCCTCTCGATATGCATCAGAAGGGAAAGTCATCCCTGCTTCTTTAAAGCTAGGAAATACTGTTCCTGCAACAATTTGTTCCAACTCCTCTATCTGCACACGATATGGCTTTGTTGCTACCCCATTCCGGATATTAAATTTCTGAGGAAGTACCCCGACAAACAGAGGAATTGAATCCGGAAGAGCATAGACTGCCTTTTCAAAAGTAGAACGATTATCCTGTGCCCATCTAACCCATCGAGGAAGTATCTTTGACAAACTCTTCAACGCCATCTTAGCAAAGGCATCTGGATTTATCGGTATTAAGAATGCATCTGATGACAAGAAAAGCACTTGGTTAATCGAGCTCAATGCAGGATTAAGGTCTATAATCACATACTCGATGCCATACTTCTCGGCAACTTTCTCAATAAGCTGATTGAATGTCCCTGGTAAACTTTGCAGTGAAGGTAATGCTGATGTTGCAGTTAGAGCGAAATTCAAAGCTCCTTCGTACTCAGACAGATTCATATGTCCTGGTAAGAGGTATAAATTTTTATTCCTCTCAGATACAGGACAATCAAAAGCTTCAATAGGTCTAGGCTGACCCTCAAAAGCCATGGATACTCCATCCTTAATATTCTTATCCGCTGTCTCGGGTTCTTCGTAGTATCGGTCAAATTGATCTGATCCCAAAAAGAGTGATGTCAGATTACACTGAGGATCACCATCTACCAACAGGACTTTATGCCCCATGTCCGCAAGCATCCATCCTATATGGAATGTCGTGGTTGTCTTACTTACTCCACCCTTGTGATTAAAGATAACTATCTTCTTCATTATTCTCTTGAAATTAAGATTATATAGCAAAGATACAATGAAAACTCACATACACTTATACCCGACCAACAATTACACTAAAATTCAAATCCAACCTTTGCTTTTAAGGAACAACACGAACCAAAACAACCTACACAGGCTCGACGTAACACGCTCTGTATCGGGCATTACGGGAGGGCGCTAGAGGACATACCGAGAGGGGGAGATCGAACATATAATGATCGCCTCCATCACCTATGTAAGGTAACGAGGGCGATCATACCGAGTCCTCTTGCGGGCTCATTATAGGATCGGGATAGGGATGTCGGAATGGGCATCAAAGCCCCTTCGCAAGGGGGGCAAATCCATCAGCTACCGACAGCCCTCATCATTCCCTCGGTAGCCTAACCGCCCTCCACCGAAGAGAGGAGCCCTAAGACGCTTATCTGGCTCTGCAGTCTGCAGAAGTCGTAGCGGGTAGGAGGGCTAGGCGGAGCTAGCCAAGGGGCGAAGTCACAGCAGGGCAGTCTGCGTGGCTAGAGAGTCACACCGAGGATAAAGCGAACGAACTCAGGGTTCCGATGATCAGCGATGAGGGGCTTCTTGGTATCCAGCTCCTTGATACGCTCCATATCCTCAGCATCGAGGGCGAAGTCGAAGATGTCGAAGTTCTGCGCCATATGCTCCCGCCGTACGCTCTTCGGGATGAGGATGATCCCCTTCTGTAATAGGTAGCGTAGGGCGACCTGCGCAGCACTACGCCCATACTTCTCTCCTATAGCTACGAGGGTAGGAGTGCGGAAGTAGTCATTCTTCCCCTCGGCGAAAGGCCCCCAAGACATCAGCTTCGTATCCGTCTCCTGCATCACCTGCTGGAGCTCCTGTTGCTGTGTGAAGACATGAGTCTCCACCTGATTGACGGCAGGTGGGATCTCGACGAAGTGGGCGAGGTCGAGGAAGCGGTCTACGAGGAAGTTGCTGACCCCGATAGCCCTTAGCTTCCCTGCACGATAAGCCTCCTCCATAGCACGGTACGTACCAAAGTAGTCGCCAAAGGGCTGATGGACGAGTAGTAGGTCTATATAGTCCGTCTGTAGTCGGCGTAGGGACTCATCGATGGAGGCTAAGGCACGCTCGTAGCCGGCATTGGAGATCCATACCTTGGTCGTGATGAAGAATTCGCTACGAGAGATCCCACTCTTATGGATAGCGTGGCCTACGCCCTCTTCGTTCCGATAGATCTGGGCGGTATCTATAGAGCGATAGCCGACTTGGATGGCTTCGCTCACTGAGCGTTCGCACTCCTCGGGAGAGACTTGGAAGACACCATAGCCGAGCTGAGGCATCTCTACGCCATTGTTTAGTTTGATGGTCTGCATACTGATTATTACTTCTATGAATGGAGATAGTTACTTGCTTACCACAAAGGTAACAGAACTTTACACGCCATCCTCTTACCCAGCTCCACAGCACGAGCGAAGAGAGCAAAAGGAAAGGTAGCACCCCGATGAACCTAAATCCTCTCGGGGTGCTACCTACGGATATGAACGCTCGGGCAGGACGGCTAAGGCATGAGCCCGAGGAGGTATGGCGTAGAGTTACGCCTTCTTGGCCTTCTTGCGTCGCTGGGCCAGCTTGCGCTTGATGAAGAGGTAGTAGCCTGTCAGGGGAAGGCTTGCCCCAAAGAGTGCCGCTAGGAAGGCCAGCAGACGAGTCACGAAGCCACCCCATGCCCCTGTATGCACGGTATAGATCCAGCCCTTGAAGGTCTTCTCCAGCTTGGCATCCTTATAGAGCTTGACCTTAGTGATCGCCCCCGTCTCGGCATCGAAGTGATAGGTGTCGGCAGCCTGATTATTGCCCGCCGAGTTTAGCGAACCGAGCATACCACGAGCCTCATCCTCGGAGATATTGATCTCGTGATAGGCATTGGATCGGGTAGCGACCTCGCGGTAGACCTGATCCCAGAGGAGGTAGGTCTTCGGCGCCTTAGGCTTGTCCTTACGCTTACGCTCACGCTCTCGACCCTCCCCTCGGGGAGCTTGTCCCTCGGGACGCTTGTCGGCAGGCTTGTCCTTGTCAGCCCGTGCCTCTGGCTTACCGCCCCCCTTAGCAGGGGCATCCTTCCCCTTCTTCTCGACGGAGACACCGAAGAGCCCATAGAAGCCCGTACGATACCACTCGAAGGACCAGGTGAGACCTGTTAGGGCAGCTATCAGCAGAAGGAGGCTGACATAGACCCCTCCCACAGCATGTAGGCCATAGAAGAGGCGGTGACGGCCATGGTGTAGGGAGATGCGGAGCTGCTTGCGGAGGTCCTTCAGCTTGCGTGGCCACCAGATCACAAGCCCCGAGATGAGGACAAAGATGAAGAGGAGGGTACTCGTACCGACGATGATGCGCCCCCAGAAGATCCCTTCGCCTGCAGGCTTCATGTTGTCTAGGAGCCAACGGTGCAGACGGAAGACGACCGAGTAGAAGGGGGTACGGTCGCTACGTCCCTTGATCTCGCCCGTATAGGGATCGATGAGCAGACCTGCCTTGCGGGGCTTAGAGAGCCCTAGGGTGTAGGGTCGCTTGGGATCGCTCGGGATGGTCACCCCCGTGATCGATACGGAGTCAGGGAGCGTCATAGCAGCCCGATCCACGAGGGTCTGTAGGGGGAGCTTCTCTGCCCGTACCTGACGGACGGTATAGCGACTAGGGAAGGCTAGCTGAGTCAGCTCCTGCTCGAAGACCAGCAGAGCACCCGTCAGACAGGTCGTCAGGATAATAAGGCCAAAGGGGAGGGAGAGCCAGAGGTGAAGTCTCTTAAATAGCTTACGCATGGGTCTAGTGTCGGATGTTCGTTGAGATAGATATGCATACTCGCACCACTAAGGGTACTAATGCCTTAGAGGTGCGAGTATGTACTAAGGTTTAACGGGGAGGCTGGGGAGCTCAGCTCGGCTAGCGTGAGCGCAGACGCCCGACCGAGGTGATGCTCGTGGCCTCTACCTCTAGTCCACGGGTAGCCTGACCCGTAGCTAGGTCGATGACGTAGATAGCAGGCTTCTGTGACTTGCTATTTACGGGTAGGTAGGCACGTCCTCCCTCGACGTAGGGACGGCCACCGAAGTCTGAGACATCAGTAGGTAGACCCGTGACATTGGTCAGTCGTCCCGTGGAGACGTCGAAGATCCCGAGCTGAGTGGCCAGCTGCTGATTGGTCAGCTTGTCGAAGCTCTGATCGTAGAAGTAGATGAGGAAGCGCTCGCCACCGACAGGGTAGACATGCTGGAAGCCTCGGTTGCCCGAGAGGTTGTCGATATTGTAGTAGTAGCTGGGGTCGAAGTCCTCTGCCCCCTTCTTGATACGTACGACACCCGCTGGGAGCTTGGTCTTCTGTCGTGGGTCAGTCATCGTCTTGGCGAAGCTGGGGGAGAAGACGTAGATATCCCCACTAGGCACCGACCAGATCATCGGGTAGTACTGGGACTTGAAGCGTCCAGCAGGGTAGCTGATCTTATTGGTCTTGATGAGCTTCTTCGTCTTGAAGTCCTTGTCGGAGAAGATAGCGACGTAGCACTCATCGGGGTACTGTGTCCACTGGAGCTCACCACGCTTGTAGGCGCTACTCTTCTGTCCCCCATCCTGGGTCTTGACGAGGTCTTCGTTACCCTTCTTGACCCACTTACCCGACTTGTAGGTATTACCATCCCAGACGGCCTCTACATTGGCACCATAGCGGCTGAGTCCCATGGGGATGACCCCAGAGTAGAGCTTGCCCTCATGCTCGAGTAGGCCACAGAGGGTGACGAACTCCCCGTTGCCTAGGTAGTTCTCTGTATTGAATTGGGGCAGACGCGTATCGTTGTTCGTCTGGGTCTCCTTGGTCGCATCGAGGTAGGATGCGAGGATGTACCGGGGGAGGTAGCCCGTAGCGTCCGCCTGATCCTTGGGGCCATCGCCCGTAGAGGTCGTGATCAGGAAGTCACCGAAGGTGCCGAAGGTAGTGAAGCGGTTGCCATGGAAGATCTTGCTCCGCTTAGCCAGTCCGCTGGGGCCGAAGATGTAGGAGTGAGTCTCCGTCTTCCCCCCTTGGTGATAAGCGATGCTATAGAGGTAGGTATTCTCTTTGAGGTAGATGAAGTCCCCACCACCATCTACCTGTAGGCCATTGTTCTTTGCCGAGATCGACCCCTCGCTGAGCGAGACGGGGGTGAGGAGAAGGGTCGAGGAGGCATTCCCCGAAGCCTTGACGCTCGCCGATACGACATAGGTAGCCGTCGTCCCAGGTGAGGGGTTGGGAGGCGTAGGAGGAGCGTCATTGTTGCCTCCGCAGGAGGAGAGCAGTAGGAGCGAGGCAGAGAGTGTAAGCCCTGCAGAGAGGAGTGATGAATTGTACTTCATTGTGGATAGATACTTGAGTGAATGAATAGGGGTCGCCTAGTGCCCGAGGTGTATCCGGAGCTTGGCGTAGAGAGCACGCCCAGCCTTCTGCAGGCTGTAGTTGTCGTAGAGGCGTGCATCCGTGAGGTTACGGCACTCTAGGGAGAGTGCGTACCTATCATGGGCGAAGGAGAGGGTCGCCGTGAGGCTATGTGAGAGCTGGGTGGGGACGAAGAAGTTCCGAGCCCCAGCCCCTATCCCCTCGGAGTAGAAGGCGAAGCTATGCAGGTACTGCCCATCGTAGGAGAGGCTAGCCATCGTCCCCTGCCCAAGGAGCCCCTTGCGTCGTAGCGTGAGGTCGAGGCTCCCGAAGGAATAGGGAAGGTTGGGCATACGTAGACCATAGCCGACATTGGCCACCTGGCCACCCGGTACGAGGGGCTGATTGTCCCGCACGTCCATCAGGGTATAGCTCCCCCCGAGGCTCAGCCACTTCTGGTAGTCGAGCCGTACGGATAGGTTAGCACCCTTGGTCAGGACACGTCCATAGTTGATATAGACCGCCCCCCAGTTATTGCCACCTATTCCCTGCACATTGCGCTGGATATAGTCTCGGGTATCGCGCCAGATGAGTCCGCCCTCCACGAGGAGCATCGTGTGGTGGGAGAGTCGTCGGCTCCAGTTCACATTGAGGTTGAGATTGTGGCTATTCTCTGGCTTCAGGCCGATCGTCCCCGACTCTAGGTCGGTGTCGCCAAAGATCTCATCACTCGTAGGCAGGCGGTAGGCCTTCTCGTAGGAGAGCTTGATCTGGAGCTCCCGTAGGGGGTGGGAGGAGAGGGCTACCCCATAGCCTAGGGAGTGACTGCTACGGGAGATCTCCACATAGCTCCCCTGGAGCCCAGTCTGGGCGATGGAGCTGGTGATGCGGTGGGCATAGGACTTGGCGAAGAGCGTAGCATCCCAGACCTCATCCGGACGATACTGTAGGGAGAGTCCGGTGATATTCTTCATCTCTCGATCGGGGAAGGGGGAGGTCGTCCGGTGTCGTGTCGAGAGGTCGGTCATGCTCCGATCAAAGGTAGAGAGGTTGTGGTGTAGCAGTAGCGTATAGGCCGAGCTCGGACGGTACTTCAGGCTCAGGCCTGCCGTCCAGGCCCTCTGCTCGGAGCGGAAGCGTCCGTAGCTCTGCTCCCCAGGGCTATTGCGTAGGCTACGCTCGCCACGCCAGTTGTAGCGGTACTCACTCGTATCCACCAGCGTGGAGGCACTGCGGGTATAGCTAGCTGTAGCACGGACGTCCATACGCCCCTCGAGCATCCCCGTCTTGGCATACTCGAGGGTAGGGGTCAGGCTGTAGCCATGGCGGTGACGCTCCCCGAAGACGATCTCCTGTCGCACCCCGGTCTGGATCTCCTTGTAGACATGGGCATAGCGTAGGTGTAGGAGTAGGCGGTCTGCCCAGGACTGACGTACGAGCCCCACCTTGCCCGTGAGGGCCTCGTTGTGGTAGGTGTCGTGGAAGCGACGTACGTGCTCGGGGCGGCTGGTATCGATGAAGCCCTGGACGAGGTCCTCGACGGGGGTATCGACCCAATAGTTGTTCTTGGAGTAGTTCTGGTAGGCACTGAGCTCATAGGTCAGACCACTACGCTCGGTACGTCCGACAGAGAGCGTAGAGCGGTGGGTCTGGTAGGAGCCGAAGGAGTAGGAGGCATCCACATACCAGGGGCGGTGCTTGCGTGAGGTGACGATATTGATTACCCCGCCGATAGCGTCAGCTCCGAAGTCCACGGGGACGACCCCTCGGTAGACCTCGATCCGCTCGGCATAGCTCACGGGGATATTATTGAGGCCAAAGGCTCGGCCTGCTCCCTCCTGAGGGACTCCATCGACAAAGACCTTGACGTGCCGTCCGCTGAAGCCGTCCAGCGAGACATTCATATCAGAGCCCACACCGCCCGTCTCCCGCACCTTCACCCCGGGGGCACGGCTGAGAGCCTCGCCGAGGGTCTTGTTGGAGGAGAGGAGTTCACGGCTATCTATAGAGACCGCATTGTAGGCTGTCCCCCTCAGGCGGGCGACACCCCGAGCGACGACCTCCACACTCCCCAGGAGTCGGGCATCTGGCTGTAGGGTGATATTGAGCTCCCGAGGGGTATCGCCGAGCTCTACCTCTAGGTACTGCTTCTTGTATCCTACCGAGGAAATGATGAGGGTATAGCGTCCCTGGGGGAGGTTTAGCTCATAGGCGCCAGTAGCGTCGGCGACACAGCCCGTTCGTCCCCCCTTGACCGCAATGCTCGCGAAGCTCACTGCCTCCTGATTAGGTGCACTCACTCGCCCCCGAAGCGATGGGAGGTCGCCAGCGACTAATATGCCTATGGGGCTGGCCACAGAGAGGAGCACCAGCCCTAGAAAAAGTAATATTCTTCTCAAGAGATTTGTAACGTTAAGAAAACCTATTTGATCTGCGAAGAAATCTTATTCGATTTGTCGGCAAAGATATGTAGAGTACAGAGCCTACACAATAGCCCCTTTTAGGTATATCCATATATCCTGCTGGGGGTATATCCCTATTTTCTGTTAGGCACACCCGACCGGCCAAGCTATTGGAAGGGCAGATGAGACAGAGGTGAGCGGGGTGAGTCAAGGGTCTGTATCAGAGGGCATCACCCGCCACCTAGAGCGGAGGGCGAGGGCAAAATAAAGGAGGGGATAGGCAGGTATCGGAGTGTAACTATTGTAAAGTCCGAAAAATGCATTACCTTTGTGGCGTGAAATCCATCTCACGAAGGAGTTCACAGCGGTATGCGGCTGTGGTGTAATTGGTAGCCACGTCAGACTTAGGATCTGATGCCGCGAGGC